>Ga0247832_1008323_pt1 | contig 10389 bp, 8 predicted proteins | sample LaCruzMarch2015__10_FD_192407 | JGI IMG/M metagenome (GOLD analysis project Ga0247832, IMG submission 192407) | Freshwater microbial communities from meromictic Lake La Cruz, Castile-La Mancha, Spain - LaCruzMarch2015_4m | ecosystem: Environmental > Aquatic > Freshwater > Lake | place: Spain...
CGTCAATCTCACGGGCGCAGCGCACGCCTGGGCGACCGTTTCTCCTTCCATGGTCGCGCGCGGCCGAGGTCATATTCACTTAGTATCGAGCGCCACTGGTTTCGGCGGTATGCCCACAGCGTCGGCCTATGGCGCCTCGAAAGCGGCATTAATCAATATGGCGGAGTGCTTGCGAATTGAGCTTGATCGCTATGGGGTGGGCGTGTCCCTCTCCACGCCTGGTTTCGTCGATACGCCGGCGCAAGCTGAGACGCCGTTTCCCAAGCCATTTATGGTGTCGCCTGAGCGCGCCGCGCATGACATCGTCCGCGGTATGAAGAGCGGGCGCTTTGAGACCACTTTCCCACGTCGGTTCACCTGGATGCTGAAGCTGCTCTATGCGCTTCCTAAGGAAGTCTACATGTCGTTGGTGCGCAAACAGACGGGTTGGGATAAGCGGCCACAGAGCCCTTCTTGATAGGGACTGTCTCTCTTGCAAGGATCAGGATGCGGACGAGCCGGATTTCGTTTGATTCAGAGAATGGATCCGCGGCTGCGCCTGAGGATGGACCTAAAGGGCCTTACTCAACGCGAATTGGCCGACGTCGATGCGCCCGGATTTGAAACCCACTTCGCAATAGGACAAATAGAAGTTCCATAAGCGCCGGAAGCGTTCGTCGAAACCCATTGTTCGAATTTCGCTCCATGACTCGCCGAAGCGAAGCGCCCATTCCGCCAGGGTCCGGGCGTAGGATTGGCCGAATTCGCTGGCGCCTTGCCAGCGGAGCCCAGCACGCGCAGCTTCTTCTTTCAAGCGTGTGACGCTCGGCAACATGCCGCCGGGGAAAATATAGCGCTGTATGAAGTCAGCGCGGCGGCGATAGGATTCGAACAATTCGTCCCTGATGGTGATGATCTGAAGGTTCGCGCGACCGCCTGGCTTCAAGACCTGCGCAATTTTCTCGAAATAGGTGGACCAGTACCGTTCACCCACCGCTTCGAACATCTCGATAGAGGCGACGGCGTCGAACTGACCGTCGATGTCGCGATAGTCGCGCAGCAAAATCTCCACTTGATCGGACAGCCCAGCCTTAGCCATGCGTTCGGTCGCGAAAGCGAATTGCGCATCGGAAATCGTGACGCCGGTGACCTTCACGCCGTATTCCCGCGCGGCATATTCTGCGAAACCGCCCCAGCCGCAGCCGATTTCAAGTACATGCTGACCAGGCTTCAGCGCGAGGCTTTCGGCGAGCGTTTGGTACTTTCGCGCTTGCGCTGACTCAAGCGACTGCGCATCTTCGTCAAAGCGCGCCGACGAATAGGTCATGGAGCCGTCGAGCCAACGTTGATAAAACTCATTGCCCAGATCGTAATGGGCTAGAATATTTCTGCGGGACCCTGTTTTGGAATTTTGCCGGGTTGTGTGCCGGAACATATTTGCGACGATCGCGAGGAAGCTTCCCTTAAACTCCCGCTTGATCGCTTCGATATTGGCTGTGAACACGCCAAGCACCGCTGTGAGATTCGGCGTGTCCCACTGACCTGCGAAATAGGTTTCAGCCAGTCCGATATCGCCTTGCATCAAAACGCGGCGCGCGAACCTGTAGTCCTTGATCACCATGATTCCGTCGGGGCCTGGATTGGCGCCGCCAAAGGTGAGGATTTCGCCGGACGGCAATTCCATCCGCAGCGACCCGTTTCGCAAACGCGCAGCCGCTTTCAGCATAAGCTTAAAGGAGCTGGGCAACCCCTTGGTCTGTGGTTCTGTAGACATATCGCAAACGCCATTTATCGCTGCGGACGCACACCCGCATCGACTATGTATGCCCTAATATGGTTCCGTCCAGTACGTTACCCATTCGGTGCAAGCAGCGCCTGGGTGGCGGCTACGATATCTGCTTGGCGCATCAAGCTTTCGCCCACGAGGATTGACTTGGCGCCGCAGGCGCGAACGCGTGCGACGTCTTGGGGCGTGAAGAGACCACTCTCGGATACTAGCAAGCGATCGGGCGGAATTAATCCCGCCAGCTCTTCGGTTGTCTCCAGCCGTGTTTCGAACGTGCGGAGGCTGCGATTGTTAATGCCGATCAACATGGCGCCGATGGCGATTGCGCGATGCATTTCCTCTGCATCATGCACTTCGACCAAGGCATCCATGCCATGCGCGTCGGCCGCGCTCAGAAGCTCCGCAGCTAACCTATCGTTTGTCGCGGCCATGATGATCAGGATTGCGTCGGCGCCGAGCGCGCGGGCCTCCGTCACTTGATACGGATCGATTGTAAAGTCCTTGCGCAGACAGGGTAGGGCGCAGGCGTGGCGCGCTGCAATCAGAAACGCGTCCGCGCCCTGGAAACTCGGTGCATCTGTAAGAACAGAAAGGCACGCCGCGCCGCCCTGTTCGTAAGCGGCGGCGATGGCGGGCGGATCGAAATCGGGGCGGATCAGGCCGCGTGATGGGCTGGCCTTCTTAACTTCGGCGATCAGCGCGACGCCGTCTTTGCCGGCGCGCGTCTTCAAGGAATTGAGGAATCCGCGCGGCGCCGATGCATTTGCGGCTCGGGATTGGATTTCGTGCAGTGGCGCTGCGGCTTTGCGCGCGGAAACTTCTTCGCGCTTATAGCGGAGGATTTTTTCGAGGACGTCGCTCATGCTTGCGCCTTGGTCGCTTGGATCAATGTGTCGAGAGCGTTTAACGCTTTGCCTGACCGCAAGGATTCATCCGCGAGCGCGGCGCCTTCGCGCAATGTTTCGGCCTTGTCTGCGACGATCAACGCCGCAGCGGCGTTGAGCGTCACGACATTCCTATAGGGACCTTCTGCGCCTTCGAGTAATGCGCGCAGCGCCTTCGCGTTGAATGCCGCGTCGCCGCCCTTGATCCCGTCCGCTGGGGCGCGTTCGAGGCCCGCATCCTCCGGTGTGATCTCGAAGGTGCGGATATCGCCGCCGTGCAATTCTGCGACGAGCGTTGGGCCGGAGATGGATATTTCATCCAGGCCTTCGCGGCCATGCACGACCATCGCGCGTTCCGCGCCGAGATCCCGTAAAGCTTGCGCCAAAGGCTCCACAAGCTTTGCGGAATAAACGCCGACCAATTGCCGCGTGGCGCCGGCCGGATTGCTCAAGGGGCCGAGGACATTGAAGATCGTGCGGAAGCCGAGTTCCTTGCGGGCGCCGGCGACGTGGCGCATCGCCGGGTGATGGTTCTGCGCAAACAGGAACGCAACGTTTGCGCTTTCTAGCGCGCGAGAAAGTTGGTCTGGCGCACCCGTCAGGGTGACTCCCAATGCTTCCAGAACATCGGCCGCACCCGATTTCGATGACATCGCGCGATTGCCGTGTTTGGCCACGCGCACGCCCGCGCCAGCGAGCACCAGCGCGACCGCCGAAGAGACATTGAGGCTGTGTGCGCCGTCGCCGCCTGTGCCGCAGACGTCCACGACGAGGCCGCGGCTGGGCACAGCGACCATGGCTTTGCGCATAGCGCGCGCGCCGGACGCGATCTCGATGCTCGATGGCCCGCGCGCCGCGATGGCGCCAAGGAGTGCGCCGATCTGCGCCTGCGTCGCCTCGCCCGCGATGATGATTTCAAAGGCGCGCTCGGCAGCGTCGGACAGCAAGGGCTCGCCGTTCGCCAAAGTGGCCAGCATAGGTTTTAAAGCGTCGCTCATGCCAACATACCTAGGCTTGCGTCTTTGTCGGGTTTTTCAGGCGCGCCAATTCCAGGAATTTCGCGAGCAAAGCGTGACCATGTTCGGAGGCGATGCTCTCGGGGTGAAATTGCAGGCCGTAGCTGGGCCGGGTCGCGTGATGCATCGCCATTATCTCGCCGTCGGCGGTTTCGGCGTCCACCACCAGTTCGGCGGGCAGCGAGGCGCGCTCTACGGCGAGGCTGTGATAGCGCGTCGCCAAAAATTCCTTCGGTAAGCCGGCGAAAAGTCCGCCACCGGTATTGATGATCGTGCAGGTCTTGCCGTGCATGATATCCTTGGCCTGAATGACCTTGCCGCCATAGGCCTGACCCATGGATTGATGGCCGAGGCAGACGCCCAGGATCGGTAGGGTCTCGGGCGCTGTTTCCAAGAGCTCCAGGCAGATGCCCGCTTCGTTCGGGGTACAGGGACCTGGGGACAAAACAATCGCGTCGGGCTGCAGCGCGATGGCTTCAGCGGCTGTCAAAGCGTCGTTGCGCTTGACCAAAACCTCTTCACCAAGCTCCTGCAGGTAGTGCACAAGGTTGTAGGTGAAGCTGTCGTAATTATCGATGACCAGGATCATGCCCTTGCCTTACCCCGTCCCAGCGATTTCGGGAAGCAGGCCCCCAGCGTGGACTGTTCGCCGATTCAAGCCGATCTTTAACGCAACGGGTCGTCACGCGACTAGGTTTGGCGGTTTTAATCTTGTGTGGGTGCGCTGATGTGCGAATTGCTGGGCATGAGCGCCAATGTGCCGACTGACATCCGATTCAGCTTCGCGGGATTGGCGCAACGGGGCGGCAATACAGGTCCGCACCGGGACGGCTGGGGCATAAGCTTTTATGAGAAGCGCGGCTGCCGGAGCTTTCACGACCCTGCGCCGAGCGCCAGTTCGCCCATTGCGGCCTTGGTGCGGGATTACCCCATCAAGAGCCGGATCGTGATCGCACATGTGCGCAAGGCCAATCGCGGCAAGGTGGCGCTGGAGAACACCCACCCCTTCACCCGCGAGCTGTGGGGGCGGGCCTGGACCTTCGCGCATAACGGTCAGCTCAAGGGCGTGAAGCAATCAAAGTTGGGGCGTTTCACGCCAATCGGCACGACGGACAGCGAGCACGCTTTTTGTGCGATCTTGGGGCGGCTCAGCGCCAAGTGGGACGACTATCCCTCCGCTGCAGCGCTCGATTGCGAAATCTGCACGCTCTTCGTGGAGATGCGCGCTTTGGGTGTGTTCAACGCGCTGTTGACGGACGGACGCTCGCTCTATGCGAGCTGCGGCAAGCGCCTGAGCTACCTCACGCGCCGGGCGCCGTTCGGGAAAGCCTCGCTGTTGGACGAAGACATGCAGGTTGATTTCGCTGCGGAGACGACATCGAACGACGTCGTGACCATTCTTGCGACACGGCCGCTGACCAAGGATGAGGCCTGGACGGCTATCGCGCCGGAAACCACGTTGATCCTGCGCGACGGCGAAGTGCGGACCTAGACCTTAAAGGTCCAGATCGCCGGCCAGATTTGCATTCTCCGAGATGAACTTGAAGCGCAGTTCCGGCTTCTTGCCCATCAATGCTTCGACCAGCTCTTCAAAGGCGGTTTCGTCCACAGGTGTGACCACGCGCGCGATGGTGCGCGTCCCAGGGTTCATCGTGGTCACCTTCAATTGCGCAGCGGTCATTTCGCCGAGACCTTTGAAGCGGCCCACCTCGACCTTGCCTTTGCCGGAGAAGGTGGTCTGCAGCTGTCGGTCCAAATCCGCTTGGTCGCTCGCATAGCCGGTCTTCGTGCCCTGCGTGATCCGGTAGAGCGGCGGCATCGCCATATAGAGGCGGCCCGCACGTACGAGTTCCGGCATGGCGCGATAGAAGAACGTGATCAGAAGCGCGGCGATATGCGCGCCGTCGACGTCGGCGTCCGTCATGATCACGACGCGTTCGTAGCGCAAGTCTTCCAACTTCACTTTGCCCGATACCACGCCCAGAGCGAGGGCCAGGTCGGAGAGTTCCTGATTGTTGCGCGCCTTATCGCCGGTGGCGGAGGCGATGTTGAGAATTTTGCCGCGCAGCGGCAGCACGGCCTGCGTGGCGCGGTCGCGCGCCTGCTTGGCGGAGCCGCCCGCTGAATCGCCTTCGACGATGAAAAGTTCGGTGCCGTCGGAGCCAGCGCGCGCGCAATCCGCCAGTTTGCCCGGTAGGCGCAAACGCCGCGTTGCGCTCTGCCGCGCGACATCGCGTTCCTTGCGGCGGCGCAAGCGCTCTTCGGCCTGGGTGACGACCCAGTCGAGGAGGCGGTCGGCTTCCTTTGGCGCGCCAGCGAGCCAGTGATCGAAGGCGTCGCGGACGACGTTTTCGACCAGCTTTGCCGCTTCGGGCGACATCAAACGATCTTTAGTTTGGCCCTGGAATTTTGGATCGCGGATGAAAACGGACACTGCGCCCATCGCCGTGCCTGCAACGTCTTCGGCGGCGATGAGATTGGCGCGGCGATCATTTTTCAATTCGCCGTAAGCCTTGAGGCCCTTGGTCAAAGCTGTTTTCAGGCCCGCTTCGTGCGCGCCGCCGTCCGGCGTTGGAATGGCGTTACAGAAGGATTTGACGTTTTCGCTTTCGTCGTCGCCTGGATCCTCGACCCAGGTCACCGCCCATTCCACTGCCCCTTCCGCATCGCCGCGCTTCACGCGGCCAGCGAAGGAAGCGGTCGTGATCTGGGTTTTGGTCCCGACCATATCGATCAGGAAGTCTTTCAAGCCATCGGCGGCTCGGAGCACCGCTTCGGCGGGCACGGAATTGTTGGCCGGAAGGTGCGATGGGTCGCAGCGCCAGCGAATTTCAACGCCGCGATGCAGATAGGCTTTTGCTTTCGCCATCTGGTAGAGGCGGGCGGCCTTGAACGCCGTGTCCTTGCCGAAGATCTTCGGATCGGGCCGGAAGCGAACATTGGTGCCGCGACGGTTCGGGCTTGCACCAACCTGTTTCAGCGGGCCGAGTGGCTTTCCATAAGCGTAGCTCTGCGCGTAGGCGAGGCGATTGCGGAACACTTCGACGACGAGACTGTCCGAGAGCGCATTCACCACCGAAATGCCGACGCCGTGCAGGCCGCCAGAGGTGGTATAATTTTTCTCGGTGAATTTGCCGCCTGCGTGCAGCGTGGTCAGGATGACTTCCAGCGCGGACTTTTTTGGGAATTTCGGGTGGGGGTCGATGGGGATGCCGCGGCCGTTATCTGAAATGTCGAGGAAGCCGTCGGCGCCGTAGATGATTTCAATCCTGTCAGCATAGCCCGCGATCGCTTCGTCCATCGAATTGTCGAGCACTTCCGCGAAAAGGTGGTGCAGGCCGCGTTCGCCGGTATCGCCAATATACATGCCCGGACGGCGGCGGACTGGCTCAAGTCCCTCGAGGACTTCGATGTCCTTGGCGGTGTATTCGCCACTGAACTCGTCGTCGACCTTGCGTTGCGGACGTGCGGACATGAAGTCTTGCCTTTAAGGCAGGCCACAGGAATGGCCCACGAATCATTGATTTAGAGAATTTACTTATAACCTTTTTCTGGGCCTTGAATGGTTATGGTCGTCCTAATTGCGGAGATGACTGCAAAAGTATGAGTGCGCTGCGTTTTTCGACGCGTCGCTGCGCGAATCCCGTCATTTTCAACCCATGGTGGTCAGAATAGAACATCCGCTTGCCTTGCCCAGTGGCAAGGTCTTGCGTAATCGTGTTGTAAAATCAGCGCTTTGCGAAGGATTGGCGGACTGGTCCAACCGCCCCACAGATTCGCACGTCACGCTGTATCGCCGTTGGGCCCAAAGCGGCGCGGGTATGTTGCTCACGGGCGCTGTGCAAATCGACCGGCGTTATCTCGACCGGCCGGGGGATATTGTTATCGAGGGGCCGCAAACGCCTGCGGCGTTGGCGGCGCTGCGGTCAATGGCCGAAGCCGCGCAATCGGGCGGTGCGCTCGCGCTCATGCAATTGAGTCATGCCGGGCTCGCCACTGCGCGTCTTTGGTGTAGCGAGCCGGTGGGGCCAAGTGCGCTTGGCGCGGCGACGCGGGCGCTGACCGACGCTGAAATCGAAGATATTGTCCGCCGTTTCATTTTCGCGACGGGCATTGCTTTGGATTGTGGGTTCGACGGTGTGCAGATCCTGGCGGCTCACGGTCGGCTTCTGAGCAGTTTTCTAAGTCCAGCGGACAATCGCCGAACCGATAAGTGGGGAGGCGACATTCATCATCGCAGCAACGTCCTGCTTCGTATCGTGCGTGGCATTCGGATGGCTTATGGGGACGCCACCGCTTTGTCCGTGAAGATCGATGCCGGGGTGGAAGCCGTCGTGTCGCCGGACCAATTGGCGCTTGTCAAGACGCTGGGGTTGGACGGCGTTGACCTCTTGGAGGTGTCCACCGGTCGTTGGTATTCAGGCCGGGAAGGATTGCGCGGTCGAAGCAATGCGGCGCTTGATGCTGCAAGTTTCGGAAAAATAGGTGGAACGCTGCGGGCCGCATCGAAGTGCTTGATTTTGTTAAACGGGGCCTTGAGGGCGCGGCCGCAGATCGAGCAAATGCTCGATGATGGGTGCATGGACGCCGTCGGTTTCGGCGAAGCGTTTTGCGCGAATCCCGATTTTGTTGGGGCTTTGCTTGACGGTGATCTCGATGAGGCGCCTGGAATTCACGATAGCCTCAGCGCTTCGGTGAATCCTCTTTTCGGCATAATGCAAAAGCTGGAGGACGCAGCAGGACTGCGAGAGATCGCAGTGCAGGAATTATGTAGCCTCGCCATCGCCGATTACGCACGTGGATTAGAAGCGCCGCGGCTGCGGAGTGCGGCGCAGGCGTTGCGTGAATTGGCGCGGAACGATCGCGCTGCGATTAAGGGCTTGGCGGCTTAGGTCCTCCGTGCGGCGCTCAAGGCTTGTCTAGCGAAAGGGCACAAAGCGCAGAAGGCTGCGTTCAGCCATGAGTTCACTCGAGCACCGGCTGATTTGCCGCTCATAGGCGTTCGCGTTTTTGCCGACTTTTTCAGCGGTCTCAATCAGCCACTTTTTCTGGCGGTACGTCCCCCGCAGATAGCCGCCTGCACCCTCATGATAGGCGAGATATTGTTTGACGGCGTCATTGCGCGCAATTCCGGTGCGCTTTTGTGTTTGCGTGAGGTACCAGCCGACGAAATCGGCTGCGTCTGCGAAATTATCGCGACGTGCAAAGCGGCCGCCGCCATTCGATGCGTATTCATTCCAGGTTGCGTCTTTTGCTTGTGCAAAGCCGTAGGCGTCCGATGGACGCTTGCCCGGCATGAAGAAGAAGCCGTCCTGGCGGGCGGGACGCGCTTTGGCTTGAAAGCCCGATTCTTGGTAGATGATCGCAAGGATGACCCCAGCGCGGACCTGCCAGCGACGGGCTGAGTCCCCGAGGGGCTTCCCCCAATTGTTTTCTCGGATCATCGAACAGGCGTCGAGGGGACGAGACGGAGGGGCGTTGTCGATCCCTAAGCCGACGGTAGCGCACCCTGCGAGGGAGAAAGACGCAGCGACAAAAGACAGTGCACGAAGTGAAGCCATGACGCTTCATAAGTCCAAAGCGGTTTCTGAAACGCGAACGGACCCCTAACGCAATCCTCAAAAACAAAACGGGGCGCCGAAGCGCCCCGTTCCGTCTCGGTCTCAGAGAAGAGACTTAGGATTGGTAGTACATGTCGAATTCGACAGGGTGTGGGTGCGTCTCGAAGCGGTCGAGCTCTTGGTACTTCAGTTCCATGTAGGAATCGATGAAGTCGTCCGAGAACACGTCGCCCTTCTTCAAGAACTCGCGATCCGCGTCGAGCGATTCGAGCGCTTGGCGCAGTGACGAGCAAACCGTTGGAATGTCTTTCAACTCTTCTGGCGGCAGGTCGTACAAATCCTTATCCATTGGATCGCCTGGATGGATTTTATTCTGAATGCCGTCGAGGCCGGCCATCAGAAGCGCCGTGTAGGTTAGGTACAAATTGCCGGCTGGATCTGGGAAGCGGCATTCCAAACGCTTCGCTTTAGGCGAGGTGCCGTGCGGAATGCGGATCGACGCCGAGCGGTTGCGCGCGGAATACGCGAGCAATACTGGCGCTTCATAGCCTGGAACGAGACGCTTGTAGGAGTTCGTCGTCGCGTTTGCGAAAGCGTTGATTGCACGCGCATGTTTGATCAAGCCGCCAATGTAAAACAGGCACATTTCGGAAAGGCCCGCATACCCGTCTCCCGCGAAGAGCGGCTTGCCGTCCTTCCAGATCGATTGGTGCACGTGCATGCCCGAACCGTTGTCCTTGAAATAAGGCTTCGGCATGAAGGTCGCCGACTTGCCGTAAGCGGCGGCGACATTGTGGATGATGTACTTATAAAGCTGCATCCTGTCGCCCATCGTGGTGAGCGTGCCGAATTTCAGGCCCAATTCGTGCTGCGCTGGGGCGACTTCGTGGTGGTGCTTTTCGGTTTCGAGGCCCAGATCCCGCATGATCGTGAGCATCTCGGAGCGGATGTCTTGATCATGATCGACCGGCGGGACGGGGAAGTAGCCGCCCTTCGGACCAGGGCGGAAGCCTTGGTTGCCGCCTTCATACACCTTCGCGGAGTTGCCGGGCAGGTCGACGGAGTCAAATGAATAGAACGTGTTGTTTGGCTGAACCGACCAGCGCACGTCGTCGAACATGAAGAATTCGGCTTCTGGCCCGAGATAAACGGTGTCGCCGATG
>Ga0247832_1008324_pt1 | contig 10388 bp, 10 predicted proteins | sample LaCruzMarch2015__10_FD_192407 | JGI IMG/M metagenome (GOLD analysis project Ga0247832, IMG submission 192407) | Freshwater microbial communities from meromictic Lake La Cruz, Castile-La Mancha, Spain - LaCruzMarch2015_4m | ecosystem: Environmental > Aquatic > Freshwater > Lake | place: Spain...
TGGATTAATTCGTATGTCAGGTTGGAACAGAAAAACAACCTTTTTAGATCCGTTTTGTGGTTCGGGAACTTTATTGATGGAAGCCGCTTTTTTGGCTTCAGGAATTCCTTCCAATATTGAACGCCAACACTATGCTTTCAAAAACTTAAAAGACTTCGATCAAGCACTTTGGGATGAAATTTACGAAGGTGCTTTACGCAATGTGAGAAGCTTACCTTGCAAAATTATTGGTTCAGACTTATCAGATGAGATGATTATCAAAACACGTAGAAATTTGCGTTCAATGAGTTTCGGTCGTTTTATTCAAACAAGTGTTTTATCATTCGACGAAGTGAAAAAACCAGACGATGAAAAAGTTTTTATTGTAACCAATCCTCCTTATGGTCAACGTTTAGAAGCTGATGTTACCGAATTGTATGACGGGATTGGTAATTGGTTAAAACACGAAATGACAAACTGTGAAGCTTGGATTATCACATCTAGCGAAGAAGGTTTGAAATCAATTGGTCTGAAGCCATCCAAAAAACACAAAGTTTTCAATGGAGATTTGGAATGTAGTTTCCGTTCGTTTGTGACGTATGAAGGTTCGAAAAAGAATAAGGGTGATGATTTAGTTGAATCAGAATATTGAAATTAAAGAAATTAAATTCATAAAACGAAAAGGTATTTTTGCAACAAATTTTAAAAATGAAATTTAGTAAAATCGCATGTATTGGAGCTGGTTATGTTGGGGGGCCAACGATGGCTGTAATTGCTCAAAAAAACCCTAACATTCAAGTTACTGTAGTTGATTTAAACGAAAATCGTATTGCTAATTGGAATCATGAAGATTTAACAAAATTACCCATTTATGAACCCGGTTTAGCTGAGGTTGTTGCAGAAGCTAGAGGTCGAAATTTGTTTTTTAGTACAGACATTGAAAAAGCTATAATAGAGGCTGAATTAATTTTTATTTCTGTAAATACTCCTACCAAAACGTACGGAAAAGGTAAAGGAATGGCAGCTGATTTAAAGTTCATTGAATTGTGCGCACGACAAATTGCCGAAACAGCTACCACTAATAAAATTGTTGTAGAAAAATCGACACTTCCAGTAAGAACTGCTGAAGCTATTAAAAATATTTTAGATAATAACAATAAAAACTTAAAGTTTCAGGTTTTATCCAATCCTGAATTTTTAGCAGAAGGTACAGCAGTTTCAGATTTACAAAATCCAGATCGTGTTTTAATCGGTGGAGATTCGACACCTGAAGGACAAGAAGCAATTGAAGCGTTAGTAAATGTTTATAACTCTTGGATTCCTAAAGAACGAATTTTAACAACTAATTTGTGGTCTTCAGAATTGTCAAAATTAACAGCAAATGCATTTTTAGCTCAACGTGTTTCTTCAATAAATGCAATGTCAGAGTTATGTGAAGTGACAGGTGCAAATGTGCATGAAGTTGCAAGTGCAATTGGAATGGATTCTAGAATTGGAAATAAATTCTTAAAAGCATCTGTTGGTTTTGGTGGTTCTTGTTTTCAAAAAGATATTTTAAACCTCGTTTACATTGCAAAATCCTATGGTTTAAATGAAGTTGCTAATTATTGGGAACAAGTAATAATTTTAAATGACCATCAAAAGAAACGTTTCGCTGACAATATTATAAAAACATTATATAATACAGTTTCAGGTAAAAAAATCACAATTCTTGGATGGGCTTTTAAAAAAGACACGAATGATACACGTGAGTCGGCAGCAATTTACGTAACTAGCGATTTAATAACAGAAAATGCTTCGATTCATGTGTTTGATCCAAAAGTGGAAAAAGAAAAAGTAGTTGGTGATTTACTATATTTGAAAATTCATGCTTCTGAGGAAATAGATTCATTTTTGACTTACGAAAACGATCCTTATGAAGCCTGTCAAAGTGCTCATGCGATTGCGATTTTAACTGAATGGGATGAATTTAAACTGTATGATTGGCAGAAAATTTATGACAAAATGATGAAGCCTGCATTCATTTTTGATGGTAGAGACATTCTTGATGTAAATAAAATGAAAGAAATTGGTTTTACTGTTTATTCAATTGGCAAATCTTTGTAAATATTGATTTCAACAGTTAACTCTCAGGATTAAATTATACCAAATCAATCAACAAATCTTCAATTCGAATTTCGTCTCCTTTAATCAATTTTGCTCGTCTACGAGTTTCGATCATTCCATTTCGGATTACAGCTCCAGAATCTACAATATGCTTTGCATGACCACCAGTTTCTGCAATCCCCAAAGCTTTTAATAAACCTAAAAGTTCAATATATTCTCCTTCAATTTGAAATGTTTCTTTCATTTACTTTCCTTTAAGTTCCATTGCTTTCAAGGTATTCATCATCAATGAAGCAATAGTCATTGGGCCAACTCCTCCAGGTACTGGCGAAATAAAACTAGTTTTTGGAGCAACATTTTCAAAATCAACATCACCCACCAAACGCCAACCTTTGACTTTACTTGCATCTTCAACACGTGTGGTTCCAACGTCAATCACAACAGCACCTTCTCTAACCATATCAGCAGTTACGAATCCAGGTTGCCCTATTGCAGCAATCAAAATATCTGCACCACGACAAACAGCTCCAAGTTCTTCTGTTTTTGAATGAGCTAACGTAACTGTACAATTACCAGGGTTTTTGTTGCGACCAAGCAACAACGAAAGCGGAGTTCCAACTATATTACTGCGACCGATTATCACACAGTTTTTTCCTTCTGTTTCAATATTATTTCGTTCAATTAATTCCATTATTCCCGCTGGAGTTGCACAAATAAATCCTGGAATATCCAAAATCATATTCCCTAAATTACGCGGATGAAAACCATCTACATCTTTCTTAGGATCAATTGCTTGCGTGATTTTTAATTCATCTATATGCTTTGGCAATGGAAGTTGAACGATAAATCCATCGATACTTTTATCTTCATTTAATGATTGAACTTTACCCAACAAAATTTCCTCAGGCACTGAGTCGTCGTAACGAATTAAGGTACTTTCAAAACCAATTTCCTCACAAGCCTTCACTTTTGCATTTACATAAGTAACTGAACCTCCATCATTTCCAACTAAAATTGCCGCTAAATGTGGGATTTTTTTACCTTCTTGTTTTCTTTTCTTCACTGCTTCAGCGAGTTCTAATCTGATTTGTGTGGCTGTTGCTTTTCCGTCGAGTAATTGCATTCTAAAAGTTTTTACAAAGATAGAAAGAAGTAATTGGTTTGCTTGAAAAGCAAGTATATTTGTAGAAGTTAATCACAAATGGAATTTTCAATTAAAATGCAATAAAAATGATTAAATACACAATAGTAGTTTTATTCCTAAGTTTTGGGTTAAAGTCAATTTCACAAGTAAGTTATGACGGTCAAGAGATTGGTGCTGAGGTTTATGCAGGTTTTTCAAATCTTGGAGGCGCCTTTGGATTAGAGTTAAAACACGCATCAATTTTAAATAAAAATTTTGCAGTTGGACCTTCATTTAGAATCCAACGAACTTGGTCGAATAATTTAGGAATGAAAACTAATATTAACATTTGGGGACCGGGAGTTTTTGCACATGCACGTTACCGAGATATGATTTTTGGAGGAGTTGAATATCAAATTTTAAGAAGTCCTTTTAACTTTGTTACTTTCGCAGAAGAACAAAAAAAATGGGCTTCTGTTTTACTTTTGGGTGGAGGCTTTTGTTTTAAATTAGGTAAACATATACGCTTGAATACTGCCATTTTTTATGATGTAATAAACGCAAAAAACAGTCCTTTTAGAAGTAGTTACAATTTCAATGTGAAAAACGAAGCTGGTCAAATAGTTCGTGTTTTACCAATAATTTATCGAGTAACATTCTTCTTTCCAATTGGGCAACAAAAAGAAGAAAATAAAAACAAAGAACAAGAATGAAAATAGGAATGGTATTGTATCCCACTTTTGGCGGAAGTGGTGTTGTTGGCACAGAATTAGGAAAAGCACTTGCAGCAAAAGGGCACGAAGTTCATTTTATAACCTATTCTCAACCAGTGCGTTTAGGGAGTTTTCGTGAAAATATTTTTTATCACGAAGTGGCAGTGTCAGATTACCCATTATTTGATTTTCAACCTTATGAAACAGAATTAGCCAGTAAAATGGTGGACGTAGTGAAGTATGAAAAATTAGATGTTTTACACGTTCATTACGCCATTCCTCATGCGTCAGCAGCGTTTATGGCAACACAAATATTAAAATCGCAAGGGATTAATATTCCGTTTGTTACCACCTTACATGGTACTGACATTACTTTAGTTGGTCGCGATCCTTCTTTTGAACCTGTAATTACTTTTTGTATCAATCAATCAGATGCTGTTACCGCTGTTTCTGAAAGTTTGAAAGCCTCCACTTACGAACATTTTCAAATTACACGAGAAATTCATGTGATACCAAATTTCGTTGTTCCCTCGGAAGAAAATGAAGACTTTACTAAACACATGCGTAACAAATATGCGTGCGATGGAGAACGAATTGTTTGTCACGTTTCCAATTTTAGAAAAGTAAAAAGAGTTGAAGACGTACTTTTGGTTTTTGCTAAAGTCAACAAAGAAATTCCTTGTAAATTAATTTTTGTAGGAGATGGTCCAGAACGTTACAATTGCGAACGTTTATGCCGTGAATTAGATTTGTGCGACAAAGTTATTTTCCTTGGTAAATTAAGAAATACAGCTCAAGTTCTTGAAATCGCAGATGTGTTTTTACTTCCTTCAGAAACAGAAAGTTTTGGTTTAGCTGCTTTAGAAGCTATGGCGGTTGGAGTTCCAGTAATTTCCTCAAATACTGGAGGAATTCCGGAAGTAAACATTCATGGTTTTTCTGGTTATTTATCTAATGTTGGCGATGTGGATGACATGGCTAAAAACATGATTTCACTACTCGATCGAGCGAATTTACCAACCTTTAAAAAGAATGCAAAAGAAAGATCTCACGTTTTTGATTTAGAGAAAATCCTTCCGATGTACGAGAAAATTTATTCAGATTTAATCAAAAATTAAAACAAAAAAAGATGAACATAGGAGTTTTATTATCGGGATGCGGTGTTTATGATGGAGCTGAAATTCAAGAATCTATTCTCACATTACTTGCAATAGAGGAAATCGGAGCAATTTATACTTGCATTTCTATCGACGCAGATCAACATCACGTTGTCAATCATTTGACGGGTGAAGAAATGCCTGAAAAAAGAAATATGATGGTTGAAGCTGCACGAATTGCGCGTGGAGCAGTAAAAGAAATAAAAAGCATTCAACCAGCTGATTTCGATGCCTTAGTAATTCCTGGAGGATTTGGTAGTGCTAAGAATTTTACAACTTGGGCTTTTGATGGTCCAAATGGAACAATTCGAGATGATGTTAAATTATTGTTGGTGAATATGATTAACGTTGGAAAACCAATTGTTGCCTTGTGTGTAAGTCCAGTGGTGTTGGCAAAAGCATTCGATGGTTCAGCAGTGAAATTGAATTTAACGATAGGTACTTCGCAAGAAAATTCGCCTTATGAAATTCCTATGTTTGAGGTTGGTATACAAGCAACAGGAGCAAAAACAGCTGAAAAAACAATCCGTGAGATATTAGTTGACCGAGAAAATAAAGTGATAACTGCACCTTGTTATATGATGGAAGCATCGGTTTTAGAAATTAGAAACAATATCAAACAAGCAATCGAAGCGCTTAAGGAATTAATGGATGCCTAATCAATCGCAACTCAAGGACTGGTTTCGGAAGCGAAAAGAACGAATTCAAAGTTTGAATGCTGAAACTCTTTTTCCTGAGTTAATTTCTGGAAATAGAACAGCCTTGAGTGCGGCAATTACCCTTGTTGAAAGTCAACTTTCTAGCGATAGAAAAGAGGCAAATGAATTGATTCAGCGCTGTTTACCACATCAAAAAAAATCGTGGAGAATTGGAATTACGGGCGTTCCTGGTGTTGGAAAAAGTACCTTCATTGAATCTTTTGGAAAAATCATTTTACAAAAAGGCTTGAAATTGGCTGTTTTAGCAATTGATCCTTCTTCTAACGTAACTGGTGGAAGTATTTTGGGGGATAAAACTCGGATGAATTGGTTATCGCAACAAGAAAATGTGTTCATTCGTCCAACTGCAACAGGAAATAATTTAGGCGGAGTGGCGCGCAATACACGTGAAGCAATCATTTTATGCGAAGCTGCTGGTTACGATGTGATTTTAATTGAAACAGTAGGAGTTGGACAGTCGGAAACGCTTGTTCACTCAATGATTGATTTCTTTTTGTTGCTTATGCTTTCTGGAGCCGGTGACGAATTACAAGGCATCAAACGTGGAATTATGGAAATGGCAGATGCTATTGTTATTACTAAAGCGGATGGTGAAAATTTACTCAAATCTAAACAATCTCGCAATCAATATGCAAATGCTTTACATCTATTTCCTGCTAAAGAAAGTCAGTGGATTGCAACATCTCAAATTTGTAGTAGTCTTCAAAATGAAGGTTTAGAAGAAATTTGGCAAACTATCGAGCAGTTTTTTAATTTGGTAACCGTCAATGGATGGCTCAATCAGAATCGTAAGAATCAAGAATTGAGTGTTTTAAGAGAACATTTAAGTTTCTTATTACAACAAGAATTTTTTGGAAAAGAAGAATGGTTACTTGCTCTTCAACAAATGGAACAACAAATTCAGTTGGGCACAATTTCAGTTTTTAAAGCAGCCGAGGAATTGTTCGAAAGATTTAAAAAGCTATATTCCTATTCATAATATTGAGTAATTCCAAGTTTTATATAATATAAAATATTTGTGAACCATTATGTAACTGAATTTCTAGTTTTTTTTTAAAAAAAATTACTGTTACATAGTGAAGTTTCTTTTTATTATTTATACTTAGAAATTATGTTGAATTAAAAATTAATTGCAATTGTTTTTAACTTTTAGTTTTTTTAAATTAAGTAAGCTTCAATAAGATATTTTTTTTGTTTTGAAAAAATGATTGCTTTTCACCCAATTTACATTCATCCTTTACCTGAAAATCATCGTTTTCCAATGGAGAAATACGACTTACTTCCTCGCCAGTTAATCCATGAAGGTGTTGTTGAAAAATCAGCTTTTTTTGAACCAATATCAATTGCTTTAGAAACTGTTTTAGCTGTACATTCCAAAGAATATTTAATACGTTTAAAGAATTTAGAAATAACACCTCGCGAACAACGAATTTCTGGTTTTGTACATTCTAAGCAATTAATTGATCGAGAACTAACAATTATGGAAGGCACTCGAAATGCTGCTGAAATTGCCTTAAAAACAGGTTTGGGTTTCAATATCGCTGGTGGAACACATCATGCATTTTACGACAGGGGAGAAGGCTTTTGTCTGTTGAACGACCAAGTGATTGCAGCAAAATGGTTGTTGCAAAACACACCAATTAAACGCATTTTAATCATCGATTTAGATGTTCACCAAGGAAATGGAACTGCTTCTTTATTAAAGGATGAGCCAGCAATTTTTACTTTCAGTATGCACGGTTCAGGAAATTATCCGCTAAAGAAAGAACATTCTGATTTAGATGTCGAACTTCCTGATGCTTGTAAAGACAATAATTTTCTGTTTTCATTAGAAGTAAGTTTAGAGAAAATTTTAAGTCAGTTTCAACCCGATTTTATTTTTTACCAATCAGGTGTCGACGTTCTTGAAAGTGATAAACTCGGACGACTTTCCTTGAGTCAAAAGGCTTGTTATCAAAGAGATTTAATTGTTTATAAAACAGTTCAGCAACTAAAAGTTCCAGTAGTCACAACGATGGGCGGAGGTTACAGTCCTCAAATCAAAGATATTGTAAATGCACATTGCAACACGTTCAAAGCTGCATTAGGAATTTTGAGCTAGATTTTGATTCAAAACGAATTCCTTTCCAACTTCTTACTATTTTTCTTTTTCCTATTTTTGTAAAGAGTCAAAGTATTCAGGACTTAAAAAAATACGAAATTGAGTTTTTTACATTTCAGATCGCGCACTCCACGTTGGGTAATTGTTGTTTTTGATTTGCTTTTAGCGGCAAGTTCGCTTGCGTTTGCCTATTTAATTCGTTTCGATTTGAAAGCAGATAATTCGTTGATTCAAAAAGAATGGCTCATTTTATCAAAATCAATTCTATTTTATTTTGGAGTCAAATTTCTTGTTTTTTACTTTTTAAAAATTCACAAAGGTTTAGTTCGCTACACATCAACCGAAGATTTAAAGCGTTTATTTCTAGCGAGTTTAATCTGTTCGCTTATTTTTCTTATCGCTGGATTAGTTCGCTATTTTTACCTCGACCATTATTTTCTTTTTCCAATGTCAATTTTGGTAATGGAATTTTTGGTGAGTTTTGCTTTTGCTGTTGGTAGTCGATTTATTGTAAAATTGTTTTATCTCGAAACTATCAAAAATAAAAACGAAGAAGAAGGTGTGATTATTTATGGAGCAGGAGTTTCTGGAATGGTAACCAAACGAACTATCGAAAATGACACGCGAAATAATCAATTAATCATAGGTTTTCTGGATGATAATCCGAAATTAAAAGGAACAAGAATTGAAGGTGTACATGTTTTTCACACGAGCGAACTTGAGAAAATCGCCAACTCAAGTCCTGTAAAAACCTTAATTATTGCGATTCAACAGCCTAATTTAGAAAGTCAAAAAAATATCATTGATCGCTGTTTGGAATTGAAAATAAGTGTACAAAAAGTACCTAATTTAAAGAGTTGGGTTAATGGCGAATTTTCAGTAAAACAGTTTGCAAAAATCAACATTGAAGATTTACTTGGTCGCGCTCCAATTCAATTGAATAACCAATCGATTCAAAAGGAATTAAAAGACAAAGTAGTTTTGGTGACTGGTGCTGCTGGTTCGATTGGAAGTGGTTTAGTGAGAGAAATTTCAAGCTTTAAACCAGCGATTCTTATTCTTATAGACCAAGCTGAATCTGCTCTGTATGATTTACAAATTGAGTTGTTAAAAGATTTTCCTACGATTCACTTCGAATTTATCATAGGAGATATTTGCAATGAAAAAAGAATGCAACGAATTATAGCACAATTTCTTCCTCAAGTGATTTTTCACGCAGCAGCCTACAAACACGTTCCTTTAATGGAAGAAAATCCAGTGGAAGCAATAGCAAATAATGTTGTTGGAACAAAGGTTATTGCAACTTTAGCTAATGAATTTAAGGTAGATAAATTTGTAATGGTTTCAACGGATAAAGCTGTAAATCCAACGAATGTAATGGGTGCTTCAAAGCGCATCGCTGAATTGTTTGTCCAATCGTTAAATGCTAGGTCAACGACAAAATTCATTACGACACGTTTTGGAAATGTGCTTGGCTCCAATGGTTCTGTTATTCCACTTTTTCAAAAACAAATCGAATCGGGTGGACCTGTAACTGTAACAGATGAACGAATTACTCGTTTTTTTATGACAATTCCTGAAGCGTGTCAATTGGTTTTGGAAGCAGGAACAATGGGGAATGGCGGCGAAATTTATGTTTTTGATATGGGTGAATCAGTTAAAATTATTGATTTAGCGAAGAAAATGATTTCACTCAGTGGCTTGGAATTAGGAAAAGATATTGAGATAAATGTGACTGGTTTACGTCCGGGTGAGAAATTGTACGAAGAACTTTTGGCAAATGAAGAAAACACACTGCCGACGCATCACTCAAAAATATTAATAGCTAAAACGAGAGATTGTGACGAAAAACAAGAACTATTACTCGAAGAATTGATAGCTTTGATACCGCATCAAAATAATGATTCTTTGGTACGAAAAATGAAGCAACTCGTAGTTGAATATAAAAGTAATAATTCCATTTTCGAAAAATTAGACGAATGATAAAACCCGCAAAAATCCAAGTAAGATTCTCAGACATTGACGTTATGGGACATGTAAATAACGCAGTCTATTTGAGCTATTTTGAAATGACACGTGTTCATTATTTTAGAGAATTGTTAGGTTTAGAATGGGACTGGAAATCTCACGGGATTTTACTAGTTCGCAACGAAATTGATTATATCAAACCTATTTTAATTGAGCACGTTCCTGAAATTCACATGTATTTTGAAGAAGCTGGTTCTAAAAGTATTAGGCTAAGTTATGAAGTGAAAGTAGCTGGTGAAGTTTACACAAAAGGCGTTTCTGTGATGGTTAGTTATGATTCACGAGTTGGAAAAACGACAGTTATACCTGAAGAAATGAAAATTGCTCTTGAAACGCTAAGAAAACCTGAATAAATCTATAAAATGAAAAAATTATTTTTTGTGTTTTTTGTGGGAGTTTTCTGCAATGCACTTTTCGCGCAAGCACCAACAGCTAGTCCAACAAACGTTCCATGTTACAAAA
>Ga0247832_1008325_pt1 | contig 10387 bp, 11 predicted proteins | sample LaCruzMarch2015__10_FD_192407 | JGI IMG/M metagenome (GOLD analysis project Ga0247832, IMG submission 192407) | Freshwater microbial communities from meromictic Lake La Cruz, Castile-La Mancha, Spain - LaCruzMarch2015_4m | ecosystem: Environmental > Aquatic > Freshwater > Lake | place: Spain...
AGGGAAACGGACCTGCCCACCCCTTGCAACGCCAGCCGTGGAGCCGATCGCCTGAGGTGCGCGGCCCACCCCGGCTACGCCGGGGTGGGGGTGCCGGGGGAATTACACCACTGCAGGGGACGCGGGCTGCTGTGCCTCGGCTTTGCGGCGGTGGCCCGAAGCTGAGGCCTGCGCCAGTCAGCCTGCTGGCCTAAGCCATGGGGCTCCGTGATGCACAGTGCAGCACTGGCAGGCAGCATGCGCCGAATTCATAATTTTGCACCTGTAGCGAAAATTTCGCGCTGCGCTTCGATAGCGGCTCTCCAACTGGGTGCTGCTGATCTGCTGACGGCCGGATCGGCCACGTCATCCCATGCGTCCACTTCCTGCACCTACGCTCAGATCAAGGGAGCAGGTTGCACCTTAACGTCCGGAACCCAAACAGCCATTACGGATAGTGCCGGCACCAGAAACGTATTTGTTACACCCGATCTTGGGAGGGGCTGGCAAAACGATGATGCCCTCACCCTTAATTCTTCTGGCGGTGGTGTCTGGTCGCTCATTTTCAATTTTGCCTCCCAAGAATCTGTTAGGTCCGCTTCCTTGGCCGCTCAACTTCTTCTGACCAATACTGATCCAACCAAGGTTTTTGATGTTGCCAGTATCGCTCGAACGGGCACGCCTGGCATCGGTGGCCTTGTGGCTGGCTCTCAAGCCGTCTTCAGTGATGGCCCCACAATTTCTACGGCCAATATTCTGAATTTGCTTGGCCCCACCTCGGCGCCATTTGCCAAAGATGTCACGGCTACAACCATAAATCTTACTTTTGTCGCTGTGACCGGTACATTGAATACGACCACTCTCCAGATTTCTCAACGGAATGCTCCCGTTCCAGGTCCTCTGCCGATCCTGGGCGCCGCTTCGGCCTTCGCTTGGTCGCGCAGAATCCGCCGTCGGATCCATACCATTGCTTGACAAAGCTGATTTTAATTCTTTTTTTCTTCAATGCATTTCCCTGCCAGCTTACGGGGGCATTTTTTATAAGTTAGTTAATAAAATTGTGGCTTGCCTGCTTGAACGAACTTCCTACCGGTCAGTCGTCTGACAAGGTTCTGGATTCCGGCGAGCCAGCCAGAGCCGCTGATGCGGTGTTTTGGAGTGGGGCGGCCCTCGCGGGATTCTTCGCCGTCAACACTGTCCTTGCCATCCTGCCGCCGGCCTTGCTGCAGCCGGATTGGCAACTGAAGCTGGCTTTGACGCTACAAGCCAATGGCCTGCAGTCCCTCATCGGTTGCGCCATGATGTCGGCTGCGCCGCTGCTGGATCCCGGCAATCGGGCGCTGCGGAACAGAGCGGAGCGAATCCGTCTGATGGCCGCCTGGATCTGTGTGGGCTGGCTGTTGTTGATCCCCCTACAGATCTCCAGCGGCATTCGCTTGCTGAATCAGTCTCAGAGCGCGGTGCAGTTGGAACTGCGGCAGCGCAAACAGCAGATTGATCAGCTCCAACAGACCAAAGACGAGCAGAACTTCCGGCTTCAGTTCGCTCTGATGTCTCCCACCAGCCCTCCATTTCCTGAGCAACTTCCCGCCTCGTTGGAGCGGGTCCGTGCCGAAGCCGTGAGCCAGTTTATCGGTCAGTGGCGCCGCCAACAGGACAGCGTCTCCCAGATCCTCCAAGACAGACTGCAGGCCTTTCTGGTTCAGAACCTGGGCAATGGCCTGCTGTGCCTGATGCTGATGTTGGGTTTTGCCGCCATCGGCCGCTGGCGTGCCCAAGGCCCTACGCTCCTCAGCCGATTCCGGCAGGGATTGGATCCGAAGCAGCCCGGCAGTCTTGTCCAGCAGATCCAGGCCGGCCTGAAGAACCTGCGGCGAGGCAGCCGCCAGCCCATTACGCCCCAACAAACCTATCCATCGATGGTGGAGCGTTGGCGATCGCAGCTTCACGATTGGGTCCATCGCTATCAGCGCCGTCGCCAGGTGGCCCAGAGCAAGGCCGCCACCGGGGCCCGACAGCGCCGTCACCAGGCGGCGATCAAGCAGACCGCCGCCAAGGCCAGAAAGCGCAGGTGATCCAGAGGGGCAACTGATCCGCGCTCGTTTTGAGACCGATCTGGGTGGTTGTCTCCGATCTGATGCGGCCCTGTTCAGGGCGGTGCCTGGGGATCGGACCGTCAACATCCTGACCACGGGCCTGATCCCCCGGGCCTGGCAGGCCCTGCACCCAGCCTCTTGCTTCCCTGGGATAGCTGGGCTTCTGGTTCACGGGGCTGGCGGGACTCGAACCCACGACCTACGGTTTAGGAAACCGTCGGAGTCCATTGGCACACCTGGGATCTGGCCTCGACTTGCCTAATCACTTGCCTAAATGGGGCTCCAAAAGGCCGACTGGAAGCGCCCAGAAGCGCCCAAAAAAGGCCAAGCCCGACCTCTTCGGGCAGACACGGCGACCAGCCAGGTCCAACCTTATTCAAGGATGAGCCCCGATCCTTGAATAAGATGCGAGCCTATTTAAGGTTCGCGCCCGAGGGCTCATGAAGCGCGACAGCGCCGGCCGTTATGAGCTCACCAGCACTGCTGGCGAGGAGGTGCGCGCCTTCGTGCCAGCGCCGTTGCCGCCAGAGCCGCCCTTGCTGATCGAGGGCGCCCTCCAGGCCCTGCACGATCGGGCACTGCTGGCCTGCGGCCGTCTGGATGGGGTGTCAGCCCTGCTGCCGGATCGGGAGCTGTTCCTTTACGCCTACGTGAGGCGGGAAGCTCTGCTGTCCTCCCAGATCGAGGGCACCCAGTCGTCGCTCGCAGACCTGCTGCTGTTCGAGCTGGAAGAGGCCCCCGGCGTCCCCTTCGATGACGTGGTCGAGGTATCCAGTTATGTGGCAGGACTGGAGCACGGCCTGGCGCGGCTGCGGGAGGACTTCCCCCTCTCCTCGCGGCTTCTGCGGGAGATCCACTCCCGCTTGCTTGCCAGGGGCCGCGGAGCCGATCGGCTGCCTGGGGAGTTCCGCCGGAGCCAGAACTGGATCGGCGGCACCCGGCCCGGTAACGCCAGCTTTGTGCCACCGCCCCCCGAGCTGGTGGACACGTGCATGGGCCAGCTGGAGCACTTCATCCACGGCACTCCGGATGGGGCTCACTCCCTGCCGGTGCTGGTGCGGGCCGCCTTGGCCCACGTGCAGTTCGAGACCATCCACCCATTTCTGGACGGCAACGGGCGCCTGGGCCGGCTGCTGATCGTGCTGATGCTGATCGATGCCGGGGTGCTTCAGCAGCCGCTGCTCTACCTGAGCCTTTTCTTCAAGCAGCACCGCAGCCGCTACTACGAACTGCTAAGTGGCATCCGCGAGGACGGCGACTGGGAAGCCTGGATCGATTTCTTCCTAGAAGGCGTCGAGAGCACCGCAACTGCCGCCGTCACCACCGCACATCGCCTGCTGGCGTTGTTCCGCACAGATGAGGCCCGCCTTAGCGGCCTGGGACGTTCAGGCCCCAGCGTTCGCCAGGTGTTTGCGGCCCTGTGCCGGCGCCCACTCAACAGCATCAAACAGCTGAGCAGCGTCTGCAGCCTGAGCTTCAGCACCACAGCCAAAGCCCTGGAGACCCTGGTGGACCTGGGCATTGCACGGGAGATCACCGGCGGGCAACGCAACCGGCTCTTTGCCTACGACGCCTATCTGGCGATTCTCAGCGAAGGCGCTGAGCCGCTCTGAAAGGGCCCAGACCTACCCAGATGGGGATCAAAAGTCGACCTCCATAGCCTGAAGAGGACCCTGATCGACACAGCCGTGGAAGGCAGCGACGTATTGACTCCGGTGGAGAGGCTGTTCATGGAGGCGGGCTACAGCCGGCTCCACTACATGGCCTGGAGGGCCAGCATCCTTTCAAGCCTCAAAATCATGTCCCGCATGGCAAGGCTGGGCAGCGGCTGGCCCAGCGAGGCCTTCGATGAGGAGAGTGAAGAGCTGAAGCTGGCCAAGGGGTGGCTCGAAGGAGAGGCCCGCAGAGCGGCGGCAGCACGGGAGAAAAGGGCCCTCGAGGAAAAGGCTGTGGAGAGTCCGGCATACGCGGCTCCTAGCTACGGCCCGGTGATGACCAGCGGCGAGGCCCAGAAGCTCATCCAGGAGGAGATCGAAGCCGGCAGGGCGGCAACCCTCCCAGCCTTCGAAAAGGCGCTCAGACAGGCCTCAAGGAAAGTGAGGGGCAACCATCAAGCGTTGCCCGTACAGCTGGGTGGGCAACACAGGGACTGGCAGTTGGTGGAGCTGGGACCGGAATCAGGAGGGCATGGGAATGGGCACCGACTGCGCAGAAGGGCCTCCCCACACCAGGGGTAGTGCTATTGCCGCCTTGTGACACCAAATATCGCGGCTAGCTTGCCTTAGTCACAGATCGACACTGGATGACACAGGAGCGGTTGTCAGGCGAACGAGGCGCCGATGCTGGAAACGCCTCAATGAACTGGCTGGACCCGGCCTTGATCGGCAACGGTTCCACGCCGCCCACCGGCGGAGCCCATCAGGACCAGGAGCCTCCTTACGGGGTCAGCAAGGAGTTCAGAGAACTCGGCGAGGCCCTCAAGCCCTGGGGATTCCGATGGCCCCAGGCCAAGCCCTCGCCAGAAGGCAGTGCCCCTGGGAGCGCCGAGAGCCTCTTCCTCAGGGCAAGACAAAGCCCTGTCGCCTATCTGAACTGGAGGCACTCCACCCGACATCAGCTGCGAAGCACCCGGCTGTTCCTGCTGATGCGCCAGGGCTGGAGCACCGAGGCCATCCAGGACGCCATCAGTGAAGTCGCCCTGGCCAGCTGGTGGCTGAGTGGGGAAGCTGCCAACTGGGGCTATGACCCGATCAGCCGCAAGGCCAGCCAGGCCCTGGTGGCCTTTCTCCACACCAACCCGGCCAAGATCGAGGCGGCGTGGCAGCAACGCCTGCAGCAGGCCCGGCAGGCCAGGTCGGCACCTCCACTGCCCCCGCCAGTACCCAAGCAACCGCAGGCCCCTCGGCTGAGCTCCACCGAGGTGATCGCCCAGCTGGAGCCGCACCTCGTCGAAGGCTTCAAGAAGCAGCTGTACCGCGCAGCAGAACGCTTCAGGAAGAACGGACGACAACAGCCCGAACCCCTTGGTGGAGCGAGCAAGGGATGGGTCCTGGTGGAGGCGGGCTCCGGCGGCCACCGCAGAGCGCACTTCCTGCAACGCATCGACACCTGACTGAATGGCGCCATCTGCCGTTACTGATGGCGCTGGACGTACACACCATCCAGCACGCTCGCGAACAGCCATGAACCAATCCCAGACGAGGCGACTAACCAGCGGACTTGCCACCACGCTCCTGGCCCTCGCCACGAACGTGCTGCCTGCACAAGCGCTGACCCCAGACGAAGAAGTGGCCCTGAGACAGCTCTGCAAAGTCGGACTGAACGCCAATGGCGGCATCTGGAGCTCGGAGCCCATCAATGCCGCCATCGCGACCTTGGCGTTCGGCAGGAACTGGCCGGATGGGGCACAGGCGGCGGCCTACAAGACCTGCAACGCCAGGAATTACCTGAACTGAGCCACTCAGACCACAACAACTCCCGAGCATCAGCACAAATCAACACTCAACAGCACAGATAGAGCCAATAGCTCTTATTTTTTGCAGGCCAATAAGGCCTAGACTTGGTGACAGCTAGATGGCGGCCCGTGGATAACGTTCCCGCAGAAGATTGCAACAGCGGGGAACACCCTGAAGGCGCCGATGCAGTGGAAGAACTGCGCAACTCAGCGCCGACAGAAGATGCGGATGGCAAACCGGTCTGGAGCGACGGCAAGCAGAAGAAGGCGACCAAAGGGGCCCACCCTCGGTGCAACCAGCCCCCTCGACCAACTGCCGAGGCTCCTTTCTCGCCGCGGCCCAGTCGCCAGGAGGTTGAACGCCGAGTTGCGGAGTCACAACTCTGGATCGCTCAACGGCTGCCATTGATCGAGATTCGGACAAATGCCCGACAAAACTGGGGGATCACCAACGTCCGCACCGTCAGCCGGTACCTGTCACTGGCGCGGGAGCGCATGGTGCAGGAGCTCATCACCGATCGCCGCCGGCACCAGGCCGAACAGATCTTTGCCCTCAATGACTGTGCCCGGCGGGCGATGGACGCTGGCCAGTTCAACGCCGCGGTTGGTGCATTCCGGGTGATTGCCGAGATCGGTGGCCTGCTGCGGGCACCGATCAAGCCCCCGGAGGCCAAGGGCTGATGGGCCGCATCGCCGCGACAACCAGACCGACGGACGCCATCACTGGCGATGGGGGGCTGCTGCTGGACCCCGCCACCGACCTCTGGACGGACTGGGGCCTGCTGAATGTTTTGGATCCTGACCGGACGACAACTACCCGCCAAGGCCTGCTGTTTCGGGACTTCATCCGCTCCGCCTTCCCCACCTTTCAGTTCCACCAGCTCTCTGAACTGTTGATCGACTTGCTGCAGCAGGTGGCCGATGGCCAGCTGACGCGCCTGATCGTCTGCTGTCCGCCGCGGCACGGCAAATCCCAGCTGGTGTCGCGCCTGTTCCCTGCTTACTGGGTGAGCCGGCACCCGGAGCTGTTCTGCGCCATTGCCAGCTACTCCGGTGAGCTGGCCTATGCCCACTCGAGAGAAGCGCGGCACTACTACCGGAGCACCGGCCATGCCCTCTCCAAGGATTCGGCGGCGGTGGGGAACTGGCTGACGCCCCAGCGGGGCGGCTGCATCGCCGCCGGCGTGCGGGGCCCGTTCACGGGCAAGGGCTACAACCTGGGGATCATCGACGACCCCTACAAAGGCCCGGAAGACGCCAAGTCGGCGCTGCAACGGGAGCGGCTGATCGACTGGCTCAAGAGCGTCTGGTTCACCCGCGCCGAACCCGGCCTGACGGCAACAGGTGGGTTGCTGCCGGCGGCCCAGGTGGTGGTGCAGACCCGCTGGGACCACCACGACATGACTGCCTGGTTGCTCGAGCAAGAAGCGGAGGAGAACCCGGAGCACTGGACCGTGCTCAACCTGCCGGCTATCGCCGAACCGGAATCCATTGCGATGCAGATTCCGCATACATGCACCAAGGTCATCGACTGGCGCCAGCCCGGCGAGCCGCTCTGCCCTGAGCGAGTGCCACTTGAGGTGCTGCAGCGCATCCGCACCCGGCTGGGTTCCTACTGGTGGAACGCCCTCTACCAACAAAGGCCGAGCCCGGCCGAGGGTCTGCTGTTCCGCAAGGACTGGATCCAGCCGCCTTTGCCGATCGCCCCGGGCCAGCCACGCCGCTATGCGCCTTTGGTGCTGAGCTGCGATCTGAGCTTCAAGGACGGAAAAGACAACGACGCATGCGGTTTTGCCCTGCTCGGTCTGCTGGAGCCGCAGCGCCACCCTGCTGCCGATGCTCGCCGGCAGGGCCTGGCGCTGGCCGCCAATGCCGGAGCGGCAAGGGGTAGTGGATCTCTCTCCGCAGTGGGTGCACATGCCCCCGACCCCTGGGCCGAATTGCAGATCGAGGCACTCTGGAGCCACCGGCAGCAGCTGGACCTGCCGGGGGTGATCAAGTTCCTGCTGGCCTCCCTGGCCTCGCTGGAGCACCAGGGCCTGCGCCCCAATGCCGTCCTGATCGAGGACGCCGCCAACGGACCGGCCGTCTGCCAGCTGCTCAAGCGCCAGCTACCCGGCCTGATCGCCATTCCACCCAAGGGCAGCAAGGCCTCCAGGGCCCATGCGGTTGCGCCCTTGCTGGAGGCGGGTCAGGTGCGCTTTGCCCGCAGGGCCGACTCGCTGATCGAGGAACTTCTGGCCTTCTCGCCACGGGGTGGTGTCGACGACCAGGTGGATGCCTTCTGCCAGGGGGTGCTCTGGATCGAGGCCCAGTTCTGGCGTGGACGGGGCTACGGCACCTCGCCTGTGCCGATGGTGTTCTCCAGGTAAGCCAATGAGCCAATCACTCGATCCGTCCTATCCCTATCGGCCCTGCCCCAGGGTGGTGGCTTACCCACCCAAGCCACGGCGCCACCGGCCAGTAAACCCCCATGCCGCGGCCAATGCGTTGGCGCTGCAGCATCGAGACATCGCCGCCACCGTGGCCGGCAACATCTCGCGCCGGACTGGTCATCCAAAGGAAGACTTGGAGCAGATCGCCATGCTCGGCATCATTCAAGCTTCGCGTCGTTACTCGCCTGAGCGTGGATCTTTCCGACCCTATGCTCGGAACTATGCCAATGGGGAAATATGCCACTTCCTGCGTGATAAAGGTTTTCTCTTGAAAGTTGCGCCAAGCTGGCGTGAGCTTCACGCTAGGGGCCAAAGGCTTTTGAGACGAGGAATCCCGGCTCCCGATATACCGTTAAAGCTTGGAATTGGCCGGGCTCGCTGGCAAGAAATAAATGAGGCTTGCACTCAAAGGGTCATCTCTTGGGGGCAGGAGCAATTGTGACCGACAGGGAAACAAGCCGTGTAAATGCCAACCCTAAAAGGCCTGGCCCGATGCCTTTATTAAGTCAGCAAAATTAATACAGTCAACAAGAACGATGCTGGCTGAACAGACGGCCGGCATCTTGTAACTCTTTCGATTGGCAGGCAGAATTGGCTGCTTTGCTTCGTTTGAAATTAGAGGACAGCCAAGCGATTTGGCGGTAGCTATTATTAGGATATCATTGGAGCCAACTCCAGATCCGAATTGATCATTTTCGACACCAAGCCAAGAGACAATTGCAATCGCCTCTGATACAATCGAGCCATCAATCTCTACCGCAGAAAAGCCGTTAACCCCCTTAACCCATAGGGCACACTCTTCGCAAATACGCTCAACCTCACCAATAACAATTTGCGGCACAAGGATGGACTTTTGGGAGATTTCGGAGGCCATCCACTCCCATAGCCCTGGGAAGTTGCTCAAGGGGTAATCATCCCATCCGTGAAGCAGGGAAGAAGAATCAATGACTCGCACAATGACTCTCAAGTTGCTTTAATGCGGGCAGCTTTAGGTCGTCTAAATACCTGGAAGCCTTTATAAGAGTCAACTTTTTTTCTTCTAGTGCCTGGAGAACTGTCCGTACGTAAAGATCTCCGAATATATGCAGAGGCTCACGATACCTCCAAGCTCTGCTGCCTGCTGAAACGGTCGTCTCATCGGGCTGATACTCATCGCGCCACTTCACAAAGTTGTCATAGATTAATTGCTGAAGACGATTCTCCTCGATCAATCGAATCAAGATTACATCGCTACTAACGCCCCACATCCTTCGGTAAGGACGCAATTCTCGATCTAGCTGAGACGGGTCTCGCGGCAGTGAGTCACAATTGATTTGGGAAAGGCTTAGCGATGGCAGGAGAAAGTGACTTGCAAACTGATTCGCAAGCCTTTCCTTGCCTGCGTGAGAAACAAGGCTTTCGGGGCCGTCGACAGTACTTTCTTTAAACAAAAGGATGTGCCCAAGTTCGTGGGCAAGAGTAAAAAGCTGCCTCGCCTCTGATGGATCTTTCCTGACTACAACAACGGGGTATTGAGAGTGGAATAGGCTAAAGCCAATGACTTGGTCTGATTGAGGTATCTTCCATTTGCCATTATATCCATTTGTACGGAATACAAGGACTCCATGCTTCTCAATAGCTTTTCGATAAGCGTCAAAAGTATTTTCAACTGTGATTCCCAGCCATGCTCGAGCTAGGCTTGCCACCTCGTCGGGGGGCAGACTCTCAGTTGGCGGGGGAGAGAATAAGGCCGGCGGTGAATAAGAAAGCTCATCAAGCAGGTCAACATAGAGCTGGCGATGGCGCTCAACAAGTTCAACGATTTTTTTGGTCTGAGGGCTGAGGTTGTGCAGCTTGTTCTTTAGTGTCCTGAATTCAGGCGTAGAGATTTCCACCTGCTCTACTGGGCTTGGCTGAAGATAAAACAGAGGTGTCCGTCCAAAAAATTGGCCTAACTTCTGGACCTGAGCAAAGGTAAGCCCCACCTCACCATGAAGAGCCTTGTTAATGACACTTTCAGATATACTGATTCGACTTGACAGATCAGAGCTACTGATGAGTGCATCATCCATGCACCATCGCAGTCGACTCGGATTGAATGCCTTGAGGCGTTCCATTAGCACATTTTACCGGCCAGGCGGTTCGCGTGGGCGGCATTGTATGCAAGACGTGATGAGCCTTGATAATTGACCATTCATATGCTCCACGGCCCTAGCGGCTGCCACCTAAAGCCGGGGCACTTCGATGTCTCCAGGCTCCGCAACAACTCGCCTAATTGTTTATGTGCCAAGACTGTTGAGCTCGCCTAAGCCAATGAGTAACTGTTCAGGGGGGGAGAAAGCTCCGGGGCAGTTCCGCTCTTGACAGACCTCTGAAAACAGCTTGGATCTCAGGCAGAGACTGCCCGAGATGCATCCACCACCTGCCGGCATTTCTGAGAGTGA
>Ga0247832_1008329_pt1 | contig 10381 bp, 8 predicted proteins | sample LaCruzMarch2015__10_FD_192407 | JGI IMG/M metagenome (GOLD analysis project Ga0247832, IMG submission 192407) | Freshwater microbial communities from meromictic Lake La Cruz, Castile-La Mancha, Spain - LaCruzMarch2015_4m | ecosystem: Environmental > Aquatic > Freshwater > Lake | place: Spain...
TGTCGGATTCATACAGTAACGAAATTTGCTCCCGTTCCAGTAGTGACCGGCACGATCCGTGCCGTTTCCCCCGCGCAGAAGACCCCGGATGAACTAATGGCCGGCAGCCCGTTCGCTCTCGACATGAGGATCGGCAGCACAGAATCCCGTCGCTCACGCTCAGGGCTTGTATGAAGCCCGGCGGGAAATCCCGTCGCTTACTCCCCCATAAAAGCCCCCGGCGTAAGCCGGGGGATCGGCAGCGGAGAATCCCGTCGCTCACGCTCAGGGCTTGTATGAAGCCCGGCTGGGAATCCCGTCGCTCACGCCCCCATAAAAGCCCCCGGCGTAAGCCGGGGGATCGGCAGCGGAGAATCCCGTCGCTTACGCTCAGGGCTTGTATGAAGCCCGGCTGGGAATCCCGTCGCTCACGCCCCCATAAAAGCCCCCGGCGTAAGCCGGGGGATCGGCAGCGGAGAATCCCGTCGCTCACGCTCAGGGCTTGTATCACCCCCAGCCAGGTGGCGGCGGGATAGCATGAGAAGTGCGTCGACCGGCTCCTGCCGGCGGTTGGAGGCTGGTAAACGGTTCCTCTGCAATCGGCTCGGGCGACGTAACTGCCTCGTTGGGTGAATCCTCGTTGGATGAATTATGATCACCGAGTCGCTCACAGCCAATGAAAGCTGACACGGGCGCAATTGGACGCCGTTTGCATGTCGCCATCATTCGATCAGCACGACGAACTGGCACATGTGCAGCCGGTCGTGATTTTTGGGATGCACCGCTCTGGCACGTCCTGCCTGGCTGGCTGCCTCGAGGAACTGGGTCTGCAGCTGGGCAACGTGATCACTTCTGCGCCGTATAACCAGAAGGGCAATCGAGAGAATCCTGATAGTTGGCCGATTCATGACGCGATCCTGAGTCGAGTAGGTGCCGCATGGGACAATCCGCCTGACGGTATCGTGTCGTGGGCGCCGGAGCAGATAATAGCCATGAGGCAATTCCTGAAGGGCTATCAGCCGCTTCCGGAGCCCTGGGGATTCAAGGACCCTCGCATCACGCTGCTCTTGGATGGCTGGTTTTCCATTGTTCCTCATCTGAGGCTCGTCGCGTCGATCCGACATCCCGTGGCCGTTGCGAAATCTCTCGCTGCAAGGAATGGCTTCAGCGAAGAGCGGTCGTTCTCGCTCTGGGAGCGATACAACCGCGACGTGTTGCGTTGGCATTCGCTGACGGGCTGCGCAGTCGTCAACTACGACGATCCGCATTATGAGCAAACGGTGCGGCGGGTCGCGACAGATCTCGGCCTCTCCGCAGATCGACCGCTGGCGTTCCGGTCGAACGAATTGAATCATCACGGCGTCACCCAGCAGCCGCCCGAAACGGTGGCTGCCCTGTGGAGCAAGCTTCTGGAGATCGCCTCGTAATGGCTCTGCGGCTATCGATCATCGTGATCGGCTTCGACATGAAGCGGGAACTGCCTCGCACGGTTGTTTCTCTGCTTCCGCCCTATCAACAGGGCGTTCACCATGACGAGGTTGAGATCATCGTCGTCGATAACGGCTCGGCCGAACCCGTGTGCCGCGACTGGTTTCCAGAGGAAGCAGCCATCCGAGTCGAGCGTGTCGAGGGGGGAGGCGCGTCGCCGTGCATGGCGATCAACGAGGGTGCAAGGCTTGCGCGTGCCGAACACTTAGCCGTTGTCATCGACGGCGCCAGGATGGCCTCGCCGGGGTTGGTGAAAACTGCACTGGCCGCCGCTGGTATTCATCCGAGGAGCTTTGTCGCGACCCTGGGATTCCACCTCGGGCCGAAAGTGCAGCAGGTTTCGGTGACCGAAGGATATACCCGCGAGATTGAGGACAGCTTGCTGGCCAGTATCGGTTGGCCGAGGGAAGGCTATCGGCTGTTTGAGGTGTGCGCACTCGGCGAAAGCTACATCTATGGCGTCCTCAAAGTGCCTTCGGAGACAACGTTTTGTGTCATGAAAACGGCCCTGTTTCATGAGATCAATGGCTATGACGAACGATTTGTGCAGCTTGGCGGTGGGCTGGCTAGCTTCGACTTTTTCCGGAGGGCCTTGGAGGCGGCAGGCGAAGGCTTCGTGATGCTCGTGGGCGAGGGGACCTTTCATCAGCTCCACTACGGCGCAACAACTCAGGCGGGGGGCATCGGGCGCAGATATGACGGGGAGGCGTCGCTGGGGGATGTCTATACGCGGGAGTATGAGGAGATCGTTGGCAGGCCATTCGCGTTCGCCACTCAAGTGCCCTTGTTATTCGGTCGCGTGACGCATCCCGAAGTCCCCCGTCTTTTCTTGAGGGCAGCAGACCACCAATGAGTGACATCGGCACGGATCATCGCTCGTCGCTGGATACGGCCAACGTCTATGCCCAGAGGCTTGTCTGGTGTGTCGCGGTGTTCAGCCAGTTGAGTGCGGCTTTCTGTCCTTCAGGACCCTGAAGCCGCTCCTGCTGTTCGTCAGGAGATGCTGTCACAGGGAGCCCGCGGATATGCGTTTCGGCAAGGTGATTGGGTCTATCTGCCACAGCAGGGTTCACTCGGGTTCACGGTGCCTGCACGTCCGGGATGGGACCCTTACCCCGTGATCGGGAATGTGAATAGCGACGTCGACGAAAAAGGGCACATCAAGCCGACCGCTCCGGCGGACCAACTCTATAATCTCGCCGACGATCCGCAGCAGAAGACAAATGCGGTTCGCCAACACCTGAGCGTGCCGCGGCCATGCGGTCGCGGCTCGACAAACTTGTGCCACCGCCAGAGGTCCCAGTCCGCGGCGGATGAGATTTCGGATCCAGAGCGGGTCTGCGGGATCCGCAGGTCGACCTGCTCCCAGGCAACGAGACTGGCTCCTCATGACTCGCGCATGGTTGTTCGGCCTCACGCACGGTCCGGCTTACAGGCGACGACCCGCGCAATGAGCACGGTGCGTCGCGCCGTCGAGGCTCATCATGTGGCCCAGCACGCGATCGGAAAAAAACACCGTGGTGCGGTACAGCCACGAGTAATAGATAAAGACGCAACACATCCTGATTCTCCAGGTAAAAAACGGAAAGATGCTCCGAATGACAGGCCGCAGGACCCGATTGCCACTCGCCAGAGAGACGATGTGATTGATGACATCCATGTTGTTGAGATTCCCGGGCGGACGACTCGTCGTAAGATCGAGGAGCGGCAACTGCTGAAGACACTGCTCGTCGCGCACGAGCGTCCAAAACACCCGGCCGAAGACGTGATAGAGAGCGGGGGCCGCGCCAGTCGTGTCGAGCAATTCCTCCCCCACGAGGAAGAGCCGTCCCTGATGTTCGTCAGCAGCGCAGCTCTTCAGAGAGAGGCCGTCGAGAGTGCCAACCCCAGCCGGATGCGCGGGACGGGCGTAGCCGGTTCCCAGCAGCACGAGGTCGACGCTTTCGATGATGGTGCCGTCCGTCAGGGTCACCGCCCGGCTCCGAACGGTCTCTATCCCGACTCCCGCGTACCGGCGGATGCGTCGCGAGTTTCTCAGGAGAGAACTACGGCCAGGAACATACTGGTCGTCGCGAAGATCGAATCGTCGTGGCGGCAGCCAGGAGCGGAGCCCCCGCCGCCCAAACGTGATTACGGCTTGAGCGTTGATGAGTGCATTGAGGATGAACGTGCTCACCGTCATGCCACAGAGCAATTGAAGAATCGTCATCGGCCACACGCGGAGAGACTCCGATCCGGAAAAGAATCGTGGTGATCGAACCACCCAGTGCAGCTGCCCGTGAGGGTCGTCGTTCTCCTGTCTGCGCAGGACGTTCACGCAGAGATCAAGAGCCGACGCTCCGCCACCAACCACGACCACTCTTTTTCCCCTCGTCTCCTCCCATCGGTCGAACTGGCTCGAATGAACCATGGGCACGCTGCCGTCTGTGTCGACTGGAGGCACGATGGGCGAGGCGTGCCTTCCCGTGCAGAGCACGAGCTTGCGGCAGCGGATGACATCTCGACGGCCGGACCCGACAAGGACCTGGAGCACCCAGCACCCCTCTGCATCCGACCATGAACCACCGACCACGTCATGGGAACATCGAATGTAGTGCTGCAGGTTCTGCACGCGAACATACGCCTCGATGAAATGCAGAACGTCACGTGCGTGCCACGCGGCCTTGCGTGTGGTGAATCCCTGAAGGCAGAAATCGAGCGGATGGTTCTGGATGGTCTGCCATGATGGGACGCGTGCCCATAGTCCTCCGAGCGACTCGGCTCGCTCAAGCAGTAGAATCCTCGTGTATCGCTGCTGAACGGCTTCAGCGAGCATGACGACGCCCCCCAGCCCCCCTCCCACGATGATGGCGTCGAGGATTTCCACTTCGACTCAGGATTGGTGTTCCTTGGCCCTGCACCGCTATCTGGATTCTCGCATAGAAACCGGCCGGCGGCCAAAACATTCCGGGAATGATGATGCTGCCGCGATAGATTCCGTCGGGGATCAGTTCTCGGGGGTCAACGTGAGCCTGCGGAACCTCGACGTCCGCCCCCACGACAATCCAGGTTTGGCCGGGTTGGATCGCAGCGATGCACCCGCAGCGTCACGGTGACCGGCAAGCACGGTTTCTGCATTGAGCAGCTGGATATAGAAATTGCCGGCCCTCGGCAGACCGATGAAGACAACACGTGGCAGGCAACTGATTTCAATGTTCACGATCCCAAGAATCTTGGCATTGGCGACATCAACTACTGGTTTGTCGAGGGCAATGTTGGAGCGGTGGAGAAGTTCACTAAGAACGGCGGAGAACACATCCGGGCCAGGCGGATCGGATCACATCCGGTTCCAGAAGGAACCCCGGAAAAATGACGCACGGCGGCCAGCGTTTCCTGAATCTCGACCTGAAGCGGGCTGAACCGAGAGAATCGCGATATCATCAAAAAAACGTGGGATATCGTTCCCACTCGCATGACGCATGAAGAAAAAGGCAAGTCCAGGTCAAAGAATCTGGCCGTCGCCATGGCCCTTGTCGCTGCGATCGTCTGTGCCACTGCCGAAGCCCGTCAGCCGCGCGGGGTGCCCCTGGTCGCTTCCGTGAGGACTCAGGCGGCTGACACATGATCCTCGCGCGTTCCCCGAACGGTCACGCGGGTGGGTGTTCCCGACCGGTGTTCTCTGGCGAAGCACCGGGGCTTGGCGAGGAATCCCGCCGCTTACGCTCAGGGCTTCTATCAGGGGCTTGTATGAACCCTCCCATAAAAGCCCTCGGCGTAAGCCGGGGGATCGGCAGCGAGGAATCCCGTCGCTTACGCATGCGTGCAGGTGCACATGTCGGCCTGCGCGTTGAATCCACAGACGGCCGCGAGCACCGCCGCGACAGGCAGCACCAGCTTCAGTGGTGTCACTAGGATCGGTTTCTGCATCGGGGAATCGCTCGGCATGAAGTCCGGCAAAAAGAATAGCGATTGAGAAGGATCCCTGCGCGGGCCGCGGCGGATGTCGATCACCGGCAGGTCTTTTGCAAGCCTCCGGTTCGAGGTGGGCCGGCTTGGTCATGAATGCGACGACCAACAGACCCTTTCCCCCCGGATTTACCAGTGTCTCGGGCGATTATTTGCTGCCGAAAACCCCTGCCCCCATCCCTCTCGTTTCGGCAGACTAGAATGAAAGGGCCGCCACCGCAGGGAGCAGTATGATCGAATTCGTATCCCGCATTTCCGTCGTCTGCTTCGCGGCGAGCTACGCGGTGGCGCTCGTCTGCGAGGGCTCCCGGCTTCTCTTCCGCTCGGGCGTGAGGGGCGCGGCGATGGTCGGCTTCGCCGGCGCCGGTCTGGTGGCCCACACGCTGTTCCTCGTCTGGCGGGCGGCCAACGAACCGGCGGTGCCCCTGTCGAGTGCCTTCGACTGGTATTTGCTGGCGTCCTGGGTGCTGGCGGGCGGCTATCTCTGGCTCACGATCGCGAACCCCCGCACGCCCGTGGGTCTGTTTCTGTTGCCTGTTGTGCTGGGGCTGATCGGTGCCGCCGAGGTCTCCAGCCGATCTCCTTTTCCACAGAGTCCGGCCACGCAGATCTGGGGAGCGATCCACGGCAGCTTCAATCTGGCGGCGAGCGTGGCCGTGGCCATCGGTGCCCTGGCAGGCGTGCTCTGGCTGATCCAGGCAGCCAGGCTGGGCCGCAAGCAGCCGCCGCTCCGCAGCTTCCGGCTGCCGAGCCTGGAGCGGCTCGCCCACACCACCGAACGCACCCTTGCGATTGCCGCCTGGACTGCCGCCGCCGGCTTCCTCTCGGGGATGGTGCTCAATGCCGTCAATCGACAACGCGGCCTTTTGGAGACCGTCCCCTGGAACGATCCCGTCGTGCTCCGCATGGCGGGCTTGGTGGCGTGGCTGGTAACCGCGGCGGTGGTGGTGCGGGTGATGGGCCGCCGCGCCGATGGCCCGCGGATCGCCGCCTGGCTGTCGCTGGTGAGTTTTGGCGTGCTGACGGCATCGATTCTGTGGGGGCTGTTTGGGACAACGCGGCACGGCGTGCCCCCGGTGCGAGACATGTCGGAGACGTCCGAAGCTGCCCTGCCTCGAGCCTGGCCCACGCCCGCTGCTGCCGCTCGTCCCGCATCCGCTGCCGCACCGGAGGCCACGCCATGACGCTGGCCTTCGTGGGTGGCACCCATCGCACCGTGCCACTCGCTCTGCGGGAAAGGCTGGCCTTCTCCGCTGAACAGGCGGCCGAGGCGCTCGGCCGGTTTCGTGAACGGTTTCCAGGCCGGGAGGGCGTGCTGCTTTCCACGTGCAACCGGGTCGAGTTCTATGCCGCAGGCGGTCGGGCGGACGTGCCGCCGCCGCCGCCGGAACAGCTGGTTTCCTTTCTGGCGGAATGCCGTGGCATCGATGCCGATCTCCTCACGCCCGTGCTCGCCGGAGACCGTGGCGAGGGGGTCGCCCGCCATCTCTTCAGCGTGGCGGCTGGCCTCGACAGCATGGTGCTGGGTGAACCGCAGATCGTGGCGCAGGTGAAGCAGGCGTGGAGCCTGGCGCAGGAGAGCCGCACCTCCGGTCCGCTCACCGGCGAGATGTTTCAGGCCGCCCTGCGGACGGCGAAACGGGTGGCCACCGAGACCGCCATCGGTCGCGAGCGGCTCTCGATTCCCAGCGTGGCCGTTGCCGACTTCGCCAGCGGCGTCTTCGAGCGGTTCGACGACAAGCGGGTGCTGCTCATCGGCGCCGGCAAGATGGCGGCCGAGACGCTCCGCTACCTGCGGGTGGCCGGAGCCCGTGACGTCGTCATCGTCAATCGCACCGCCGGCCGTGCCGACGAACTGGCAACGCGTCTTGGTGCCCGGGCCGGACGGTTTGAGGACCTCTCGGCCGAACTCGCCGCGGCCGACCTCGTGGTGAGCACGACCGGGGCGACGGAGCCGGTCGTGTCCCCGGAGCTGTTTGGCCGGGCGGAGTCGCGGCGCGGCGGGCGGCCGCTGGTCGTGCTCGATCTCGCCGTGCCGCGGGACTTCGATCCACGGATCGGCACGCGTCCTGGCGTGTGGCTCTACTCCGTCGACGACCTCGCCGCGGCCTGCGACGCCAACCGCAAGAGCCGGCAGCGCGAGATGCCCGCGGCGGTCATGATCATCGACGAGGAAACGCAGCGGTTCATGGGCGACCTGCACCACCGTTCGACGGCGCCGGTGATCGAACGGCTCCGTGCGGGCTGGAGCGAGACCGGCGAGATGGAGCTCGACCGGCTGTTCCGTCGGCTCCCAACGCTCGACGACGCCGCCCGGGCCGAGATTCGGCAGGCCTTCGACCGCTATGCCGCCAAACTGCTTCATCCGCCGCTGGCCTCGCTGCGGAGCGAGAGCCGGGCCGGCCCACCGCACGGACTGCTCGACGCGCTCCAGCGGCTGTTCGATCTGAAGGATTGAACGTCCGCGGCCCATGCATCATGCTGCCGCTGGTGCGTGTTGCCGATGGATCTTCTCCTCGGCCCGTTGCGCTCTCCGTCGCTCACCCCGTCGCTCACCCCGTCGCTCTTCCTGTCGCTCTTCCTGTCGCTCTTCCTGTCGCGTTACGAGCCATCCCCCGTGCCAGACTCTCCCGCGACGCCTGATGCAATCCACGAGGCTGCGGCCTCCGTGGCGGCTGCGGGTGTGCTCGTCATTCTCGGCGCGTCTGGCGACCTGACCAAACGGCTGATCATGCCGGCGCTCTACAACCTCGCCTGCGACGGGCTTCTGCCGGACGATTTTGCGGTGGTCGGCATGGCCCGGCAGAACATGACGACCGAGGAGTTCCGGGAACTCAAGCGGCAGGAGATCGTCCGATTCAATACCCGACAGACGTTCGACGCCGACCGCTGGCAGTGGCTCGAGTCCCGCCTGCACTACACGTCCGGGGAATTCGCAGACGCCGCCGCCTTTGGCCGGCTGCGGGAAGTCGTGGAGGCCGTGGGAAAGGGCACCGCCGCCGCCGGCAACACGCTGCTCTATCTGGCAATCGCGCCGGAGTTCTTCGCGGTGGTCAATGAGCAGCTCGCCGCCGCCGGCTTCATGAAGCTGCCGGGGCGGAAGCGGGTCATCGTTGAAAAGCCGTTTGGCAAGGATCTGGAATCGGCCCGCAGCCTGAACCAGTCGCTCCTGGCTCTCTGGAACGAGGACGAGATCTATCGCATCGATCACTACCTGGGCAAGGAAACGGTCCAGAACCTGCTCGCGTTCCGGCTGGCCAACGCGATGTTCGCCCCGCTCTGGAATGCCGCCCACATCGACCACATCCAGATCACCGCGACTGAGACCGTCGGCGTCGAGACCCGCGGCGACTATTACGACACGACCGGCGTCGTCCGCGACATGGTGCAAAACCATCTGCTGCAGATGCTGGCGTATGTCTGCATGGAGCCACCCGGTTCGCTCGACCCCGATGCTGTCCGCGACTCGAAAGCCCGGCTGCTCGATGCGGTGCGGCTGTTCGGCCCCGGCGACGTCGCCCGAGACTGCGTTCGCGGCCAGTATGGACCGGGCGTGAAGGCGGACGGCACGCCGGCGGTAGGCTACCGGCAGGAGCCCCGCGTCGATCCGGAATCGAACACGCCGACATTCGCGGCCATCAAGCTCCACCTCGATAACGAGCGATGGGCCGGCATGCCGGTCTACCTCCGCAGCGGCAAGTCGCTCTGGAAGCGGGGCACCGAGATCGTCGTGCAGTTCAAGGCCAGCGATTCGGTCAAGGCTGTGGATTCTGGAAGTCCGGCGAATCTGCTGATCTTTCACATCCAGCCGTTTCAGGGAGTCGAGATCCGCATGCAGGCCAAGCGGCCCGGGCCGGCATTCCATCTGCAGCGGGCCGGGATGCGGTTTGACTATGCCGAAACATTCGAGGCGTCTCGGGGAACGGGCTACGAGGTGCTCCTGTATGCCGCGCTCAATGGCGATCCGACGCTGTTCTCGCGGACCGATTTCGTGGACGCCTCCTGGCGGATCATGCAGCCGGTGCTCGACGCCTGGGGCGGTACTCCGGCGACCGACTTCCCCAACTACGAGTCGGGCACGTGGGGGCCGCGGGCGGCCAACGGTCTGCTCGAACGGGACGGCCGCGGGTGGCACGAGTGCCTGAGCCGTGAGGTGCTCTGCCGCAGCGAGTTCTTCGCCCATGCGCCCACGGTGCTTCTCAACACGCTCATGCTGGCGTTTCGCCCGCTCGCGGTGGAGGCGGGAGCGACGATCGTCGAACGGGGCGATGCAAAGCGTGATCTCTACGTCGTCTGCCGGGGCGACCTAGAGGCGGTGGGAGCAGCCGAAGAGCGTCTTGGAATCGTGAAGGCGGGGGAATGTTTCGGCGAGATGGCACTGCTCTTGAACCAGCCCCGCAGCGCCACGGTTCGAGCGATCACCCCCTGCGATCTATTGGTGCTGGATGCCGACGACTTTCAGCGGATCATCAGCGACTTCCCGCAGGCCGAGGCCGACCTGCGCCGGATCGCGGCCAGCCGCCACTGAAGGCTGCGTCAGGCTTGGCCGCCTTTGGATCAGCCGGGCCGCCGCGTGTCGAGCGCGGCGAGAAATGCGGGAATCGCTTTCGGGAGTGGCGACGACTCGAGGTAGTCCGCCGCCAGTTGTTTGTGCCCCCGCGCCCGGAGCGTGGCATAGACATGCAGTTCGAAGTGGAGGCGAAACTGTGACTCCGCCGCACGGTCGCCCGCGGCCTGAAATACCGCCAGCAGCGCCTCGGCGGTGGAGAAGTGATCCGTGTCACGCTGCTCGCGGAGCCAGAACCGGCTCTGTCCTGAGAGCGAGAGCCGGACTCGGCGGCCCACCTGCTCGACGGCCCGCAGCATCTCCTCGGCCTCACCCCAACTGCCGTCCAGCAGGACCACCCGTCGTGGCGGGACTGCAGGGATTGCTTCTCCCATACCCTCATCGCAGGCCGGAAGCGGCTCC
>Ga0247832_1008331_pt1 | contig 10378 bp, 5 predicted proteins | sample LaCruzMarch2015__10_FD_192407 | JGI IMG/M metagenome (GOLD analysis project Ga0247832, IMG submission 192407) | Freshwater microbial communities from meromictic Lake La Cruz, Castile-La Mancha, Spain - LaCruzMarch2015_4m | ecosystem: Environmental > Aquatic > Freshwater > Lake | place: Spain...
TTTAACGATGTGAAGCGTGAACACCTATCACCATTATCGGACCGTGTCAACCTCCTCGGTTTGCGTGATGGATTTGATGCTATTGTAAAGGTTATGTTCTCGCCCTGCATCAATGGTGCGGCTGGGGGGAATGTGCCAGAGGGTGTGTCACATAATGACAACGATGACATACCAGCTGCTGAGTTTGGGGGAAGGACAACGTCTGCTCCGGTACGACGCGGAATAAGCACCACCCCCAGTGGTGGTGCCACACCCCAAGTCTTTTCTTCCATCCCCTTTGAGGTATCGGCGTCAAATGGGGCGTCGTTAGTTGGGACGGACATTGTTAGTGGTCGGGGAAGCAAATCATCTGCGGGTAAGGCTCCGTCATCGACGTCCTCGCAACAACGTAGCTTGTTTCAGCGTCAGGAGACGACGCCTATGGACAATTCTCAGTCCAATCAATTATCATCAGAAAGTGAGAAACGCATAGTAGAATCTCAAGCTCGACTACGTCAATTGGGTGCCAAATACATACTTGCGTCGTCGACTGGTCAGCCCATGACTTGTACCCCAGCACTACCCGCGGATACAGCATCACGAAATGAGACCGCGCTCTATCCTGAGGAGGTTGACTTTGATGATGGGATTAGTGCAATTAGTTCACACACCCTAGAGGCGATGGAACGACGACGGGTCGCCAAGGAGATGGCAAAAGGTAGCAGTAATAAGAGCGGGAATAGTATCAAAGCCGGGTTGACTGACTCTTTCCATGGTGCAGCACCTCATGGTAGTACATCAGCACCTAGTGGTGGGTGGTGTCGGCAGAGTGATGATGGACCGCTAGCACAGGTAGATGAGGGTGCAGAGGTGATTTTTGGTGAGCCATTCTACCAAGAGGACGATGTGGTGATGATGGCACAGAATACAATGAATAAAGATCAACAGCAGAGAGAAGTCATCTCACCCAAGTCCGTTGCCGACAAGATAATCGCCGACCTAATACTAAAGAAGACGGAAATGAACCAACGCGTTGGGTCCAATCAAACTAAATCTACAATGAACACAACTGCCACCGATGATGACTCTGGTGAGTTTCAAGCAATGCTTCAACGGAATGAAGCGATATACTGGGGTGATGAGGAACATGTCAAAGATGTAGAGCGGAAATCACGTGGTCTAAAGCCAATGAGTATCGAGGAACGGGCGCTTCGTCTTCGGGAAGTCAGTCGTAGCCGGAGTAGAAGCGATGGAACTGGCAATGTAAGTGTGTTCAAACGACGGCGTCTTTCCCTTCCTTGTTATTTTAACAAAGAGCACTTCCAATTTAACGGTGCACATTTTCTTTTTCATCGTTCATACAGTCATTGTCCTCCTCGGGATTACATCCCCATGATACGATTCCTGTGTACACGTCGGATTTATTTCGCAAGAAGCCTGGTAGCAACGATGGAAGTAGTAACAAGAATCTGGAGGAATACCGATTGCAAAATAAGTTGGGCGTACAAACACATGTGAAACGAGGTGCATCGGGCGCATTAGACGCGGCCGTGAAGAATGCCGAAGATAGGGCCAGGTCACTTTTGTGGCTGGAACATGGAGAAATATGAATTTCACAAGTGCTGTGTATTTGATTCCAACCTTATATGTTGTAATGGTTATATAGTATGACAGATTTGTTACAGTGCATATAATTTGTCTCACCCATCATCCTCCTACAGACACGCCACCAGTAATCCTCAATAATGTCACCTCTATTCAATCGACACTTTTCCTTGCCAGACCTTTGTTTTTGGCGTACATATTTAGGTAGTAGGTACGTCCAACCAATGCATCGCCAACGCCGGCGCTCGAGCCAGCAACATCATGAACAACAAAACTGAGGGATACTAGCAATGTCTCCTACGAGGAGTAAATTCTTGACCGATTCTTCCAGGTTGAGCTTTTCCGTTGGCAAACCGAGCATGAAGTCCTCCCTACTTGCAATCAACTCTCAGTCGGGATCATCTTTATCCGAAGTGGATATCAAAGGTCATCGACCACGACGTTCTTCGGGTGGGAAAATATTTCATAGACGACCATCGAACTCTGGGTCAGAAGGATCCGATTATTTCTTTGACAACAATGATGAAATCGATGATCCAGTTGGCGATTTGATTACACAAATGTTGAATGATGGCAGGGTGCCCGGGTTTGGATATCATAATCGAACACAAAATAATGTTGCCGACGACGAAGATTTTTCACGGCTAACTCTGCCTATTATTAGTCGGAGGAACTATATTGTGATACGCAACTTCTTAACAACCATTTGCAGTCGGGAATATTGGACGAACGAGGAGCAACTACTACACGATAGACCACGTGAAAGTCCCCGAACTATGAGATTTATCTTCGAATCATTCGCATTATCGTACGTTATAGTTTATTCACTGAATGATATGATACTACGTTTCATATACGGGAATACTGTTTCCGCGGTATGTTGGGTGATTTCGACATTCTTATTTGATGTGGAGAGTGTCCAAGATTACATTTTTCAAGTCCTTCGATCATTGATTCCACAATGTTGCATTGATTTTGTATGCTTTATTGAGGGGAAGCTGTTATGGGGAGATCGTTTTCAAGGTAGAATATTACTTTGGAACGACGAGGAGACATTATTGAAGTTTCGCAGTGATCACGGTCGACTGTTGACATTACAAAATGAATTGAAACAAAACAGAAGAGCTCGGAAACAATCTAGGTTGGAAAAACGAAGGAAAAGGAGGAGAGGAGAGGTGTTGACTACTGTAGACATGGTGCGAATGGCAGAGGAGGAGAGTGAAAAGGAGCGACTCCAAGCTGCTATTATTGAGTATACACGGACAGCTCCTACATTCTTTCATAACCAAATTGAATCTCTTAATGGCATCGAGATACGACATCCTGCTACGCAACGACACATGGACGCACTGCAATTTTGCCAAAAAATGATTTCCGTCGAAGTGGAGGAGCAGTCCGTGAAACCAGCTTCACTTGAAACAACATCTAACGGAAATCAATCTTCTTCAAACAAAGCAATTCAGGTGGTGGATGACTTTCCTGATATTCATTTAGACAAATCAGATGAAAGTGACAGCATTGACTTGTCACAAATCTTCTCCAACGAATCTTCCTCTTTTGAGGACGACGCCGATTCTTTGTCGGGCATGAGCAACAATAGTGGTTCAACTTCTCGAAGCATGCCTTGGATGGTCGTTGGAGCTAAGATTGGGCAGAAATTGTTGAACTCCCGGAAATTACAGAGGGTGATTGCTAACCCTGATGCTGCACAGAAGCTGATATCTCATGAGGCGAAGAAACTCATTGGCGGAATAAATGAGACCATTTCTGATGAGAGCGATCGATCGCAATCAAAGTTTAATGATTCGAGGTCCGTAGACGAGACAAGTCAAAAAGCCTCTCCAACATTACTCGTACCCCAGAAATCAGATCAAATTTCGCCACCTGTTCATGGTATGCGGCGGAGGTATCATGCTGGACAAGCTATGGAAGCTATCAATCTCTACAGCGCCAGGGCATTTTCGTCGGAAAACAAATTAGATTCGCTGGACTCCAATTACTCCTCAGCAACATCATCATGCATTGGTGAGGTCGGCGTAGGGGAAAAGAGATTTTTCCCAGCAGACATTCTGTCACCTCAAGCAGCTACTCAGGTTCCTGTATCAAGACTTTCTCCTCTTGCAACAGGTATTTCTTATAGAATTGTATCTATTTTCCGTTTAATTGCATACGTTTCTAACTTAATATCCACGTGTAAACTTTCCTTGCAGGGGTGAAAATTGTCGTTCCTATGTTCTCTTTAAACTGCTCAACCAAATGGAATAGCCCTTTGTTCTATCAAATGGTGCGTCATTCCTTATCTAAGTTCATATACAACATTTTCTGAATTTGGTTCTCACTTTGAATATGTGCAAAACATAGGGAACTGTGATATCATCTCATCGTATCAATGTTGAATCGAATAAACCACCGCCTTCAAGATTTTCTTTCTCATTAGATAAATCGCGGAGCACCAAGTCAACCCTAGCTTCAAGATTTTCTTTCTCCATTGATAAATCGCGGAGCACCAATTGCTTGATGATAAAAGTCATTCTTGATAAAGCATTCTTGAGAGGTGGAAAGTTCGTTCAAATGGACCTTCGTATTATGGATGCATGGGGTTTGATGCCACGGCATTCAAAGTTCCCCATCGGCTCGTGTGTCGCTACGTCGTTTGGTATTGGCGTATTAGTAGGATGGAGAGTCGAAGACGATTGCCATATTATTCGATCCCTGTGGAAGAGAGCGGGCCCAGGATCGGGGGCTGCTTACCTCCGCAGGGAATCTATTCACCGTGTCGTTGAAGCTGCTGTAGGATTTGACGTACAAACAAACTTTGGAGCCGGCAATGTAGTAGCCTATGTGAGAGGTGGGAAAAGGAATATAGCTGGCAAATATTTAGTCAGCTTAGCCGGACGCCGAAAGGGTCAAGTGTTGGAGTTTGATCGTTGTCAGATTTTGTCCTGTCAAGATGCAGCATTTACTCCCGTTACTGAGCACATTAGAGCAGCTGCCATCTTCCGCTTGCAAGTACTTCAGTACAAAGCAAAACTTCGAGAACAAATGATGAATGGCTCCTCCTCCTCAAATGCAGATAGAGACAAGGGAACATGGAGAAATTTCTCTGAATACGTGGATCTTTTTGCAACCAGTCTCACCAAAGCAATGTCAGAAGATCCAGATTTCGATTATGAGTTTGATAAGTTTTTTACTCATCTAATCGATCTTCTCGAGGGTACACCGTCAACCGACGAGAAAAACGACAGCAATGGCAAAAAAGCCCCCCAATCAACGTTAGCAGAAATGAATGCAAACCATGCGAAGGCTTCAGATACTTGGAATATAAACGATTTTTTTGCAAGCTTTTTTGTTGATACCAACAAAGTCCAAAGCAGTATCTCAGTAGATCAAGATGTTCTACTTCACGCTCAGAAATTCGATGAGGCTCACGAGTCTGCACAGGTTCTCATCCGTGTGTTATTACGAACAATTTCGGTCGCTAAAGCTGCAGTCCCTGACCGCCCTCAGCTTCATATCGTACTTGCCATGATTCATGAAGCATTATTACTCGTGCGTCAAATCTTGAAGGTCCAGCGAGTGCATACATCAAAAAAGCTTATTGAGGCATGGTTCCAGGCTCTTCGCGACATATCAGATACATTCGGCCCGCTAAAGGAGCGTTTGGCAGCACTCGGAAGGCAGATCGAGAATCGGATGAGGAAGCACGGTAGCGTTATTAAGCGACGGATTCTACGCTTTGTCGACATTATCCTTGGAGACACTGTACTTTTACATTCTGTTGAGCTTGGTTTTTGGAGAGAATCATTGGCTCGAGTCGAAGCTGCAATAGTAAAGGCCGGTATTACAGATGCTGCTACTTGTGAGCAGCTTCACAATGGGTTGTCCATAATGGTGAGTTTAGTTTTCCTTCGTCCGGATTGTATTCTATACACTGATCCCATGATTGACTACACTCTATTACTTTCTTCATAGTACACAAATCTAGCCCCACGAAAGAAGGACAAGAAGACTAGAGCAGCTGCGTCACGAAACGGGAAGAAGTTGATCAAATTTGCAAAGCTAATGAAGATCGTTGCTTCACCTGGTCGTTCCATCCTAAGAATATTGACGTACGATGAAGTTTTGGTCTTATTTGATCGGGTGCTTGTGAGGATATTTGAGAAAGATCCCCAGAGTTCTTTAGTGATCAATGTAATGGCCTTTAATTTTGATTCAATTCGTCACCTTAGGACTCTCAACAACATGTCAATAGTAGGAAAGCTTTGGGAGACAGTGCTCGACGCTATTGATGAAGAATTAACCTTTGCAACATCAGAAATACCTGAACAAACGAAGTATTTCCTTGATCCATTTGTAAAATTGTTTACCTTGGGTGTGGCCCATTTCCATTTAGTTATGAGTGGCGACTCAACTGCAGATTGGCTTGATTTTCTAATGGAGGATGACGCGGTGAAGATCATTCAAGAGCTAGATTACAAACTGATCCACTCTCTTGAAGCGCTGTGTAATGATATTAAGCAAGTAGTTCAGGTGCTACCGTACATCAAAACGATAGATAATGATATCTTGAATCTCATGGATGAATTTGATTTCGATGAGTTCCTTAAAGATATGACAGATGTCATGGGACATCCAGAGAAGTGGGTGGCGTACATGACCGAGAAAAGTGCCATATTTGTAGAGAGGTTCTTGGATTATCTACCAAGAATGTCTATTCCAATCGAAAGACTGCCACTTCAGGATGGATGGGTGCTCACTTGCAGGAGCAAAGACGGTGGTGACCTACGCTTATCCGATGTTGGCGTTCTTCGTGAAAATTTGCTCTTGTCTATTATGGGTGGGGATAACGTTTTCCTAGGTGGATCGAATGATTACATTGGGTCTCCACGAAGTAGAAACAATTCTTCTAGCAACAGTGTATTTCCATCGGCAACAGAAGATGAGGAGTCTGTCCTCAATGATGTCAGAGAGCTCATATTGTCAGCTCGGTCTCATGGAGCTTGGATGGCAGGAGTAGGTGGATTGGTAAAGCCAAGAGATTATGATGGACTGCCACAAGAGCTTGCCGACCTCCCCTTGTCTCTTGAGCTTAGGACTCAAATTGACTTGTGGCAAACGGAAGCGATTTCAGACATTGAATTTCTCGAAACAGCTATTCGAGAGGTCACGGTACAGATCCAACTTCAGAAAGAGCGAGAAGAGTATGAAATTTTACACCCCCATCCTCCACAGTCCATGCATCAGCACTTCGATCCCAAATCAGATCCGACGGTAATATTTCTAGACATCAAAAACCTCACCCTGCGTCTGGAGGAGTTTGGCTTTCGAGTAGAAAAGGCACAGCCTAAACTTTTCGACCCAGTATTTGAAGGGCGTGGAAGCATAACCGTGAAGAATGTATCTATCACTCTAAGGGTGGAGGTAAAAAAGGAGACAATTATAAAAGATGGGCGTAAAGTATTCCGCCCGGTCTTGGACCTTTCCAACTTCGAAATAAGACTCGAGAGGCTGAAATTAGCTTTCCGAGAGACTGGAGCTGATTGGCTTTGGAATGCACTGATGAAAGGCTTCAGAAATCAGATTACAGATATTGTACAGATAAATCTGAGGGAGAATATTGAAAAACAAGTCCATGCTGTGTTGTGCCAATTAAACGACTTTGTCAACGCTAATCCTAATCTATTATTGAATGCACTCGATATTACGATGAAGGATCTGGAGGAACGATAAAATGTATATTAGATAAGCTAGCATGTAACACTTAAGAGTTGCTATACATGTCATGCGTCATTATATGTGCCCGTCCTAGTATTCCTCACATATCTACCGCCCAGCTCGCAGACCTGTCGACATCCGTTCTTCAACTGGGACATCTCGTTGACCCCCGCCATTACTCCTCCTTCCACCTTTGCCCTCACTGCCCCTCTTCCTCCGTTTATTATTCTCCCCCCTCCGTCCACCAGTGCCACTACCACCACCTCCTCGACGTTTGCCGCTAAAGTCATGCCACGGCATCAACACGCGCTTCGTCGTGAAGCCAGGGGGTGGCTTTGGCCACTCAGTTGGACGGTCATCAAGAACATCGATTGACGTTGCCAATCTCATAAGAACCCTCGCACGAGTGCCACGCTTCCCATATCGATCACTACTCACCTTTCGTACAGTCCACTTGCAAAATCTCCAACCCATTGAGGCAAAGTCGGGTAGTAGATCCTTCTCTCCAACAACTCCATTCTCTGTAATAGTGACATCGACCACGTCACCATTCCCCATGGGCACATCATCACTAGCAAACGTACGACGGCCCAACTCATCAAGAATAAAGTTACCATCAGCATCTCTTGCCCATCCCTTGATGGTATTGTCCACGGATAGTACCGCACCAGTCTCCATCACTGATGATATGCACTTGGGGGGTGGAGTTGGCAATTCTCGTGACAAGGCCCGGAACGCACGAGCGGCAGTATGTCTGTCTTCGAAGTGTACATTACAGCTTAATTCACCCAACCATTCAACGTAACTTGGTCCGTAGTCTTTAAAGTAGGACATGATGTCATCGGTCCTAATCTGCTTGAAGCATGCCCAGTCAATTGCGAATACATGTATCTTTGTGGGTATGACAGTAACGACTGGAGTATTTGTTGGTGTTGTGAGGTCAGGAAGGAGGAGGGATTGTGGTGGATCGATACGAAAATGTTTCACAAGTTTCCAATTCTCCCAAGCCTGTTCTATCGGAAGTGGATCCTGCTTCGTCTTTTCCCACTCGGCCACATCATCCTTATTGTCATCATCATTCATTGCCTCATCGTCACTTTCATCATCATTTCGGTTTTCATCGCCCTCATCATCATCATCATCACCATCACCACCCTCTTCCCCCTCCTCATCACCACCACCCTTCCTCTTCTTCTTTTTCGTCGTCTCCTCACCTGGTTTGGCAAATCTTAATCGTCGAGCATCTGCCTTCGCAAGCTCTTCGATACTAAATGTATCAATCCCTGTAATAAAGCCCTTTTCTGGATTAGCACGTAATCGACGACACTCACTCCATTTTAAGAATGCCTCGGCGGCAGGCTCAGTATATTCAATACCAAATTTAGCAGCACGTGCCCTTGCCTTCAATCGTTCTTTGTCATATTCAGCAAGCAATTCTTCGTCCGTGGGCATACCACCACCACTATCATTATTGTTGTCAATTAAGATTTTCTCTCCCCCAAACAAGGAATCAACATTAATTAATGTACCATCATCACGACCGTTAATGGGCACGCCCACCAAACCGAAGTGGGATGGTATACCACATACTATAACATTACGCACCCGAACATCGCGTGCATTCCTGCGCAATGCCGAATTACCAATGCCCACATACCGCACGGCGTCCACACCGCTCCGCAGTGCATCATACATGGTATCATCTAACGTTCCGATACAATATTGTCCAGGAGTCGATCCGATTCCAGCACTCAACATCCCACCGTGCTGTAAACATATCCAATATGATATCCACGTTGCCTCGCTACACACTCGACTGCTATATGACGATTCGACGCATTCGTTGTAATTCAAATGTCGTCGTAATACCGTCCGTGTATTCCCATCGGCGCCGAAATGTACCACGTACGTCTTGCCCAATTCGTAATCGTGAGCGGGCGATAATGCCACGGCCAAACATTCGGACGAACGCGCTTGTAATAATACGATTATGCCCCGTCCTGTACCCTTGGCGTTGTCGGGCAAACGTAATCGGGGATGAAAATGGTCGGCATGCCAACCGCGATGCGTGCGTTCCATCGGAGGGATACGTACCGTCGTGCCTTGGGGCATGGATCGACATTCGACGGTAATCACGACGCCGGGAGGAGGATTACCACCCGCCTCTCCGTCGTCTCCGTGGTGGATGGCATCATTGGCCATTCGTTCGAATAGTTCATCGTCTTCGTTATTTTTGATGGCAGTGGCAGCAGCGGCGGGAGTAGCAGCAGTGAGCTTCCACCCCCCTCCACCGACGCCTAGTTCTTCGGCGCCGGCAGTAGATGGGATGGCAAGGGCACCACTTTCGATGGTACATGCCGCCGTCGTACGTTGCTCGACCTCGCGCGCCGGTGCCATTCACATAGATTTACGTGACATCTGTGGTATGAATTCCTATTCTCGGATGCGGAGTCCCTATCGGCTCACAAAATAGATAATTACGTATTAAGATAAGTACAAAATAGATAATTACGTAATAAGATAAGTAAGGTTGGGGTACAACAGGAGGCTTTCTAGTAGGACAATCAATGGGTATAGCTTTAGTATGCCATCAATGGTACCCCCACCCACTTCATACTCATATCACATCCAGTCCATACATGTAAAAGGTGTTTGATGCTGTTTATATGCCTGTAGTGGTCATAAGGTTGTACTAAACAGTGTTCCAGCATGTCACTTGGCACCATGATAACACCTATCTGACCACTATGTCATGGTTAAGGTGGGGAATCACTGTAGAGTGGACTGCACTTCCACACTATATATAATAAGAATTGTAATAGCACCTTTTACTGTGAATGGCTGTCATAAGGATGTAACTCCACTGTGTTGTTCATAACAGTAGTAGGTAACCCTGTACAACAAACACAAGGGCATAGCTATGGGATTTGCTGATTGGGGGCCCTCACAAACTTCATACTCATATCACATCCAGTCAACACATATACAAGGTGTTTTGTTTGATGTTGTTTATATGCTGGTAGTGGTCATATTCCTACAGAGACTCCACCTTCTACACACATCACTCTAGGTCCCAGAG
>Ga0247832_1008336_pt1 | contig 10374 bp, 10 predicted proteins | sample LaCruzMarch2015__10_FD_192407 | JGI IMG/M metagenome (GOLD analysis project Ga0247832, IMG submission 192407) | Freshwater microbial communities from meromictic Lake La Cruz, Castile-La Mancha, Spain - LaCruzMarch2015_4m | ecosystem: Environmental > Aquatic > Freshwater > Lake | place: Spain...
TGCGGATGATCAGATCGTGTGCCACGAAACCCCCCTCGAACCTGCCCAGGGCGGCGAACCTAGTGACGAATCAGGCCGACTGCCGAACCCGGGCCGGGTGAGCAGGCCGAGCAGGGTTAGCGTCGCCCCATGTCCTCCAACCGCTGGATCGAATTGACCGAGCAGAATCCCGAGCACTCGGCCTGGTACGTCGAGCGGTTCCGGGCGATGGCAGCAGCGGGTGACGATCTCGCCGGCGAGGCGCGCCTGATCGATGCGATGGTGCCTCGCGGGTCGCGGGTCCTCGATGCCGGTTGCGGCACCGGCAGGGTCGGTCGGTTCCTCTTCGACGCCGGTCACACCGTGGTCGGTGTCGACCTCGACCCGGTGCTCGTGGCCGCTGCCGAGCACGACCACCCCGGCCCCCGGTGGATCGTCGCCGACCTCGCTCACCTCGACCTCCCCGCCATGGGTGTCGCCGAGGCCTTCGACGTCGTGGTGTGCGCCGGGAACGTGATGGCCTTCCTCGACCCGGCCACGCGCCGACCGGTGCTCGCCCGGCTGGCAGCGCACCTGCGCGAGGGCGGCCGCATCGTGATCGGGTTCGGCGCCGGCCGCGACTACGAGTTCGACGACTTCTTCGCAGACGCCGACAGTGTGGGACTGACGCCCGACGTGCTCCTGTCGACCTGGGACCTGCGGCCGTTCAGCATCGCCGCCCAGTTCCTGGTGGCCGTCCTGTCGCCGGGCGGCTGAGCCTGCGGGGTCGGGTCAGGCGATGATGACGACGACGTCGCCGGCACCGACGGTGTCGCCCTGGGCGACCTTGATCTCCTTGACCGTGCCGGCCTTGTCGGCCGTGATCTGGTTCTCCATCTTCATCGCCTCGAGGACGACGACGGCCTGACCGACCGCAACCTCCTGGCCGACCTCGACCAGGATCTTCACGATCGTGCCCTGCATCGGCACCTCGACGTTGCCCGAGCCGGCGCCACCGGCGCCGCCACCCGAGGCAGCCGCACGGGCCGGCTTCTTCGCCGCGGCCTTGCCCGCCACGGCCACGCCCACGGGCGTGTCGGGCACCCACATCTTCACGTCGAAGCGCTTGCCGTTCACCTCGACCGTGGTGTTGCGCTGCACGAGCGCCTCGCCCTCGGCCGCAGGCGCCGACGCGGCGGGCGCACCGATGTTCGACAGGTCGAGCTTCTCCTCGACCCACTTCGTCGAGTGCAGCATCGCCTGGAAGTCGGGGTGCTCGAGGATCGCGATGTCGGCAGGGATCGTGGTGGCCACACCCTCGACGACCATCTCCTTGAGCGCACGGATGGTGCGGGCGATCGCCGTCGGGCGGTCCTTGCCCCACACGATCAGCTTGCCGACGAGGTTGTCGTAGTACTGGCTGATCGTGTCGCCGGTCTCGTACCCGGCGTCCCAGCGGACGCCGAAGCCGTCGGTGGGGACGAGCTTGGTGATGGTGCCAGGGGAGGGGAGGAACTTGCCGCCCGCCGGGTTCTCGGCGTTGATGCGCACCTCGATGCCGTGCCCGCGCCGCTGTTCGGCGACCTCGGCTTGCGTCATCGGCAAGCGCTCGCCGCTGGCGACGCGGATCTGCCACTCGACGAGGTCGATGCCGGTGATGATCTCGGTGACCGGGTGCTCGACCTGGAGGCGGGTGTTCATCTCGAGGAAGAAGAACTCCTCGTCCTGGTAGATGAACTCGACGGTGCCGGCGTTGAAGTAGCCGACGGCCTTGGCCGCCTTGATGGCTGCCTCGCCCATGGCCTCCTCGATGCCGGGTGCCATGCCGTACGAGGGGGCCTCCTCGATGAGCTTCTGGTGGCGGCGCTGGGCCGAGCAGTCGCGGGTGCTGACCCACACGACCTCGCCGAACTGGTCGCCCACGATCTGGACCTCGACGTGGCGCGGCCAGGTGAGGTAGCGCTCGATGTAGATCTCGTCGCGACCGAAGAACGCCTTGGCCTCGCGCTTCGCGCTGTCCATCGCCTCCTGCACCTCGTCGGCAGAGCGGATGACCTTCATGCCGCGCCCGCCGCCGCCGTAGGCGGCCTTGATGACGAGCGGCCAGCCGTGCTCGTTGCCGAACGCCAGGATCTCGTCGGCCGAGGTGATGAACTCGGTGGTACCGGGCACGATCGGTGCCCCGCCGCGCTGGGCGGCCTTGCGCGAGCTGACCTTGTCGCCCATCTCGTCGATCGCCGCGGGAGGCGGCCCGATGAACGCGACACCCTTGGCGATGATCGCCCGTGCGAAATCGGCGTTCTCGCTGAAGAAGCCGTAGCCGGGGTGCACTGCGTCGGCGCCGCTCTGCTCGATGGCGTTCAGGATGGCCTCGGTGTTGAGGTAGCTCTCGGCGGCGGTCTGCCCGCCGAGGGCGTATGCCTCGTCGGCGAGGCGGACGTGGAGGGCGTCGCGGTCGAGCTCGCTGTACACCGCCACCGTGGCGATGCCCATCTCACGGGCGGCCCGAATGACTCGGACGGCGATCTCTCCACGGTTGGCGATCAGGATCTTCTTCAGCACGACTGGCAATACTTGCCGAATGGAAGCCATCGATGCCACATGGCGCGAACTCGCCGCCCGAGTCGGAGTGTCGGAGGGGTGGCACGTGCGCATCGTCGACGAGACCGGCAGCACGAACGCCGACCTCCTCGACGCCGCCGTCACGGCGGGCGCGCCGCATGGTTCGGTGCTCGTGGCGCGCCACCAGACGGCGGGGCGAGGCCGTCTCGACCGCCGGTGGGATGCGCCTCCCGGCGCCAACCTCCTCGTCTCGATCCTGTTCCGCAACCGGCCCGGTCACCCGCTGCCCGAGCACCTCCACGAGCTCACCCAGCGCGTCGCACTCGCAGCGCTCGAAGCGTCTGTCGCTGTCGCTTCGGTGCAGCCGCTGCTGAAGTGGCCGAACGATCTGCTGGTCGACGGTGCCAAGCTCGCCGGCGTGCTGGCGCAGGCCGGTACGGTCGACGGCGCGGTCGACCACGTCGTGGTCGGCGTCGGCATCAACGTCGGCTGGGCCCCCGAGGGCGGAGCGCGCCTCGGCGAGGGGATCGATCCGCTGGCCGTCCTTGCGCACGTGCTGCGGGCACTCGACGCGCAGCCCGCCGACATCCACGACACCTACTGCGCAGCGCTCGGCACGCTCGGCATGCGTGTGCGGGTCGAGCTGCCGGGCGACGGCGAGGTCGTCGGCCGGGCGGTCGACGTGGGTCGTGACGGCAGGCTCGTCGTTCTCGACGAGTGTGCGATCACGCACCGCATCGACACCGGTGACGTGGTGCACCTCCGCCCGATCGACTGACGGGCACAGGCACAGGCGCGGGCGCGGGCACCTGCGGGGTGACCCGATGCGGAGAACGCCGTTCGGTACCCTCGGGGGTCGTGTACACCTCTCCGCCGGCGCCGGCACCCCAGCGTGCAGGGCGCCGTCCGAGCCGGGTCGGCCTCTCGGTCTTCGTCATCGCGGTCTTCGCAGTGGCCGGTGTCGCCGGCACCCTCATCGCGACCCGCAGTGCGATCGCCACCGTCGCCACCGTGCCCGACCTCGCCGGCGTGCTCAGCCCGCCGAGCGACACGGTCGAGAACTTCCTGCTCGTCGGCTCCGACAGCCGTGCCAACAGCGATCCCACATCCCCGGACTACGGCGGTATCGGGTCCGAGGCCGACGTCACGGGCAACCGCAGCGACACGATCATGCTGCTGCGGCGCGACAAGGCGACCGGCGACGCCGCGCTGCTCTCGATCCCCCGAGACCTCTGGGTCGACATCCCGGGGAAAGGTGCCGACCGCATCAACTCGGCGTACGCCGACGGTCCGCCCGTCCTCGTGCAGACCGTGCAGGACGCGCTCGGGTTGCCGGTCCACCACTACGTCGAGATCGACTTCTCCGGGTTCAAGCAACTCGTCGACGCGATCGGCGGCGTGGAGCTGTGCTTCTTCTACCCGACGCGAGACACGAACACGGGTCTCGACGTCCCCGAGCCCGGTTGCCACACCGCCGACGGTGTCGAGGCACTCGCGTATGCCCGCAGCAGGTACTTCGAGCAGTACGTCGACGGCGAGTGGAAGGTCGACGGCACCGCCGACATCGGTCGCACCAAGCGGCAGCAGGACTTCGTCAACCGGGCGCTCCGTGCGGCGATGGCCGAGGTGAAGGCGAACCCGTTCGTCGCCGGTGACCTCCTCGAGGCCGGTGGCTCGGCGGTACGCATCGATGACGAGCTCGACGTGCTGCGAGCGGCGTCGTCGCTGCGCCCCGCCGTCGACGCCGGCCTCGCCACCTGGTCGTTGCCCGTCGTCGGCACCAAGATCGACGGCAAGTCCGTGCTGCAACTGGGTGACGGTGCCTCGGCCGTGCTCGATTGGTTCGCCGGCCGCGGGCCGGCCCCGGCGCCGCAGTCCTGATGTCCCGGGTGTATCACCCCCGGTTCGGCCATACTGTGCCCCGACTATGAAGGCTCTCATCCTCGCCGGCGGCGCCGGCACGCGGCTGCGGCCCATCACGCACACCAGCGCGAAGCAGCTCGTGCCCGTTGCCAACAAGCCGATCCTGTTCTACGGCATCGAGGCCATGGTGGCCGCGGGCATCACCGAGATCGGCGTCATCGTCGGCGACACCCGCGACGAGGTGATGGCGGCCCTCGGTGACGGCTCGCAGTGGGGTGCCCGCATCACCTTCATCCCGCAGGACGAGCCGCTCGGCCTCGCCCACTGCGTGCTCATCGCCAGTGACTTCCTGGGCGACGACGACTTCGTGATGTACCTCGGCGACAACCTGCTCGAGCAGGACCTCGGCGCGTTCGTGGCGGCGTTCGAGGAGGCCCGCACCACGGCAGAGCCGCCTACCGCGCAGATCCTGCTGAAGCGGGTCCCCGACCCACATCGCTTCGGCATCGCCGAGCTCGACGCCGCAGGGCACGTGGTCCGGCTCGTCGAGAAGCCCGAGCACCCGCCCACCGACCTCGCCCTCGTGGGGGTGTACCTCTTCGACCGCACGATCCTCGATGCCGTCCGTGCCATCGCGCCGTCGCCGCGTGGCGAACTCGAGATCACCGACGCCATCCAGTGGCTCGTCGACGCCGGTTGCAGGGTCCGTCAGGAAGAGCTCACCGGCTGGTGGATCGACACGGGCAAGCTCACCCCGCTGCTCGAGGCGAACCGCCTGCTGCTCGAGAAGATCGAGACCCGCATCGACGGTTCGGTCGACGACACGTCCGTCCTCGACGGCCGCGTGGTCATCGAGGCGGGCGCCACGATCGTCCGGTCCACGCTGCGCGGCCCGCTCGTGATCGGCGCAGGCACCGTCATCGAGGACAGCTTCATCGGCCCGTTCAGCGCCATCGGCAATGCCTGCACCGTTCGCCAGAGCGAGATCGAGCACTCGGTCGTCATGGACGGCAGCAGCATCACCGACATCAAGCGCCTCGAGGACAGCCTCATCGGCAAGGAGGCCGTCGTAGCCCGCACGCAGGTGCGGCCCCGAGCCCTTCGCCTCATGGTGGGCGACCACTGCCAGATCGACGTCGAGTAACAGGAAGGCCCACACCCCCATGGCACACATCCGCCCGAGCGAGGCCATCGACGGCGTGTTCGTGGTCGAGCCGTCGCTGCACGGCGACCAGCGAGGCCTCTTCATCGAGACCTACCGGCGCGAGTGGTTCCCCAACGGTCGCGAGATGATCCAGGGCAACCGCTCGAACAAGCAGGCCGGCGCGCTGGTGGGCCTCCACTACCACATGCACCAGGCCGACTACTGGTACTGCCCGGTGGGCACGATCCGGGTCGTGCTGCATGACCTGCGCGAGGGCGGCCCCACCGACGGCGTCACCGAGTGCTTCGACATCAGTGGCGAGAACCACCTCGGCGTCTTCATCCCGCCGGGTGTCGCGCACGGCTTCGCAGCGCACACCGACGTGGTCATGACCTACCTCGTCGACTGCTACTACAACCCCGCCGACGAGCTGGGCGTGAAGTGGGACGACCCGGTCATCGGCGCCGACTGGGGCATCACCGACCCCATCCTGTCCGGCCGCGACGAGGCCAACCCGCTGCGCGCCGACCTCCCTGCGGGTCGTCGGCCGTACTGGCCGATGCGCACCTGACCGGCACCCACCAGAGAGATCGACAGAGAGACGCACCCATGAAGATCTTCGTCACGGGCGGGGCCGGGTTCATCGGCTCGAACTACGTCCGCCACATCCTCAGCACCACCGACGACGAGATCACCGTCTACGACTCGCTCACGTACGCCGGGAACCTCGAGAACATCGCAGATCTCCTCGCCGAGGACGGGCCCACCGCAGGTCGCTGCCACTTCGTTCATGCCGACATCTGCGACCAGGACGCTGTGCTGGCGGCCATGCGCGGTCACGACGCGGTCGTGCACTTCGCCGCCGAGACCCATGTTGACCGCTCGATCAAGGACGGTCACTCGTTCGTCCGCACGAACTGCTTCGGCACGAACGTGCTGTGCGACGTGGCCCGGCAGGTCGAGGTGCAGCGGTTCCTTCACATCTCGACCGACGAGGTCTACGGCTCGATCGAGGAGGGTTCGTTCACGGAGGAGGACCGCCTCGGGCCGCGCTCGCCATACTCGGCGGCCAAGGCCGGCAGCGATCTCATCGCCCTCAGCTACTTCACCACGCACGGCTTGCCGGTGCTGGTCACGCGCTGCAGCAACAACTACGGGCCGTATCAGTTCCCCGAGAAGCTCATCCCGCTGTTCACGACCAATCTGCTCGACGGCAAGAAGGTGCCGCTGTACGGCGACGGTGGCAACGTGCGCGACTGGATCCACGTCCACGACCACAACACCGCCGCCGACCTGGTGCTCCGCCAGGGCACGGTGGGCGAGATCTACAACATCGGTGCGGGCAACGAGGTCACGAACAAGGACATCACCTACCGCCTGCTCGAGCTGACGGGCCGCGACGAGAGCTTCATCACGCCGGTCGCCGACCGGCTCGGGCACGACCGTCGCTACTCGATCACGCACGAGAAGGTGACGGCGATGGGCTGGCGCTGCGAGCACGACTTCGTCGACGGCCTCGCCGACACCGTCGAGTGGTACCGCTCGAACCGGGCCTGGTGGGAGCCGCTCAAGGCGCGCGCCGCGCTGTGAGAGTGCTCGTCACCGGTGCCGCCGGCCAGCTCGGCCGTGACACCGTCCTTGCGTGCGAGGCAGCGGGTGACACCGTGTTCGGCGTCGACCGGTCACAGCTCGACGTCACCGACCGCGACGCGGTGCTCGGCGCCATCACATCGCTCAGGCCCGATGCGGTCATCCACTGTGCGGCCTGGACAGCGGTCGATGCATGTGAGGGCGATCCCGGCCGTGCGTTCGACGCGAACGCGATGGCCGTCCGCCATGTGGCCGAGGCGTGTCACCGCGTCGGTGCGCATCTGGTGCACGTCAGCACCGACTACGTCTTCGATGGCAGCCTCCCCCGGCCCTACCACGAGTGGGACACGCCGAACCCGGCCAGCGTGTACGGCGCCTCGAAGCTGGCCGGCGAGCGCGAGGCACTTGCGCTCGGACCCGATGCCGCGGTGGTCCGCACCTCGTGGGTCTGCGGCGAGCACGGGAACAACATGGTGAAGACGGTGCTGCGCTTCGCCGCCGAACGGCCGACGTTGTCGTTCGTCACCGACCAGGTGGGGCATCCCACGTTCACTGCCGACCTGGCGCCGATGCTGCGCTGGGTAGCGCTCGACCGCCGCAGCGGCGTGCATCATCTCACCAACTCGGGAGCGGTGAGCTGGCACGAGTTCGTGCAGGAGATCGTGCGGCTCATGGGCAAGGATCCCGCAATGGTGCTGCCCATCGTCACCGCCGATCTCGACCCGCCGCGGCCTGCCCCGCGCCCGGCCAACAGCGTGCTCGACAACGCAGTGGCGCGGCTCAGCGGCCTGCCCCCGATGCGCGACTTCCGCGAGCCGCTGGCCGAACTCGTCGCCCGTCTGACGGCCTGACGAGCCGCCTGCGACCCTCGAAGCCGCTTCGCGGAGCCACACAGTCCCGAGATGGCAACGTGGTGCTCCGGGTCAGCCGGCGCGGCCTCCGTGAACAGGGTGAACGTCGTTGGCGCGGATGCACCGGCCATGATGTCGACCATGCGTGTGGCGTACACCCTCGAGCAGTGCTGGCACGCAGTGCCCGGGGGTACGGCGGTGTCGGCACTGCGCGTCGCCGAGGCGATGGTCCATCACGACGACGTTCGCCTCGTCGGCGTCGCCGGCCGCCATGCGCATCTACCCCCGGACCCGTGGCTGCCATCGATCCCCGTCGCCCGCCTCCCCATCGCGGCGCCGTGGCTCTACCAGACGTGGCTCCACCTCGGGTGGCCCAAGGTCGAGCGAGCGGTGGGTCGCGTCGATGTCACCCACGCCACCGGGCTCATTCCGTGCCCCACCGACGCGCCGCTGGTGGTCACCTTGCACGACCTCGCCTTCCTGCACGAGCCGAAGCACTTCACGAAGCACGGGGTCCGCACCTTCCGCGCCAGCCTCGAGCACATCCGCCGACACGCCGACGTCGTGCTCTGCAGCAGCCAGTCGACGCTCGATGACGTGTCGTTCGCCGGCATCGGCGCCGACCGGCTCCGGCTCGTGCCCCTGGGCGTCGACGCCGAGCGCGCGTCGGCCACCGAGGTCGCCCGTGTCCGCTCGCTGTTCGACCTGCCCGAGCGCTACCTGCTGTTCGTCGGCACGCTCGAGCCGCGGAAGAACCTGCGCGGCCTCACCGCAGCGATCGGGCTGCTCGACGATCCGCTCCCGCTGGTGGTCGTCGGCGCCGATGGCTGGGGCGATCTCGAGATCGATGTCCGGTGCGACGTGCGCTTCCTCGGTTTCGTGCCCAGCGAGGACCTCGACCCGCTGTACGCCGGTGCCGAGGTCTTCTGTTACCCCAGCGAGCGCGAGGGGTACGGCCTGCCGGTGCTCGAGGCGATGGCACAGGGCGTTCCCGTGGTCACGAGCGTGGGCACGGCCACCGAGGAGACCGCCGGCAGCGCAGCGGTGCTCGTCCAGCCGAAGGACCCGGCCGACATCGCCCGTGGCATCGTCGAGGCGCAGTCCCGGAGCGTCGAGCTGTCGGCGAAGGGCCGATCCCGCGCGTTGAAGCGCAGCTGGTCGCACACGGCCTCGCTCACGGCGGCGGTGTACCGCGAGCTCGCCCGATGAGCGCACCGGACTCGTCGGCCGCCGTCGCCGGCCTGGCCGGCGTGCGCGTGGGGGTCAACCTGCTGTGGTGCGTGCCCGGCGCCGTCGGCGGGTCCGAGCAGTACCTCGTCCGGCAGCTCGCCGGTGCCCGTGAGGCCGATCCCTCGCTCGACCTCGGCATCTACGCCGTCCCCGAGCTGCACCGCCGCTACGCAGAGCGGTTCCCCGGTGTCCGCTTCACCGACGCACCGATCGACGGTCACCGCCGCTGGCGTCGCGTCCTCGCCGAGAGCACGTGGCTGCGGCGCGCCTCGGCCGGCGACGCGCTGATGCACCACGGTGGGGGCACTGCGCCGGTGCGCACGGTTCGCCCGTTCGTGCTCACGATCCACGACCTCCAGTTCCGCACGTTCCCGCAGCACTTCAGCACTCTGAAGCGCCGCTACCTCGAGGCGACGGTGCCCAGCTCGGCTCGCCGCGCCGCGGTGGTGACGGTGCCCACCGAGTACGTCCGCGGCACGGTGGTCGACGGACTGGGCATCGATGGGTCGCGGGTGATCGTCGTGCCGCACGGCTACGAGCCGGAGATGCTGGTGGAACGCTCGTCCGAGGCCGACCTCCGCGCCCGATACACGCTCGGCGACGGACCCGTGCTCGTCTACCCGGCCATGACCGCACCGCACAAGAACCACGCGTTCTTGATCGAGCTCATGCGGTCGACGTGGACCGATCCCGACCTGCGGCTCGTACTCATCGGTGGTGAAGGTGGTGCAGCCGACGAGGTCGCTGCCGCCCTGGCGCGGGCCGAGGCCGAGCGCCCCGGCCGCATCGTCCATGCCGGCCGCGTCAGTGACGCCGACAAGAACGGCCTCATCGCGATGGCGACAGCGCTCGTGTTCCCGAGTACGTATGAAGGCTTCGGTGCGCCGCTCATCGAGGCGATGGCGCTCGGCACACCCGTCCTGTGCAGCGATGCGACGTGCCTGCCCGACGTCTCTGGTGGCGCCGCGGTGGTCGCGCCGCTCGACGGCGACGCATGGCGGGCCGGCCTCGCCGAGGTCATCCGCCGTCGGAGCGAGCTCGTCGCGGCAGGTACCGAACGGGTCACCCACTTCACCTCGCGCCGCTCGGGCGAGGCGCTGCTCGAGGCGTACGCGATGGCGGTGGCGGGCAGATGAGCCGGCAGATGAGCGGGCCGCTGCGCATCGCCGTGCTGTG
>Ga0247832_1008339_pt1 | contig 10369 bp, 9 predicted proteins | sample LaCruzMarch2015__10_FD_192407 | JGI IMG/M metagenome (GOLD analysis project Ga0247832, IMG submission 192407) | Freshwater microbial communities from meromictic Lake La Cruz, Castile-La Mancha, Spain - LaCruzMarch2015_4m | ecosystem: Environmental > Aquatic > Freshwater > Lake | place: Spain...
CACGATCGGTATCCAATTCGTCAAATGACGTTGTTTGTCGAGCATGTACGCACGCTCTCGATGACAATTGGTCACCATTTTAAATTCGCGATAAAAGTCGTCCATCGTACGTAATGGATTCGTCAGCAGGTCCCAACTCACCAATGCCGCCGTGGCCGATGCTAGGTACTTTATGCCGGCCCATATTAACTTGGTCGATCGACTGGACGTTTCGGACGCGAAGTCGCCGCGTTCTATACATGCCACCCTTAGCCTCGTGCCGTCGTTATCATTGCCGCCGCCAGAGTCGTCGTCGAGGGTGCGCGTAACGGCATCGAAGGCTATGCCCGCACCGGTGGCACCCCCTCCGATGACCAATACGTCGTAATATGGCACATGTTCGTTCGTCGCACTTCCACCGCGACTGCCACGGCCATGGATCATTAATCGACGGACCTGTTCGGCGCGGGAGGGTATCCCGGCCGGACCCGGCACCTCCTTACTATGCGTCGGCGATAAAGGGAATGGACCGCCCACGACAGCAGCGTCGTTCGTTTTTCGCGTCGGCTCGACGGGCAGTGGCGTCGGAGCCTCGCATCGAGCCGCCGCCGCCGCATTCCGGTCGAAAGTTCGACGGTCGTCGCCACCTCCTCCTGCCACGACCATCGTCGCGGTAGCCGCCGCGGTAAGGAGGGCGAACGATCGATCGATTCCTCCGTCGTTACGATGGGAATTCAAAATCTCTACTGCACTAGTAGACGAGGCGATATGGCGACGCGAGGCATTGACAACAATGGCATCCACGGAAGGAGACGACGAAGGTTGCAGCAACGACGAGTTGCGACGGATGTGCGGACGGAGGCGACGGACCGCGGAGGAGAGCAACACCATGGTGCTGGCGCAAATATTTTCAGCCGAGAATCTTCATCCACATTTTTGGCGCTAACCAAAATACTCACATCCTGAGAAGGACAATATGATCCTCGTCACGTCATTGCTGCTGCTGTCGACAACAACAGTCCTCGTACATGCCGATGATAATAACGACGCTGCCGGTGGTGATGTCGTCGCTGCACTGGACGATGGTACGAAAACGATGGCAAATCGATTATTGCGAAAAATAATCCAACACGATAATCATGCCCCGCTCGGCGGTTGGAACGACGTATTATTGCCCGCGATGGAATATTCGTTCGCGAATAAAAAGACGACGGCGGCATCGCATCCATCTCGCGACGAGGATGACGGACGACGTCGCGCGCTGCAATGGTTGGTCTACGAGGACGGAGCATCGTCGACCATGTCGTCGCGCGAGTACGACGCGACGCTGCTGCAGCGGTACGCGTTGGCCGCCATCTACTATTCGACCGGCGGGGACGAATGGACGTACTGTTCCAAGGCCGCCGGGGTAGGCGCCGAGCGAGAATTTAATTCTCCGTGCGAGGGCGGCGCCGGGTCGCGATTCCTGTCGAGCGAGTCGCACTTGCTATGGGGCGGGGTCATGGGGACGCAGCACGATGGACGAGTTACCATGTTGGATGTGAGCAATCGCGGTTTGGTCGGCTCGACGTTCCTCCCGCCGGAACTGCTATTGCTCGGTCCGACGCTCGAATTGTTGTGGGTGCACGACAATATGGCGTTGATGGGATCATTGCCGACATATTTGTGCGGTAACTCATTTCCAAATTTGGCCAGTCTATCCGTCCATAAAACGTCCTTGACCGGGACCATCCCACGATCGATATATACGTTGTCGAAATTATCCTCATTGCGATTATATGGTTCCAACTTTACCGGTACGCTATCGAGTAATATCGGACGATTGACCAACCTAAAATGGTTATGGATACATGACAATGGCCTCACTGGGACGGTACCGGTCGAATTGGGATTATTAAGCAAGTTAGAAGGATTGACATTGCATAATAATAATTTTGAATCAGTGCTGGAGTATAATGTGACGGAATATGGGTTATTAGGAATGAATATATTGCCCGATACTGTGTGTAATTTAACGAAGTATGATTTACGGTATCTGTGGACTGATTGTGAGGAGAACGAATACATAACAGCAGCAGCAGCAGCAGCAGCAGAGGAAACAGCAGTGGAAGAGGATAGATTTGATGAGACAATGCGGGCATGTTCGTGTTGTACACGATGCTTCCCCCGTCAGAGGAAGACAAAGGATGATGTATCAGAAGTTGCTTATGATGCATTAGCCGTCGAACGAGGATAAATATTTCAATAATAGCAGTTTAATTGATATAATTCTGTCAGATGTCATTCCCACTTTAGTTTGAATCCGTCAAAATATGGACACAAGCGTCTCGTGCCTCTTCTCTCATCTTGAAATATTATATGCTGTCAATGTTGAGTCCATTGATTTTCTACTCATACATAGCACCAGTTGCAAAGACTGTTCTCAAATGATGCATAGAAGTGTAATCCCCAGCTGATTCTGCAATTGTCCAATGCTGGAATCCGCCTCCATACTCCCAAGGTTAAATCGTGATACTTCATGCCCTGCCATAGCTGCGGCCTCCAAGTGGAACTTGGTCTTCTTCAAATCTCCCCCTTCATGATCAATGCCAGCCAGTTGATAATGCGCCGCACTATTGCCAAGCTCTGCCAGCCCTAGTGTAAAGCTCCGTTGAGTTGACTTCACGTGATCTTGTTGAACAGCTCCTCTTTCGAGAAAAATAATCATTACCCAGTACATAAATCGCACCAGCATCATTTGCTTCCACTCGCTTCGTTATTTCTTCATTCTTCTCTCCGTGTGCTTTAGCACTTTGGTCAGAATTGCAAAACGGACACTTCCTTATCGTTACACAGACATACGGAAGGAGTGTGTACACCCTTTTACAGATTCTCTTTCTTATTAGCCAACTCCCTCATTTTCAATTGCAATCGCAAAGTCGTAAATTGGTACCGACGATATAGTCGCGTCTGGAAGTGAAGCAGCACAGGAAAAAAGTCCTAGTGGCATTGGCAACAAACAGATATTGGACAGTCCTCCTTCGGCGGTGGATCCTTGAATATTATAGCACCTCATCACGCAGTTGCTTACATGTTTTTTTATGCCTCGTCCAATGCTTCCTCTGGCACGTGGGGTTGCAATACTTGACGAGCATAGACTGCACGTCTTGAGATTGACACCCCTCTCGACACTCCTCTGTTTCTTTTGGGTCCAGCTATCATCCTCTCACTTTCGTATTTGGCGCGGCACTCTCCCGATTCTACTCTACCTCCTCATCATGATTGTTCGAACATTTATCATCAGAGCCACGGCCATCGCTATTGGTCGTCCCCAATCCTCATTGCTGTCATCATGTAGTAGTAGCAGCCGGCCGCTGTCCTCTTCCCAACGTCGAATCAACGGCGATACTGACACTGCTCCTCCCTGGTGGTCCATCGCTTCACTTCAGGGCAAGGTTGCATCGATGATAGTAAATGCCCTCCCCGAGAATCATCCTTTAAAAACGAAATCAATATCAAGTCCATCGATTAACGAGGCCATTGTTAGTGCTCGTGCACGTGATGAGGCATTACAACAACAGCGTAGTACAGATGATACGAAGAAACTGGAGGTCGAAATCGAAGCACGTGTGTACGAAAAGGCAAAAGAGAAGATGGAATTGGAATTACGTGCGATGGAAACGAAGTTTAAATTACGCGAAGAGGAACGTATTCGTAATGAAAAGATGGAACGCGAGAGGATGGAGACTGAATTACGACGAGAGTTGTCGTACGAAAAGTGGAAAGAGGATGTGGCCAAGGAGAAGATGCAACAACGGCAAAAGGAAGGGGAGGGTAATGTTGCGAAGACGCAGAAGGGAGGAGAACAAGTTCATGGCGAAGAAGTTATGACGAATCTAATTGAAGAACAAGGGGGAGGAGGGATGGAGGTTGGTACTAATCGGAATGATGATCAACAATTGTATCCTATTCATCCAATATTAGGACCACAAATTGCCATCCTGCCATACAAGCGTGTACACTTAACGCCCGCATCAATCCTTGCCTCTATCCCCGTGTACGAACGTCAACGTGCCTATCGTCATGATCGGGCATTAACAATGGCCAAGGATAAACGCAAGACATTATGGATGGGCATTCCGGGTGTCATATCATTAATGGAAGATGATGATGGTCGATTGTCTATATTGGATGGTCAGCATCGTGTGGGGATGATGGCATTGTTGGCCGAGGAACGACGGAAGAAACAGGAAAAGGGAAGTACTGGAAGAAGTGATGATGGAGACGATCTCGACACATTGGATCTTGACAATATCCTTGTGGAAGTTTACATTTCGTCCGGTAATGACATCGAAGATGATATGGCAGCTGCAATATTTACTGAAATTAATAAGGCTGAACCAGTAAAGTTACTGGATTTGCCAGGTGTGACGACTAAACGTACACGAGATATTATCGATCATGCCGCATCACACTTTGCCGATACGTACCCAGCCATGTTCTCAACGAGTGCCCGATGCCGAGCGCCACATTTGAATCTTGACAATCTACGAGACTCGTTATTCGCGAGTAATGTAATCCAGCGTGAAAAGTTTGGCAGTGGAGGTGAGTTGGTGAAATGGATGTTATCGAGGAATGATGAGCTACGTGAATTGTACGGCGGAGACGGAAGTGTATCGGAGACGAATGACGGTAGTGATAATGCATCGGAAGCGGCAGAGGTGGATGGAAAGATATCCATGAATGACACCGCTGTAAAGAAGGCCAGGAAAAATGATTTTTATTTGGGTTTGGAATCTACATGGCTGTACAAGAAATAATAACGACAGATCCTTAACTGTTTGACACGATTATTCATCTATATCCGAGTTGACTCACTGCATTGGTGGCAAAATCTCATATCTATCAATCATCCCTCACATATACTCTCGCCATACTCTTCTGAGTATACCCAAATGGATTCGCACGATTTTCACGCCTCCGTCCCTTCCGTGCTACCTCGGCATCTAATTCATGCGATCGGATAACAAATAGTATCATTTCCACAAATAACATAAAAACACCTGAAATTACACCGGCAATCACCCGTCGAACGTCGACTCCACCTGTTCCACGCCATCGACCGATGTTTTCGTCCGGTGCACCATCGAAGAATCTTTGGAAGATCCCCCCCGCGAAGAAATACATGAATACACCAAAGGATATTGGTGCAACGATCATATTTAACCCGACCGATGAAGCATACATCATACTCTTGGTTGTTACATCATCATCTTTGAGTATGGAATGAGTTTTTAAATTACGTGTTAATTTGCCATAGGAGCGTTCTTCATCGAGCATACGTAATCGTTGAAGACGTTTCTCAAGTTCGATTGATTTCGTCGTTGAAGGAGTTGATTTGTTGTTAGTGGGGAATGATAGTCCAGTAGCACGTATAGCCACCTCCAACTCTGTGTATAACCTCATCTTATCAACGTCGGATGTAGTAGATGAATTATCAATTAGGAATTTAAGTGGTTCTAGTCCTTCCAACGAGAATGTAGATGACGCTGATAATGCATCATATTGAATAGCGGAACGTACGTCCAATTTGACATTGCTACTTGGGATATTTGGCATGTATGTGTGCGATGATAGTAATTTGCGTTTTGTTTCCTGTACCTGCTCGAGCAATACGTCGGGAGAGGTTGACAACGACTGAGACAATGTCGTTGACAATGACTCATTGTCCTCCACAATAGCAACGGAAGAAGCGATAGTAGGCTGTTGATGCTGTGGAAGAGCAAGGATCGCATCGAGTACGGACCGTAGCTCCGGTGTCATGGCAAGTCCTACTCCGGACCGCCGTCGCGGCGCTGTCATTTCCCCCATGTCTGTTAAATGAGAGGTGAAGGCGCAAGCGGAAACTGGTGCAGCAAGGCGGAGACCCTATTGAGTCCCTCGAGGGCTATTTAGAATATGTAATTCTGAGTCTACAATATTACAATCTATCTATCCAATGCTCACTGCCTCACAGCGAGACAAAATTTCCTTCCCTTTTCATCATTTCCAGTAACCGATATTCTTGCTGTTTAATTAATTCCTCTATTTGCATCACTTCAATCCACGTTGTTCCATCTCGGCCATTCTTCATCTTTTGGTCCTCATTGCTGTCGGCAACAGTGCAGTTGGGGGAAATATAGGCACCATGCGCATTAACATGCACCAGTGCTCAGGAGTAGTAATCTTGTGTCTGAAGATGTCTTGCATTGAGCCATTTTCCATATAGTAATCAAAAGATCTCATCTCTAACTCTTCTCTCCAAACACGAAAGTCCGACATCGTGGGTCGCGAAGATTACAAGTTTTCAATTTTCAGTTTTGCCTCATCCCATGTTGTATTAAAACCAAGATCATAAAGAATATTGTGATATTCCACTATTGCTTTGCGAATGTTCTGAACCATCATGACAACCTGATCAGCTGCATCATCCCAGCCCCAGATACACTCATGATGGGGGTAATTTGCCTTGATGAAGGATGAAGGGATGATTTGACATTCCTGAACCCCATAAGTCCGTCTCATCCTTGGTGGGCCAGCCCGTTAATGCCTCCATCTGCATGAGTATCATCCGCTTGTCACCTGATGGATTACCAGCGATAACTGTTTTGTGAAAATTGATGTCTTTCGGGACGTCATACATGGGGGGGTTTCCACTGACATGCGCCGCCGCCAAGGTTCTTAGCTCCACATGTCGCCGACGTGTCGCCGACATGTCGCCAACATCGCCAAATGTCGCCAAATCTTGGCCGACATTGCGTGTCGTTGCGACACAGAAGAGGCCCCGACATACCCAATTTATATCAATTACTACCAACAAGTACAAATCAGCCCAAACATACGGGTACCTTCTATCATAGAGTTTTTGTGTTTGAGCTCAAACAACAATCACGACATTTGACGACATGTCGGGAATCCCCCGACATGTCGTCAAATGTCGTGTCGTTTTGGACACCCTGCCGACACGACATTTTCTTGTGTCTGCGACATGACCAGCGACGTGTCGCGACATGTCGCCGACACAACACAGAATGTCGCCGTTTGGGCAACAAAATCGACACGCCGACATCCGACATGTGGAGCTAAGCCAAGGTTGATACTGAGTATTACTCTTCGTTCATCTTCAACATTTCGAGAGTGGGGGACATATAGGCTATGATGTTTGGTATTATCAAAGTGCCGGCCTACTCGGAGCTGGGATCATTAAACCGAAAGCCTCATTGTTGAGATCATTGAAATCCGAAATAAGACTAGGTAGTTTAAGAGGCAAAGAATGTGTCTAGACTCACCAATGTCAACCAACCATTGGAGTTGAATACCAATGCTACCAAACCAGATAGAATGGCTTTTTGGTACCACTTGATCCTCATTTTACTCAAGCGAAGCACAGATGAATGTCCATCAACGCCTTGATGGCTAATAACAAATCCATCATCACTACTCCTCCGTTTCCAACGAGTATTTTTGATTACTGACGCTGTCATTGATGATGCCGATGGTGGAGGAATGAAGTATCCTAACGCAAGCCTAAGTACTCCCAGCCAAGCCGTGAGTTGTACAATTGAGCAAATAGTCACACGGAGGAGGAGGACTGTCTGGAGCTTAGGCATTGTCCACAGGCAAGCGATTCTTTATGTCATTCCGAGTTTCGGACCCCCAAATTTACGAAATTACCATTTGTTTTACCTTTCAAAGTCCGATTTCCAAGCAAACCTCGCCGTTCTTGCCAAAAACGAAATCGGCAAGAACGGAATTGTATTACTCGTAGAAATGTCTATCTTCTTAGGATGGGTTTACTACATATTTAATTCATCGGCGGGAGAGCTCCCGCATTTTTCGTCCCTTCCGCCCAAAAAATTACTGGGGCAACTGTCTACAACGCCTCCTCCTTCCTTCAGCTTGGTGTCTTCATCTCTTCTTTGTCTAATACACGCCAGGAGACCTTGTTGTTTCATACTTAACCTAAGCGACCTCTCCAACGCCTCCTAGCCTCAAAAGCAGCTAGTCTCCAACTCACTTCAGCAACAACAACCTTCGCCTTCTAATCTATTTTACGCTCCAATAGTTAACTCTCTTTCTCTGTGCCTCCTCCCGTACCCATCATTCTAACTGCGGTGGCCTGTTTGACAAGTTGAACCTTCTCTTAATCTTTGCTTCCTCGGCCTTGGCAGCAAGCTCTCTCTTTGTTACATTCGACCTCCACTCTCACCTTTTCCGCCTCAACTACAGCAAGTCTCATGCGCTCCTCCAGCAGCAACAGCCATTCGGCATCTAATTTGTTGATGACTATGTTGCTTTTGTGTCGAATCTGTACAGCAACCATTGTCGTGTTGCTCGTTGTCTATTATTTGTCATTGTCATAATTCAACTTTTGCTACCTCAATCTTCCGCGGTGATAGTCATACTCGTGAATCAGGCGAATAAAGAGTTTGGTGCATTTTTTGGCCCAAAGCAGAATAGAAGAGGCAAAGAGTGCAAAACGAGTTTAGTCGGTTTTTTGGAATCAATTTGTCGGGACTTAGGCCTAAACTTGTATTCAGAAATCCATTCAGAAATCCTAAGGCCCTTCCTTGCGGTCGGGGTGTTGGTTCCCACAAAACTTCTGTGGGAACCGCCACAAACTTTTTGCCGTCCTTACGGGAGTGTTTTTTCAGGACGGAGAGAAAAGCTCCATCGGAATGGGCTTAGCTATAAATAGTCAGGATGGAGCTTTTCTCTGCGTCCCGACTTTTTTAGCTACGCAGGAAAAACCGGAGCGCTGTCCCCAACCTCTATCTGCCCGTAAGGACGGGAGAAAGGACAGGAGAGTTGTTCCGAGGCGGAAAAACATAAGCTCCTGCTAGGATAGTGGCCGTGGGCGGAGGGGATATTGTTGGGAATACTTGTACGGACGCGGCGTCCAGTGGCTCGAATTGAAGCCAAGAGCATGCCGGATCGGATGATGTACCCGAATCTTATTTATTCATAGTTTATCACCGTTAAAATTGCCGGTGGCTTTCGAGCATACGCGCCGCGGTGATAGGAGGTTGTGTTAGATGTAGACCATATTAAATTAGATATCACATTATTTTCTTCAAACCAAATCGTTTACTAGTATATTAAGAAGTAGCCTGTATAATATTATCCAACAAGATGACAAAAAAATGAGGCAGAAGAAGTATATTAATGTCATCATTATTTTATCGATTTTAATAAAACCAAGCCACAGCATACTAGTACACCTCATTCCAAAGGCCGACCGTATGCCGTATGCTGGATTGAGCAAATTTACTGAATTGACTGCCGCCGGAGGATCCGCATACCTCCACCATGATGGGTTCGTTGGCCGTTGCTCTTCCTATACCTAGTACATAAAATACGTACCTTGAATAAAGAGTCATACGAGTACAAACATAATGTGAGTAATACTAGTTCCCACGTTGAATTGGCTCTATCGTTGGCCCTTCCGTAAGGACGGGAAAACGCGAAAATCAGGAGGCGGTTCCCACAGATGTTTTGTGGGAACCATAAGGATCGGCCTAAGCCCCGGGATCGCTACGATACTCCGCCCCAGCCCGCAACTGGGAAATTCTAAATTCTGAGTTGCACACGTATGTTTGAGTTCAGTATGAAAATCATACCCCCCGCGAATTGGCCAATTTTCAATTCGAACAACGGTTTTCCCCCTAAGGTAACTTATATATTATGTAGGAACTAAGTATGAAGAAGAAAGAAGAATCCAAGAATAGAGAAAGAAAGAAGGAAGTCGTTTGTGCCCGTTGCTATGTAACCCGCCAAATTTCAACTCTGATTTCGGGGGTGCGAAAATACAAAATATCAAAATCTTGCCTGTGATGTGGACGTACGCTAGAGTATGTAGCACGTAATTACACTAAAACAGAAGTGGTTAAATCCGTTAGGGTTTCTTCCGTCATGCCTTCCAGATGCCTTTTTTTTGCCTTTTTCCTGTCCGTCACCCATTAATTGCCGTTTACAGTCCCACCAGCTGTGTATCCGTTCATCGCTCTCATGTGCGACTGAGTATCATAGCATTCGTCGACGTCGTCGAGCCACTCTGTCACTCTAATCGTGTAGCCGTTCATCGAGTATCATTATCATCTCAGCATAGTTATTGCATCATCATCATCACTTCATTATCATAGTAGTAGTACCACAATATCCTATTCCTAACCTACTGTCTTAGCTCCATATGTCGGATGTCGGCGTGTCGTTTTTTTGCCCAAACGGCGACATTCTGTGTCGTGTCGACGACATGTCGCCGACATGTTTCAGTCATGTCGCAGACACAAGAAAATGTCGTGTCGGCTAGAGTGTCTAAACGACACGACATTTGACGACATGTCGGGGAATTCCCGACATGTCGGCAATTTCT
>Ga0247832_1008345_pt1 | contig 10362 bp, 9 predicted proteins | sample LaCruzMarch2015__10_FD_192407 | JGI IMG/M metagenome (GOLD analysis project Ga0247832, IMG submission 192407) | Freshwater microbial communities from meromictic Lake La Cruz, Castile-La Mancha, Spain - LaCruzMarch2015_4m | ecosystem: Environmental > Aquatic > Freshwater > Lake | place: Spain...
CGACACATCGCCATGGGCCTGCAGGGTGTGCAAGACCTCCTCGGCCATGCTGCGGTAAGTGGTCCACTTGCCACCGGTCACCGTGACCAGCCCTGGGGCTTCACGGCGGATCAGGTGTTCGCGCGACATCTGGCTGGTCGACTGAGCGGTGTCACCCTGCCCTGCGCTCCCCACCAAGGGGCGCAGGCCCACCCACACACTGCGCACATCACCGGGCTTCAAGGCCAAGCCAAACGCGGTGTGTGTTTCGCGGAACAAAAAGTCCAGCTCATCGGCCATGGGCTGCGGCTCGCGTGGCGCATCGGTGCGCGGGGTGTCGGTGGTACCAATCAAGGTGGCCCCCAGCCAAGGTACGGCAAACAACACCCGGCCATCAGCGGTGCGGGGAATCAGCACCGCTTCGCGCAGCGGCAAACACGCTCGCGTGACCACCAGGTGCACGCCCTGACTGGCCGTGACCAGGGCCTTGAGCGGCATCCCTCCGGCCTCGGGCGGCAAGGCCATCTGGCGAAGTTCATCCACCCACACCCCCGCCGCGTTGACCACGCAGCGCGCCTGCACCGTGCGCAATGTGCCCCGTCGCACATCGAGCAGGCGCACTTGCCAACCGTTCTGTACTGGAATCAGCGCAGTCACGCGGGTGTGGTTGTGCATGCGAGCACCTGCCCTCTGCGCGGTTTGGGCCAAGGCCAGCGCCAGACGGGCGTCTTCAAACTGGCCGTCCCAATAACGCATGCCCGCCACCGCACGCCCGACCTGTCCCGCCATGCCCGGTAAACCCCAGGCCAGCGCCTGGCGCGACACGGCCACGGTATCGCCCAAGCTCAAACGCCCTGCCAGCCACTGGTACAGCTTCAGGCCCACGCCCGTGAAGGCCCAGTTCAGCCAACCGGCCGCAGGCACCACAAACGACAGCGTTTGCGCCAAATGAGGGGCCAAATGCAGCACGGTGGCGCGCTCGCGCAGGGCCTCACGCACCAGACGCAGCCGCCCTTGCGCTAAATAACGCACCCCGCCGTGCAAGAGCTTGGTGGACCGCGAGGATGTACCGCTGGCAAAGTCATTGGCCTCGACCAGCATGACACTGCGCCCTTCCAGCGCCGCCTGCAAAGCCACCCCCAAACCGGTGGCCCCACCGCCCACCACCAGCAAATCACAGACCTCTTCAGTTGGATGCTCAGACTGTAAATTGGTCAAAATAATCCTTAAAAACATCAAAAATACATGATTACAATGATTCTTTTTTGATTGTATCGATGAAATCAGCGTGAAGCCACACCAAGACATTGGCCTTCGTGAAGACTTTTAATCTCCATTAAAAAGCAAAAAAACATGGCCTTAAACCCCCGACAACTCGCCATCTTGCAATCCGTCAAAGAGCAAGGCAGCGTCAAGACCGAAGAACTGGCCGAGGAGTTCGGGATCACCCTGCAAACCGCCCGGCGCGACATCCAACGCCTGACCGAAGCGGCCGAGTTGGAGCGCTTTCATGGCGGTGTGCGGGCCGTGGACTCCTCCACCCGCAACATCACCTACACCGAACGCAAGCGCATCCAGGCCAGCGCCAAGCAAGACATTGCCCGGCAAGTGGCCGCTGCCATTCCGCACGGGGCCAGCCTGTTCATGAACATCGGCACCACCGTGGAGGCCGTGGCCAGCGAAATGCTGCACCACCGCGATTTGCGTGTGGTGACCAATAACCTGCATGTGGCCCGCATTTTGGCGGGCAACCCACAGTGCGACGTGGTGGTGGCAGGCGGCACCCTGCGCCACGAAGACTTAGGGGTGGTGGGTGAAGCCGCCTTGAACTTCATCCGCCAATACAAGGTGGACATTGGCCTGATCGGCATCAGCGGCATCGACGCCGACGGTACCCTGCGCGACTACGACATGCGCGAAGTCATGGTGGCCCGCGCCATCGTGGCGCAATCTCGCCAAGTCTGGCTGGTGGCCGACCACAGCAAATTCGAGCGCCCCGCCATGATCGAAATGGCGCCGCTGAAAGTGGTGCACACCCTGTTCACCGACATGGCACCTGCGCCTGCGCAGCAGCGGTTGATGGAAGAGTTGGGGGTGCGGTGCGTTGTGGCGCAATCCCCAGCTCAGGGATAAATACGGAACGATCGATTCAGCTTTTCTTGCGTGGTGGCAAGCCGGTGTGCTGCGTCAACAGTTGGCCTTTTTTAGGCTGCCCAACTCGCTTGGGACTCGTGGACAGAGACACCGAAGACTTGGCCCCCGCCCCAGTGCTGTTTTTGCGCCGAGCACTTTGGTAGCCCTCTTCAGCAAGAGGTTGCCAGCTCGGAATCAAGTGGTGTTTGCCGTTGCCGATCAAATCCGATCGGCCCATGGCCTTGAGCGCTTCGCGCAGCAGGGGCCAATTGGTGGCGTCGTGGTAGCGCAAAAACGCCTTGTGCAGGCGGCGGCGTTTGTCGCCTTTGACCACGTCCACTTTTTCACTGTCGCGGGTGATTTTGCGCAGCGGGTTGCGGGTAGAGTGGTACATGGCCGTGGCCGTGGCCATAGGGCTGGGGTAGAAGGTCTGCACCTGGTCTGCCCTGAAGCCGTTCTTTTTGAGCCAGACGGCCAGGTTCATCATGTCTTCGTCGCTGGTGCCCGGATGGGCGGCGATGAAGTAAGGAATGAGGAACTGTTTTTTGCCCACTTCTTCGCTGTACTTGTCAAACATCGACTTGAAGCGGTCGTAGGTGCCAATACCCGGCTTCATCATTTTGGACAGCGGGCCGCCCTCGGTGTGCTCGGGCGCAATCTTCAGGTAGCCGCCCACATGGTGCTGCACCAGCTCTTTCACATATTCGGGCGACTGCACGGCCAGGTCGTAACGCAGACCGGAGCCAATCAAAATTTTCTTGATGCCCTTGAGGTTGCGCGCCCGGCGGTACATATTGATCAGCGGGCCATGGTCAGTGGTCAAGTTCTGGCAAATGCCTGGAAACACACAGCTGGGTTTGCGGCAAGCAGATTCGATCTCGGGGGTTCGGCAGCCCAGGCGGTACATGTTGGCGGTGGGGCCACCCAAGTCAGAAATGATGCCGGTAAAGCCTTTGACTTTGTCGCGGATGTCTTCCACCTCGCGGATGACCGATTCTTCGGAGCGGCTTTGGATGATGCGGCCTTCGTGCTCGGTGATGGAGCAAAAGGTACAGCCGCCAAAGCAGCCACGCATGATGTTCACGCTGAAGCGGATCATTTCCCAGGCGGGAATTTTGGTCGCGTGGTCGTGGCTGCCGTTCTCGTCGGCATAGCGCGGGTGAGGGCTTCGGGCATACGGCAGGTCGAACACATGGTCCATCTCGGGCGTGGTGAGAGGAATTGGCGGCGGCGTGATCCACACGTCGCGGGCGGTGTGGCCTTCGCCATGCGCTTGCACCAGGCAGCGGGCGTTGCCGGGGTTGGTTTCCAGGTGCAGCACGCGGTTGGCGTGGGCATAGAGCACGGCATCTTGCTTGACTTGCTCGTAGCTGGGCAGGCGGATCACGCTTTTGTCGCGGGGCGGGACTTTGTGGGTGCCTTTGCCGCGCAGTGCAGGGTTGGGCACAAAGGTGAGCGGCTGAATGATGGGCTCAATAGCGGCTTGCACGGTGCGGGCTTGGGCCACGGCGGCAGACAAATCAGTCTCGATGTTTTTGGCGTTGTGGCCTTCGGCCACTTCTTTGGCTTCTTCCTCACGGGCGCAAGTGGCGCCCTGCTCCCGCGCCTGGTCCGAAATCATCAAATACGGGTTGATGTGTGCCTCAACGTGCCCGGGCGTGTCCACGCTGGTGGAGTCGATCTCGAACCAGCCTTCTGGCGTTTCGCGGCGCACAAAGGCGGTGCCGCGCACGTCGGTGATTTGCTGCACGGGCTCGCGGGCGGCCAGGCGGTGGGCGATCTCGACAATGGCGCGCTCGGCGTTGCCGTAGAGCAGCAAGTCGCACTTGCTGTCCACCACCACCGAACGGCGGACTTTGTCAGACCAGTAGTCGTAATGCGCGATGCGGCGCAAGCTGCCTTCGATGCCGCCCAACACGATGGGCGTGTCAGGAAAGGCTTCGCGGCAGCGCTGGCTGTAGACGATGGCGGCGCGGTCAGGGCGCTTGCCACCCACGTCGCCCGCGGTGTAGGCGTCGTCGGTGCGAATTTTGCGGTCCGCCGTATAGCGATTGATCATGGAATCCATGTTGCCGCTGGTCACGCCCCAAAACAGATTGGGTTGGCCCAAGGCCTTGAAGGCCTCGGCGCTGGTCCAATCGGGCTGGGCGATGATGCCGACCCGAAAACCCTGGTTCTCCAGCATGCGGCCGATCACGGCCATGCCAAAACTCGGGTGGTCCACGTAAGCGTCGCCGGTGACCAGCACAATGTCGCAGCTGTCCCAGCCCAGTTGGGTCATTTCTTCCCGGTTCATTGGCAAAAACGGGGCCGTGCCAAAGCGCTGCGCCCAGTATTTTCGGTAACTGGTCAGCGGTTTGGCGTCACGCGGAAAGAAAGAGACGTCTACAAAGGCGTTCATGGGCGGGCACTCGGGGTAACCCTCTAGTGTAGGGGCACTGCGGTGGGCTTGAAGCTGGCGCGGGTATTCACCCGAGTACTCGCCCGGAACCGTCAAAGCCTGCAGCCGAGTCCCCGCGTCACAGGTCTTTTTGCGCCCGCTCGATCAGGTCCACAAAGGCTGGCGCGTCGCCCAAGGCTTGAGCGGCCAGCAAGGCCAGCTTGACCAGAAAGAGTTCGGATTTTTCGGGGCCAGCGGCGTCAATGGCTATGGCCAGTTGGTCGTAGGCGGTTTCCAGACCGGGAATGTCCAAACCTGTGGCGTTGTTCATGGGGCTTCTCCGGTGGTGGCTTGGACGAGGGCAGCGTTCAGGCGCTGGGGATCCAGGTGCAACCAGCGGGCGCAAATGTGCTGGTCGGGGCGCAACAAATAAGCCGCGCCGAGCGCGGTAACGCCGTAGCGGCTGTGCACCCTGCCCTGCGCGTCGCTCAGCGTTTGCAGCCAGGGCGCATCGGCCTGGCTGGGTTGCAGGCCCGCAGGGCCAGCGCCTTGGGTGATGCAGGTGACTTGGAGCGGCAAACCCTTGGTCCGCCATTGGGCCACGCTGGCCAGCACATCGACGGGCAAGGTGTCGGCCGCGCCAAACCACAGCAGGTCAAAGCCGCCCCCCAGGTGGTCCAGCAAAAACTGTGTGTCCGACAGGCGCACATTGAGCGGCGGCGCGCCGTGCGCGGGGCCGTCCTGGAACTGCGCGTTGTCGTCCACACGGCAGTTCAGGCTGGAGTGGCTGTACGCATGTGGGCGCGAGGTGCGCCAGTGGTAGAGCGGGCGCACAAAGGCTTCGGTGAGCGAGAGCGACAAGACGGCGTCGCGCAGCAAGCGAAAGCCGCGGGTGGGCGGGGTCATAAAACGAGTGCTTTTGCCAGCTTCTTCGATGATTTCCCAGGCAGCGCCCACGCGCTCGGTGCTGTAGTTGGCCAGCAAGGCCGAAGAAGCCTGCCCCCGGCACACCAGACCCAGACGCCAGGCCAGGGCCTGCGCGTCCTGAAAACCGGTGTTGGCACCCCGCACACCAAAAATCGGCAGCAAGTGGGCAGCGTCGCCCATGAACAAGGTGCGCCCCACCAGGTAGTCGGGCAAGGTGAGCGTGCGGGCCGAATAGACCGAGGACCAGTCCATCTCCCAGGGCTTGTCGGCATGGCCGATCATGGCCAGTTGGGCGTTGATGCGGGTTTTGAGCGATTCGGGCGACAAGGCTTGCTCCGGCGTTTCGCCCTCGGGCAGTTGGTAGTCAACGCGCCAGATGCCCAGGGGCTCGCGGTGCAGCAGCACGGTGTTGCCGGGGTTCCATTCGGGGTCAAAAAAGGCCAGGCGCTCGGTGGGCAAAGGCAGGTCGATGCGGATGTCGGCAATGACAAAACGGCCTTCGTAAGAAGCGCCTTCGAGCTTGAGGTCCAGCATGCTGCGGATGCCCGAGCGGGCCCCGTCCGAGGCGACCAGCCATTCGGTCTGCAGGGTGTAGGGGCCTTCGGGGGTGTCCACTTGCAGTTGGGCGTGGTCGGCATGCTGCTCCAGCGCCGTGACGCGGTTGCCCCAACGCAGATCGATCAAAGGATGGGCCTCGCAGGCTTCGACCAAGTACTGCTCCAAAAACTGCTGCTGCAGGTTGATCATGGGGCCAAAACGGTCGTTGTCGTCGTGCGGAGCTTCCATGCGAAAAACGCGCTCGCCACGGTAATACGAGTTACCAAAGCGCCAGGGCAAGCCATTTTGCGTGACACGATCAGCCACACCCACTTGCTGCAAGATTTCCATGGAGCGGCGGGTGAACACGATGGCGCGGCTGCCCTCGCACACTTGCAGCTCCGATTCCAGCAACACACAGGGCACCCCAAAGCGGGCCAGCTCCAAAGCGGCTGTCAGGCCCACCGGACCGCCGCCCGCGATCACCACCGGGTGCATCGGCTGCGACGGGTGCTGCGAAGGCAGCCAGGGCTGGTGCACGGTGTAGTCGTAATAAATCGAGCGTCGGGGTGCGCTGGCCGGTTGGTGCATGGTGCTTCCAGGGGTGGAACGCGAGAGGTTTCGCAAGCTGTCAGTTTAGTCAAGGATTGATGCAGTGGATGTCTCCCTTTGGGGGGCAGACTCCGCGCGGCAAGGGACAAGCAACCAAGCTATCAGAAACCAGCCTTGCCCGCCGCAGGATAATGCAAGCTATGCCTGAAAACCTACCTCTTCGCCAGCCGACCTCCAAAACCGATCTGTTTTTGTCCTTCACCGTTTTGGCCTTGCAAGGCTTTGGCGGCGTGCTGGCCGTGGTGCAGCGCGAGTTGGTCGAGAAAAAACGCTGGATGACGCGCGAGCAATTTGTCGAAGACTGGGCGGTGGCGCAAATTTTGCCAGGACCGAATGTGGTCAATTTTTGCCTGATGATTGGCGGTCGTTATTTTGGTTTGAGCGGTGCCCTGGCCTCTTTGGCGGGTTTGCTGATGGCCCCTTTGGCGGTGGTTTTGGTACTGGCCATGGCATTTGGAGGCGTATCGGATGCCCCTTGGGCGCAAGGCGCCTTGCGCGGCATGGGCGCTGTGGCGGCCGGTTTGATTGCCGCCACTGGAATCAAACTGATGGGCGCCTTGAAACGCAACCCCATGGGTCTGCCAGTGTGCGCGACCGTGATGTTGTCCACCTTCGTCTTTGTGAGCGTTCTGCGCTGGCCACTGATCTGGGTGCTGTTGGGGGTGGGCAGTGCCGCTTGTGGCTGGGCTTATTTTCAGCTGACGCGCCAAATGCTGAACAAAGGGGACGCTGCATGAGCCTTGCTGTATCACTGAGCGTCAGCGATTGGCTGGCGTTTTTCAACCACTTTTTGTCCCTGTCCTTGCTGGCCGTGGGCGGCGCGATCATCACCGCGCCCGACATGCACCGTTTTTTGGTGGACGAGCACCAGTGGCTGAGCGACAAACAATTCAGCTCCTCCATCGCGCTGGCGCAATCTGCGCCCGGGCCCAATGTGTTGTTTGTGGCCGTGATCGGCTGGAACGTGGGACTGAACGCAGGCACTGGCATGGGAGGCGGGTGGTTCAGCGTGGGCTTGTCGGCCTTGGGCGTTGTCCTGAGTTTGCTGGGCATCATGCTGCCCTCGTCCATCCTGACTTACAACACAACGCGCTGGGCCCAGCGCCACCGGGACAAGTTGGGCGTGCGGGCCTTCAAGCTGGGCATGGCACCTGTGGTCATTGCGCTGCTGGTGTCCACCGGTTGGCTGCTTACTGCGGGCCACAACCAGCCAGCGAAAGACTGGCCGCTGTGGATGCTCACGTCCGTGGCCATGCTGCTGGTCTGGCGCACCCGCATCCATTTGTTGTGGTTGATCGGCGCGGGCGCTGTGATCGGCGGGTTGGGCTGGATCTGAGGCCTCAGGGCTGGGCAGCCCGTCAGCGCGGGTTCTCGAAAAAGACCGTGTTCGAGTAATCGCTTACCTCGAAATACACTTTTTTCTCGCCCGGATCGACCTCGAAGTTGAAGTTTTCATCGAGCACGCCGTAACCATAGCGGTAAGCGCGTGGTGATTTGTCATCGGTGCCCAAAGCGGTGCTAACTTTGTCGACCTTGATAAAGCGGCGCACCAACTTCTCGCCTGCGTAGACCTCCATCACACCGTTGGTGCCAGTCCAGTTCTGGATGCTGCGACCAATTTTGTTTTGCTGCTCTTGTGTGCAAGCGGCCAGAAGGCAGGCCGAACCGACGGCGAAGATCAAGGCGATTCGGGAGGTGTTTTTTGACATGTCACGTTCCTTATTTGAATGGTTGGTTGCTTAAAAAGAATCTCAGCTACGCTGACGCAGAGCCTCATAAAGGCACACGCCACTGGCCACCGACACGTTCAGGCTTTCCACTGCGCCGCGCATGGGGATGCTGACCAGCTCGTCGCAGTTCTTGCGCGTCAACTGGCGCATGCCCGCTCCTTCGGCCCCCAGAACCAAGGCGGTGGGCACTTTCAGATCGACATGATAAATGGTACGGGGCGCATCATCGCTGGTGCCCACGATCCAGATACTCCGCTCCTTGAGTTCGCCCAAGGTGCGAGCCAAGTTGGTGACCATGAAATAAGGCATGGTTTCGGCCGCGCCGCTGGCCACTTTGGCCACGGTGGCATTGATGCCGGCCGCGTGGTCTTTGGGGGCGATCACGGCATGTGCGCCAGCACCGTCGGCCACGCGCAAGCAAGCACCCAGGTTGTGCGGGTCGGTCACACCGTCCAGCACCAAGAGCAAAGGTGGGCCTTCTACGGTATCGAGCAAATCATCCAACGAATGGTTTTGGGGCATGGGCGCGACCATGGCCACCACACCCTGGTGGCCGTGACCACCGGCCAGCTTGGCCAGGCGCTCACCGTCCGATTCGATCATGCGCATGCCCGAGTCGCGGGCCTTGTCGATGAACTGGCGCATGCGCGCATCGCGGCGCGTGACCTCGTAATGGATTTCAACAACGGATTGGGGAGCGATCTTGAGGCGAACGCCCACGGCATGGAAGCCGAACAGCACTTTATGGGATGACATCCTAGGATTATCGTTGGTCACAGCCTGCCGATTTGACCGCTTGCCCACACGAACCAGAGTTTCAGGTCTGGGGCGCTGCAGGCTCCGACAAACGCCCTGCCTGAATCACCAAACTGCGCTCGCATTTGGCGGCCAGCAGGCGGTCGTGCGTGACCAAGACCAAAGTCGTGCCCTGCTCGCGGTTGAGGGCGAACATCAAATCCATGATGGCCTCGCCGGTAGCGTGGTCCAAGCTGCCCGTAGGCTCGTCGGCCAGCAGCACATCGGGCTGCACCACAAAGGCACGGGCCAAGGCCACGCGCTGTTGCTCACCGCCGCTGAGCACTTTGGGCAGGTGCTTCAGGCGCTCCCCCAGGCCCACGCGCTGCAACATGGCCGTGGCCGTGCTGCGGGCATCGGGTCGATCGGCCAGCTCCAGGGGCAGCATCACGTTTTCAAGTGCCGTGAGATTGGGCATGAGCTGAAAGCTCTGGAACACAAAGCCCACATGCTGGGCCCGAACGGCCGCGCGCTCGTCTTCGGACAAATCAAACAGCGATTGCCCGGCCAACACCACTTGCCCGGTCGTGGGCGTGTCCAGGCCCGCCAAAATGGCCAGCAAAGTGCTTTTTCCGGAACCAGAAGCACCGACAATGGCGGCTGTTTCCCCCGCATTCAACGAGAAATCGATATCGCGCAAAATGTCCAGCTGCCCACTGGCATCTTGCACACATTTAGAGACGCCACGCACGGCAATGATGGATTCAGGCATGCACACACCTTTGTTAAGACGTCGTCACTTTAACTGGACCCTGCTGGCCCTTGCCGGCTGGGGCTTTGCCGCGTCTGTCCAAGCCTCACACGCCTCTGCGTCTACTCAGCGCATTTTGGTGCTGGGCGACTCCTTGAGCGCTGAGTACGGTCTGGCCCGGGGTTCAGGCTGGGTGGCCTTGTTGCAAAAACAATTGGCGCAAGACAAGCCAGGCGTGGAAGTCATCAACGCCAGCATCAGCGGCGACACCACCTCGGGCGGGCGCTCTCGCCTGCCCGCCTTGCTCAAACGCCACCAACCCAGCCATGTGGTCATCGAGCTGGGTGGCAACGATGCGCTGCGCGGCCTGCCGATGAATATGACGCAAGACAATTTGCTGACCATGACGAAGCAAGCTCAAGCGGCCGGGGCGCAAGTTCTGCTGTTGGGTATGCAAATGCCCCCCAATTACGGCCTCGACATGGCGCGGCAATTTGAAGCCGCCTACGCGCAAGTGGCCAAAAGCCAAAAGGCGGCGCTGGTGCCCTTCTTTTTAAAAGGCGTGGGCGACGACCCCG
>Ga0247832_1008354_pt1 | contig 10354 bp, 17 predicted proteins | sample LaCruzMarch2015__10_FD_192407 | JGI IMG/M metagenome (GOLD analysis project Ga0247832, IMG submission 192407) | Freshwater microbial communities from meromictic Lake La Cruz, Castile-La Mancha, Spain - LaCruzMarch2015_4m | ecosystem: Environmental > Aquatic > Freshwater > Lake | place: Spain...
CCTACGGGGCTATAGATAGTATATTCGCGACCTTGCACGAATAACTTACGATTTTCAAGTATATTCCAAGGAGAGAGCTTTTGAGCTTGATCCTCGCCAAGTACACGCTTAATGCGGTTAACCATATAAGGAATATCAAAGAACTCAACGTTCCAACCAGTTATAATATCTGGATTGAAGCGTTTCCAAGTCTCGATAAACTTAAACAGTAGATGCTCTTCACTCGTACAATGAAAATAGGTCACGCGAGAATCATTTACTGTATAAGGCTTAAGCCCCATAACTACAATTTCATCGTTCTTGCGAAGAGTAATAGCAGTTATATACCTATCAGCCTGCTCAATATTAGGAAACCCACCTACCGAGTCTACCTCAATATCGATCGTAACAACCGATACGAGACTCTTATCGAATACAATATCATCAGGATATTCATCATTTATAAACGGGTATTGAAAATTTGTATGTCCGTAAAATTCAAAGCCACTTATATCCTTATAACGCTTGACGAACTGATTACACTCAGACATCGAAGCAAATTCCATCTTATCAACAATTTTACCGTCTAGTGTACGGTAGTCGCTTTGCCTTGTCTTAGATGGAACGAAAAGGTACGGCTTATACTGTATCTTCCTTGAGATACGCTGACCATTCTCGTACCCGCGAACAAGAATATGATCAAAATGCCTTGCAACGTTAGTATAGAACTTCATTATTCACCTCTTTATACTACTCATTATATAATAGTATAAGCAACATAGCAATAAAAAGTGAGGGGGCCTTTTAGCCCCCTCATATTAGCACTTACTCAAGTATAGTAAGTTAGCGTTTAATGTACCTAATGATCGCATTCTACTCTCGTAGCCTTTTACATCATGTGCAGCATCAATATACTGTATATAACTAGGCTCAGTAGAGAAGATTTTCTTTAATTTAGATAATATGAACGACATTAGTCTCTGAGAAACTGCTTATCAGTTGCACTAGCGTCCTTTACCTCAATCTTACGAGGCTTCTTATTATCTGGGATAATGTTCTCAAGCCAGATCTTAAGAATGCCGTTTACAATTTCAGCACCCTCAACCACTACAGTATCTGCTAGATTAAATGAACGATGGAAGGGGCGAGTAGCAATACCCTTATAGAGTACGTTTGCTAGATTCTTTTCATCACTATCAAGCTTACCAGATACTACTAGCTTACTATCGGCTAGTTCAATCTCGATATTCTGCTTGCCGAAACCAGCAACGGCTATTTCGATAACATACTTGTTATCGTCGACCTTTACAATATCGTACGGGGGATAATTAGCAGCCTTTAGAGTATTGTTAGCTACTTCTGAGAGACGCTTAACAGTGTCCTCGAAGCCAACGGAGTAAGGCGCCCAAGCGGTAAATACATTTGTCATTTAAGACCTCCTTAAAGCAAGGTTAATAAAGCAAGCCCGAAAGGCACTTGCTGATTATTTATATGGTATAATAAAAAGTTTATCGACTGTTTTTAACGGTTCTGAATGATATTTTTTACTTTATCTTCGATCTTATTTGCAATATTGATCGCTGCAGTCTTTGCATCTTCTTTTACATCACCTACTACACGCTCAACACTATTCTCAACTTCGATCTCTACCTTATCAAGAGCTGAATCAAGAGATTCATTCACTGCGCGCTCTCGCTTAATTATCCAGTAACATACACCTATTACAGCAAATACAGCTAAAATACCCAATAAAAATTCCATCTATTTTTCCTTTCTAAATAAAATTGGCTTTAAATTTGGCTCTTTATAATTAGGCCCTTTTATCACTTTCCCAAATGAATTCTTCATGGCTTTACCGTCCGGTCCCAACTTCGTCATATTGGAGCGGTGAACTTCTTCAAAAGTTTTATCGAGATCAATACCGAAAGTATGACCTGCCCCGTATATGACGTAGAGTAGATCTGTAAGGGCGTCGGCTACCTCAACAATATCTCTGTAGAGAATACCTTCTTCTAACTCTTTCAGTTCTTCTCTAATAAGTCGTACCCTAAGAAAAGTATCATCAGCAGAATCAGGAAAAGACGGGTATGTCTCTATATTCTGATCACATGCCATCATAAAATCACGAACTCTATCGAAGTTTGTTTTCATAATATCAATTCCTACTTTCGCCCTATATTATATTTAGGCACTAATTGCCAGTCAGGTTTTTCTTTATAAGATAGAACCTTAATTTGACTTAAAGGAGTGAGAGGCTCTGCTGTCCTTGCAGGATCTACTAGGCTTATAAGCCCCCACTCTTGTAACAGATTAGCAATAGTATTTCGTCTACCTAAATCCTTGTCGTCGAAGTCGGCAGGTCGGCCGTCTAATTTGAAAAGTTCTTTAAAGTGTACTAGGTAGTACTTACCTTGCTTATGTAGAATATGGCAAGATTGAAAAACGATTTTTTCTTTTTTCGAAGCTACGCCGATACGTGTAAGTGTTTCTTTTACTTTAAGAAAATCTTCATTACTTTTAAGAGTAATTTCTACCAGCCCATCAACTCTAACATTCATCTATCCACCCTTTTTAAATAACTGCTTTATATAACTGATTTCAGAGCTGGATAGAATAGATAGAGCTTGCTTAGCTTTCTTATTATTATAACCATAATACTGCTTAACAACATCTAGATTATCATCATCCATTCTCTTCACCCACTTAGCGTATCGCTTCATTGGACGAATACTATTTAGATAATATTTAAACTGGATGTCTGCATCTAGATGATGTAGTCTATTCATCTCATTAGCGTATAGTACACAGTCCGGGTAAAGAGCAAGTGCTTTGTTTACAATATAGGATGAGTAATCTTTCTTGGCCTGCTCGGGCTCTTCGTCAAATAGTTCTTTCTTATTATGTGTAATTGAATTAACAAAATCAAACGGAGTCATTACTTGAACTCCGCCTCACTCATAATTTCAATTAAGCAGGCAAGTATGTTCAACTCGCTGTCAGCAACAAATGCATTCTTATATTGATACTCAGCTAGAGTAACAATAAGTTGAGGTACCGATTGAGGTTTTACCATTTCGTTAGCATTATCGTAAATTGCGCGGAAGAACTCGCTTGCATCTACATCACTATTTTCGCTAACCCAAGACCTTACATCTTTGAAGCTCTTACGCTTCATATGACCGAGTAGAGTCTTGATATTACTATCAAATTGATTAGCAAGAATACCCGCATCGATCTTACCTGCGGCACTATAACGCTGCAGCTCGTTTAGTGTGCGGCGGAAATCAGGAAAATACTTAGTAACTACCTCAGCAATTACCTTATCGTCATACTCTACATTTTCTGTCTTGAGAATATTACAGACACGCTTAAAGAAACAAGCGGCGATCTTTGGCTTATCTTCCTTTGTAATCTTAAACTCGATAACTGAGCATCTAGAGTGCAAAGGCTCGATAATACGATTGCGATAGTTACATGTTAGGATAAACCCGCAATTCTTAGAATACTCTTCCATAAAGTTACGAAGAGCAGGTTGAGTCGAATTAGCGTTTAGATAATCAGCCTCGTCAAGTATTACATACTTACGAGAATTAGTAAACGAAACAGTAGAAGCGAAGTTTTTAATCTCAGTTCGTAGTGTATCAATATTACCGTTCATCGACCCGTTAATGACGATGTAGTCACAACCGATCTCTTCTAGCATAGCCTTAGCAGCTGTAGTCTTACCAGTACCTGCTGTACCGCAAAGTAGAAGATTAGGAATTTCTTTGTTTTTTACAAACTGCTGTAATACAGCCTTAATACTTGTAGGTAGAACACAATCTGCAATCTTCTTAGGGCGATACTTTTCAACGTATAGGAACTCGTTGAGCATGATCAATCCTCAATCTTAATGATGCGGTTGCGCTGTAGAGTTGTAGTACCATATGGCTCACAAGAGACTTTGACAAACACTTTATGGTCATATGAGCGGTCAACATATGACTTAGTCTTCCAATCGTAAGCCTTATACGTAACAGTTTCTACTTCACCTGTCTCTACCATCTTGGTATCGGAAATTCCTCGAACACGAGTAGAAACGACCTTTCCTTTATCGTCCTTGAACACGCCATCGAACCATCCCTTATTCAAATGAACTCGGTGGCTGTGAGTAACGTACCCAATACGGTCACCAGGATTAATAGTCTGGCCAAGCTTGTTCACGAAAGGTTCGGATACAAACTTATTAATAGTCTTACTCATGGTAATACCCTCACGATAAAAACATATTATAAAAAAATGGTGCCCGCAGAGAGATTTGAACTCCCGACCTATCGCTTACAAGGCGATTGCACTACCGCTGTGCTATACGGGCATACGGCCCGGGCTAACTCCCCCATACAACAGAAGAGTTTGATCTCTTATCCTACCCCCGAGCAGCACGATCGTATCCTATGTACTATTGCCCCACCTGCGCATAGGAACGCTTGATGGGTAATGGCTCCTCGGGTTCGATTCGAACGAACAACCGACGCATTAACAGTGCGTAGCTCTACCATTGAGCTACCGAGGAATATCTACAATTTAGGCGGTGACGTCGCGACGTCCAGCCATCATACCAAGTTCATTTGCACCCACTGCAGCAAAAGCAGCTGCAACCATATAACGGGTAGGAGTACCTAGACGATACTTCTGCATAATAGTACCCTTAGAGTTCGTACGACGATTTAGATAGATCGCATAACCCTGAGCACGTAGATTATGAACAAGACCACGACCGCTAGTAACGGAGAAGCGAGACTCAATCTGGCGAGCGGTCAGCTCTTCACCAGTACGAAGAGCGTTTAGAAGACGAGTAGTTGCATTCATTTTATAATTTCCTTTCAAGCACAGCAACGTTGCTGTAATATATTAATACGCTAGTATGATAAAATTATCAAGAGGTTTTAGCGGCAACCCAGTAAGTAATATCGGGTGCGGTAAACTTAACGAACGAACTATCAGGAATGCTCACGCTATACTCTCTATTAAGAAGCTTCATATTTTCTACCTTAAAAGATACCTTAAAGCTACTTGAACATTCACCTACCTTGATCTGATAACTATCTGTAGTTGAGTTCTTATCATTACTAGCGTAGATAAGAATATCGTCGGAGTCTTCATCAGAGCGAATACTAATATCTGGTAGTTCTAGTATACTAGCTGCTTTGATTACATTACTAAGAGAAGTATAATCAAGATTAAACGTAGCTAGAATATTATTAAGAGGTACTTCCTTATAAGGTGATACTTTAATCATAGAAGGTTCAGCGTAAGTGTACTTAATCTTACTATTATTTGTCTTAATAGTAAGTTGATTATCTCCTAGATTCATCTCACCGTCAGGCATTACCGACAGTGCACCTAGAAACTTGCTTAGTTCGTAAATAGCAAATTCCCGTGGAATTTCTTCATCAATCCTGGCTATGGCCAGGATCGCATGCTCCTTATCAATAGTAGAAACAACATTACCCGGCTTGAATAGTAGAGACGGATTAATGTTATTAAAACTCTTGAGAATCTCAAGAGTCTTATTACTAAACTTCATTACTTCTTGCCTCCGATCTTTTTGCCTCCGATCTTTGATGCGTCTGCAGTTGCTGATGCCCCGATAGAAGCGAGGTCAGCTAGAGAGCCGCCAAAGATCATCATACCGACATGTTGGGTTTGCATCCACGGGCAAAGCCAGATTTTACCGCCTGCCTTTCTAAGGTGTTGACAAAACATGTAATCTTCTGAGAGATAGCGCTTGGACTCAGGGTCGATAATACAGTCAAAGTAAGCCATAATCTCCCTAGAACCGTCAAAGTGTTGAGTTCTAATATGATCTGGTCGATACCTTTGTTCGGGATACTTTTCGTCATAAAGCTCAAAAGCTCTACGGCGAATCATCATAAAGCCTGTACCTAGTTCTAGGACTTCAGCTGGCTCACCGATTGGAATAGCGCCATTACCGGCTACTGGATTGAACACGTAATCACCAACGTAGCGATCTAGTACGTTAGGATCTTCATCAGCCATACCCTTATCTACAGCTTGCTTAACCTTTTCCCATGAGATGCACTTCTTAGGATACGGTCCACCGATTACATCATAAGGAGAATCATCTGACTGTAGAGCCATAAGAGTAATAATATCGTTGGGATTAAATCCGATATCACTATCAATAAACATCATATGAGTACAATCGCTGCGAAGAAATTCGTCACAACAATAATTACGCGCACGAGTAATAAGAGATTCATTAAATAAGAAGTAGTGTCTTAGTTCAATTCCATACCTAACACACATTCCTGTAAGATCGGCAATTGAGCGGGTAAACATTCCCGCACACTGACCCCCGTACATAGGAGTTGCTACGAATAGCTTACGCTTACGTAGTTCTTCAAGACTAATCTTAATTTCCATTATAACCTCTCTTTTTAAGACGACATGTTATATAGTATCATAACTTATAATTTAGTACCTAAGATTTTTCAAATACGTTATTTTTATACTTGATAGTTTTTTCAAAATATTCTATATATTGGATATGAAAAAGAGCCTCGCCCGTGCTCGAGCAGAGCATGATAAGTTTCTTACGAAGATGGGTGTTCACCCGTCTCAGCTTAAGGAGAAGAAGAAAATGGGTAATTATTACGGTGCGCGTCGTGCAGGTGCTAAACCTGTAGAAGAAAAGGTGTTTCTCGAAGACTTTTCTGCGTATAAGAATACTGGCAAGGTTAAGGGTATTCTCGCTAATCTGCATAACGAGCCCGAGTATGTTCAGCAGCAAGTCCGTGCTCTTCAGTCTCGGGTTATGCCCCTATATAATAAGGGCGGCTACCAGCTTGCTCTCAAGAATGAGGACCTATCTACTGTAGGTGCCCGTAGCCGTCGCGGCTAAAAGTTTGGACCCGTTGACTAATGGATAAGTCAACAGACTTTGTTTTATAAATAGGGTTATCGCCCCCTGCCCCCACATCGGCCTTCTAAGCCGATCCTCAACGTGGGATGGACGGTACGAGGTTCGATTCCTCCAGGGGGCCCCACACTACTATGAAGCAAAAAAAAATGTATATAAAAAGAACAAAATGTAAGTTTTGCGGATTTCTGTTTAATGGCTTGAGTACAAGTAAAAGAGCCAATCATACAAGATGGTGCGCGAGTAATCCTTCTCGTGATCGATACGTAGAAGGTTTAGTTAAAGCACGCGCAGGAATAACAGATGAATCTCTTGATAAGATGCGGCGGTCGATTATAAAAGCCCATGTTGATGGTCGTTACGCTCATTGCGACAAAAGAACGTTTTTAGGTAAAACACACTCAGAAGCTACTAAGAAAAAAATAAGTGAAAAGGCACTAGCATCTAATCACAGGAGGCTATTAAGATCTGTGAGAGAGTATACTAAGAAAGATGGTACTAAGGTATTATTAGATTCCTCATGGGAGGAAGTATTAGCTAGAAGACTTGATAGTCTTGATGTGGAGTGGATAAGACCCACTCAACCTATAAAGTATATAACTGAGGACGGAAAAACGAGGAATTATTTCCCTGATTTTTATCTTCCTCATTATGATATTTTTTTAGATCCAAAAAATCCAGCAGCTGTGGCTGCTCAAAAAAATAAGCTTGATATTTTAAAGAAAACGTTGTATAATTTAGTTATAATCTACAGTCTTGATGACTGTAGAAATTACAACCCTGTTGGTGTAGTGTAACGGTAGCACAACGGTCTCCAAAACTGTTAGTCTTGGTTTGAATCCCTCCGGGTCCGCCAAATTATTGGTCCTAGTTAAATCCAGTCACCTTCGCCAGAGATAATAATGACAGACAATATTGAAAATTCACCTGAGTTTCTTTCAGCTTTTTGGACGTGGTTTGATAACCTACCTAAGAAGCAAAAAGAAACTTTTTGGTCTTATAGCCATGATATGGCAAAAACTTTTTTTTATTTTAAGATCTACAGTAAAAATTAAGAAATTCGGAATATGCGAATTATACCGCCATATTGCTTTCGCTGGTGATTTAATCTGTCGCGAAGAGTACTAAGATTTAAACTGTTTATTTTACAGTAAGTAATAATATCGCTTACAATTTCTTCTCTACCATCTTCAAGAATAAATCTATACGTTGCTAGTCTGCTAGCGCGTTTTTTATTAATGTAAGATTCAGTAGTCATATAAGAATAGTCTCTATTACGTGCAGACCTCTTAAGAGATTCGATATAATTAGTATTAGCTGATCTTTTAGAATATCGTTCTTTTTTCTTTTCTGCAGACTCACGTGCTAGAGCGTCTTTAATCCTTTGAGACCTTTGAAGTTTGTTTTCTGCATCTAATAAATTCCAGTAATTTTTAAGAGTATTACTAATAGCTTCAGTATTACAGGGCTTATCGAGACTAGTAACATTAACTAATGTACCGTTATTGGAGATTTTTCCATAATAGTGTATTAGATACGTCTCTATCATAAGTGCTAGCGGTTCTGTTATATCCCGTGCTACTATATCGAGAGTAGGTTCTAGCCCTTCTGATCTAATACTTTTAATAATAACATTTTTATTATGTTGTAGGTTATTAGTTTTTAATGTCTCTTTTAGTCTATTTTTTGTACCTTTACCGACGTAAAAGATTTCTTTGGTAGTAGGATGCTGAATAGTATATACATAGAATCTACGTGTATTTTCAGGTTCTATATATTCAGCTCCGCGAGGATAAATTCTGACCTTAGAATGGGCTGGCTCTAAGCCCTCTTTAAGTACATTCAGTGCGTTTAGCGGGTTAGTAATACCGCATGTATATAAATCTAAAATTAACGTACCTTCTGCCTCCCACCAAGAGTGAAAGGTAAGATGGCTCTCTGCCAGAGCATAACACCCCGTAATACCGTTATTCTCCGGGAAGGTGTGGATTGTTTTCTGCAAAATAGTAGCATTTACGGTAGATAATGCTTGTTCTATTACCTCGACTACCCTATCATTAGACTTATTAATACCTTTAAAGTCGACTAAAATATGTAAACCTGTAAAAACTAAACCGTGTGTCTTAATAAAATGATCGTACATATTCATCTACCCATATACACTAGTTGTATGTTAGGTATATATGTATATATGAGTATTATTTTTATAAATAACCTCACTACTATTATAGTAGAATAGATCTACTGAAAGGGGGCGAATAAATGATCAATTCATGGGGTTATCACCTTACACTTGATTGTAAGGCTTGCGATATTCCTGCTATTAAGGACTACGAAACTATTTGGATGTTTACAAAGCAGCTTGTCAAGGATATTGACATGGTGGCGTTCGGTGAACCTCAGATTGTTAAATTCGGAAGCGGGGATAAGGCAGGTTATACCCTTATTCAACTTATCGAGACATCTAACATTTGCGCGCATTTTATAGATGAAGATGGTAATGCGTATATTGATGTATTCTCATGTAAGCCTTTCGAGGCTGATGTAGTTATTGGCCTAGTTCAGGAATTTTTTCGCCCCGAACGTATCAAGACAACCTCTATACTTAGGGATGCAAACGCAGAATAAGTATGAACATCTTCTATTTCTCTGACGATACGCGTCAATGTGCTGAGTGGCACCTAGATCGTCACGTCGTTAAGATGGTAGTAGAATATGCGCAGTTAATGTCTACTGCGCATAGAGTTTTAGATGGTACAGAGTACGCCGGAAAGACCAGGCTTGATAGGAATATCAAGCGCTGGCTTCTTCCGGATAGTAGAGAGAATACTCTATACAAGGCATCTCATATTAAACACCCTTCTGGGATCTGGCTACGTCAGAGTAATAACAACTATAACTGGTTGTATTCTCTTTTCTGTGAGCTTGCAAACGAATACCAGTATCGTTATGGACGAGTTCATAAGACATATAGCGAACTTAAGGATGTGCTTAAGAATCCTCCCAATAATATTAATGTAGGTCGGTTGACACAGCCTACCCCTGCTATGCCTGATCAGTATAAAATCAGCATAGACTCTCGTGAGTGCTATATGGCATATTATCGAGGTGCAAAGCGTAGCTTTGCGAAATGGACTAAGCGTCATGTACCTGAATGGTTTGAAAAGGAGAATGTATAATGCCTGCTAAGACTGGACTCAACAAGTACGGTAAGGGCCGTCGTAAGATCGGTAGTCAAAAGCGTAAGAAGCGTGCAGCAAATAGGAAGTGATTATGAACGTTAAGATCTATACACGAGATAATTGCCCCTACTGCGTCAGGGCTAAGGATTTCTTCGCAAAGAAGAATATTACCGTACAGGAAGTAAAGGTAGAGCGTGATATTGCACGTGATAGTTACTTTACTCTAACTGGTATGAAGACAGTACCAGCCATTTACATTAACGGTAAGTTA
>Ga0247832_1008357_pt1 | contig 10353 bp, 9 predicted proteins | sample LaCruzMarch2015__10_FD_192407 | JGI IMG/M metagenome (GOLD analysis project Ga0247832, IMG submission 192407) | Freshwater microbial communities from meromictic Lake La Cruz, Castile-La Mancha, Spain - LaCruzMarch2015_4m | ecosystem: Environmental > Aquatic > Freshwater > Lake | place: Spain...
CTAAACCTAAGTAATTATTTAAACTCCAGTTTAATCTATCTTTTCCTTGAAATTTCATTCTTGGCCCAATTTCACCTTCTAATTTTGGAAAAGTAAAATATCCATGTACATCTTTTGCATAAGAACCGAGTGGTCCACGATTGAGTTTTAGTTTTTCGAACAAATCCATCTTACGAGTTTTGAATTTTTTTGCAAAGGTAAGAAAATATAAGGTCTATCATAAATTTATAGATGGATTCGTTATTCGCATAAAATATTATTTTTGCAGCATGTTTGATATCAAAAAATGGAGTTTGATTTTGCTAATTGCAATAAGCGTCTCAGCTTGTAGTAATTACTCCAAAATCGTTAAAGGAACTGATTACACAAAAAAATATGAATTAGCACTTCAACTTTACAATAAGAAAGACTATAACAGGGCCTACCCACTATTAGAAGAGTTGGTAAGTGTTTACCGGGGAACAGTTAATGCAGAAGATATTTATTACTACTATTCCTATTGCAATTATTACATGGATGATTTGATTAGTGCTGGTTATCATTTTTCTCAGTTTGTAAAGACATACCCAGGAAGCGCGAGAGCTGAAGAAGTTGCATTTATGAATGCTTATTGTTATTATCTTGGGTCTCCTAACTTTACGCTCGACCAATCAAATAGCATTAGAGCTATTGAAGAAATGCAGTTGTTTATTAACCAGTATCCAAATAGTACTAGAATTGCTGAATGCAATGATTTAATTGACAAATTGCGCTTAAAACTAGAAAATAAAAGTGTTGCTGCTGGAAAGCTATTTTATAAAACAATGGATTATAAGGCTGCTATAATTACTTTTAAAAATACGGTTAAAGATTTTCCGAATACAGTTTACAAAGAAGAATTGATGTATCTTACTGTAAAGGCTTCTTATTTATTGGCGGAAAATAGCATCGATTCAAAAAAATTTGAAAGATATAAGAATACAGTTGATGCATATTACAGTTTTATTGATAAATTTGCAACCGGTAAATATGCAAGGGAAGCCGAATCTATTTTTATTAAGGCCAACGAGCAATTTAATATATTGAAACCAAAATCTTAGGTCCTTTGGACAAAGTAAAAAAATTATGGCAGTAGAAAATACAACAGTAACACGCGACATCCGTCAACTTGAGGGAGATACTAACAATGTTTATGAGGCGATTTCTATCATCTCAAAACGTGCAAACCAAATCGCGTTAAATGTAAAGGAAGAACTCAATGGTAAACTTTCAGAATTTGCTTCCACGGGTGATAACCTAGAGGAGATTTTCGAGAATCGTGAGCAAATCGAAATTTCAAGACACTACGAGCGTCAACCCAAAGCTACACTCATTGCAATTCACGAATTTCAAGAAGGCAAAGTGTACCATAGGAATCCTTCGAAAGATCAAACCACGGAGAAATAATAATTACGGAAATGTTATTCCGTAAAAAAATTATTCTTGGAGTTACTGCTAGCATTGCTGCTTACAAAAGTGCATTGTTGGCTCGCCTTTTAGTAAAAGCAGGAGCTGAAGTTAAAGTTATTATGACTCATTCAGCACAAGAATTTATAACCCCTCTAACATTAAGTACATTATCGCGGAATCCCGTTTACAGTTCATTTACTACTGGTAGTCAGGGTGAATGGATTAATCATGTTGAGTTAGGACTTTGGGCTGACGCATTTATTATTGCACCAACAAGCGCTAATACTTTAGCAAATAGTGCAAATGGTATTTGCAACAATTTATTGCAAGCTGTATACCTTTCTGCAAGGTGCCCTGTTTTCTTTGCTCCTGCTATGGATGTAGATATGTGGCGTCATCCATCTACACAAAACAATATTAATCGTCTGGAACAATATGGCAATCATATTCTCCACCCTCAATCTGGAGAGCTTGCAAGTGGCTTGGTAGGCGAGGGGAGAATGCTTGAACCTGAAGATATTGTTAAAAAACTTGAACATTTCTTTGCCATTGAAAAGCAAATGAAACATCTTAACATACTTCTTACTGCTGGTCCTACCCAAGAGAAGATTGATGATGTGAGGTACATTTCTAATCACTCATCTGGAAAAATGGGTTATGCAATAGCTGATGAACTGGCAAATAGAGGAGCATCAGTTACTATAGTATCTGGTCCGGTAAATGTTAAACCTTCAAACACTTCTGTAAATGTTGTAAATGTTCTTTCAGCAGCACAAATGCGTGATGCAGTAAAAGAAAGATTTTCAGATTGTAATGTAGCTATACTAGTAGCTGCTGTAGCAGATTATAAACCAATAAATTCAGTTGTTGGAAAAATTAAAAAAACAGATGCAAATCTTCAGCTTGATTTAACACAAACAGAAGATATTCTTTCCGAAATAGCCAATTTAAAATCAAGTAATCAAATAGTAGGTGGTTTTGCCCTTGAAATGGAAAATGCAAAAGAAAATGCTGAAACAAAATTGACTAACAAAAAGCTCGATTTCATTGTGCTCAATGAATTTTCAAAAGAGAATGATGTATTTGGAAATGAATATAATAAAATTTCAATTTTGGATAAGAAATTGAATTGGGAATCGTTTGAAAAGAAATCCAAGTTTGAAGTAGCTTCTGATATTGCTGATTTTATAAACAATATTGTTAAAAATGCATAGATTTTTTATAAGTTTCTTCTTAGGAATTGTAATGCTTAGCCAACTGAAAGCGCAAGAGTTTAATTGTCGTGTTTCTGTGCTTTCTCAGGCAGTTCAACTAAGTGATAAAAAAATATTTACTACTCTTGAAACAGCAGTTAGAGAGTTTATGAATAGTACACGTTGGACAAATGATCAGTTTAAAAGAGATGAAAGAATAGAATGCACTTTCACATTTAACATTCAAAAGTACACGCAGCCCGACGAAATGGAAGGTACTTTACAAATTCAAATTAGAAGACCAGTTTATGGAACTAATTTTAATTCGGTATTAATGAATTATATGGATGAAAATGTAAAGTTCAAATACTTAGAATTTCAACCAATCGAATGGGCTGATGCAGCTTATGTATCAGGATTAGGAAGTTTACTGAGTTATTATGCTTATGTAATTCTCGCTTTTGATTATGACAGTTACAGTTTAGAAGGAGGCTCTAATTTTTGGCAAAAATCTCAACAGGCTGTAATTAATGCGAATCAAGATGCTGCAAAAGGTTGGAAATCTAATGATTTACCCCCAAGAAACAGATTTTGGCTTACTGAAAATTATTTGAATCCTATTTTTAAACCTTTACGAGAGGCAAATTATAAATATCACAGAATGGGAATGGATGTAATGAGCACCAAACCTGATGCAGGACGCGCTGCAATCATTGAAGCCCTTCAAAAAATACAACAAGTAAACAAACAAAGGCCATCATCATTTAACGTTCAGGTCTGGTTTAATGCGAAAACAGATGAACTTATAAACATTTTTAAGCAAGCTTCTCCAGCTGAAAAAACTCAGGTTTTACAAATTTTAGGTGAACTAGATCCAACTAACTCTTCAAAATACCAGAAAATTAATCAATAAATTTCATTACCCATTTTATATTTTTTGGGTAGAATGATGCTGCTTTTAAAAATCTTTTTACATTTGTTTTTTAGTAAGATTAGAAGGTATACTTTATTAATTAGATAGTATTTATAGGTTTTTGTTTCACTTTCATTTGAAACTATTTTTTATCTCTAAAGGACTTTTTAATCTGCTAAATTTCGTTTAATACTGAAAATTAAAGCATTTTAATTAAATCTATTATGAAAGATAAAAAGGATGGTATAGTAAAAATTGGTGTTTTTTATGATGGGAATTATTTCCTACATGTTAGCAATTATTACAATTATTTTCATGCAAAAAGAAGAAGGATTAGCATTGCAGGTTTGCATAGCTTTATTCGACAACAAGTATCAGAAGAATTAGATACTGAATATAAATTATGTCATGTTGTTGATGCTCACTATTTTAGAGGGAGAATGAGCGCTTACGAAGCCAGTCAGCGCGGAAATCAATTATATAATGATAGACTTTTTGATGATGTGTTAATGTCGGAAGGGGTTGTTACACATTACTTGCCGTTGCGCACCAGAGCAGGAAGAAAAGAAGAAAAAGGAATCGATGTTTGGTTAGCATTAGAAGCCTTTGAATTGGCTTGGATGAAAAAATATGATGTTATGGTGTTAATCACTTCCGACGGAGATTTTGTTCCACTTATAAGAAAAGTGAATACTTTGGGAACAAGAGTTATGGTGCTGAGTTGGGATTTCGAATATACGGATGATACTGGTAGAGAAATTATCACCAGAACATCTCAGGATATGCTTGAAGAAGTTACTTATCCTGTTGCTATGCATACCGTAATTGATGATATTGATAGAGAAAAAGAACCATTGGTTGCAGGTTTATTTGTAGCTCAAGAAAGCGCCCCTAAAACGTATAAAAACATCATAGATAAAGGTGATATGAAAATATCTAAAACCTTAAATATGAAAAGTGGATATGGTTTCGTTGCATTTCCTCCTAACAATTTGTTTTTCCATTATTTAGATGTAGTTGAAGGCGACTTTAATGAAATAAAAGATGGTGACGCTGTAGAATTTTCGATTGAAATAAATGAAAAAGGAAACGAAGTCGCCAAAAATGTTAGAAAAGTGAGCGCTGATTTGCTAGAAGGAATGGACTTTGACTTAGATATGGATATGGATTCTGAATTATTGGGAGGTAATTTCGATATACAATAATTCTTAGCGCATTTTTACTGTATTCAATTTTTAAATATTCACTTTCCCCTTTCTACTTATAATCATCGTGCACTTGTTTTTAGCTAAAGGAATTACAGGAAATCAGTTTCCTTTAAATGAAGATGAAAGTCTGCATTTAGCAAGAGTATTGAGATTGAAATTAGGAGAGACTGTTCAACTCTTAGATGGCGTTGGTGGAATTTTTGAAGGAGAAATTCAGTTAGTTCATCAAAAAAATAGTGTTATTGGAAACATCCGAAAAATAGAATCTGGAATTAAAAGAAAGTATCAACTACATATTGCAATTGCTCCAACTAAAATGATGGAAAGGCTGGAGTGGTTTCTCGAAAAAGCTACAGAAGTTGGGATTGATCAAATTACTCCTATAATTACGCAGCGTTCAGAAAGAACAATTGTGAAGCAATATAGACTCGAAAAAATTGTTCAGGCCGCAATGAAACAATCCAGACAAACATATTTACCAGTTGTGAATGAAAGTGTGACTTTTGATCAATTTATTCAAATGCAACATGACGGTAAACTGTGTATTGCTCATTGTATTGATAATCGTAAAACTCCATTCAAAGAAATAGCTTCAATACATAATGATATCTGCATTTTGATTGGACCCGAAGGAGATTTTAGTCCTCAGGAAGTTGATAAAGCAATTGCAAATAACTATGAACCAGTATCTCTAGGCAGTAGCCGATTAAGAACCGAGACTGCAGGTGTCGTAGCTTGTGTTCAAATGAATTTGCTTCATGAGTAATACATGGAAACTGCGCTAATAGCTACTTTGGCATTTTTAGCATCAATGCTCACTTTCTTTAGCGGATTTGGGCTTGGTACTTTAATGCTTCCGGTTTTTTGTATAATTTATCCTGTTGAAATTGCTGTGCTGCTCACTGCAATTGTACATTTGTTAAATAACTGTTTTAAATTTTTATTGACTTATAAAAATATTCAGTGGAATTATGCGGTGAAATTTTCATTATTTGCAATCCCTTCTGCTGTTTTGGGAAGCTATATTTTTAAGGAATGGCTGGAAGAGGAAGTTTTGTTTAACTATCATATTTCAACTTTTAATTTTGAAATTACTCTATTGAAAATTCTTATAGGATGTATCATGCTTTTATTCGTATTTGTCGAAATCAATAAAAAAATAAACTCCCAACAAATTCACCCAAAGTATTTGCTAATCGGAGCTGCTATATCAGGTTTTTTTGGTGGATTGTCAGGACATCAAGGAGCGCTTAGAAGTATGTTTTTAATCAAATCAATTCCATCAAAAGAAAAATTTATAGCGACAGGAATTACCATAGCTTGTTTGGTAGATTTAACAAGAATTCCAATCTATTCTTGGTATTTGAAAAGTACTGAGCTTCATACAAACATTCTTCAACTTTCAATTGTTACAATTGCTGCATTTTTTGGAGCTTTTTTAGGCAATAAGTTCTTGAAAAAAATCGAAATCTCGTTTTTACATAAAATGGTTACAAGCTTTTTAGTTTTTATAGCAATCTTACTAATCTTAGGAATAATATAAAATGGCTAATTCTTTAGGAGCATTTAGAATTCCAAACTTTAGAAGGTTTTTAAGTGCTCGTTTTTTTTTGACTATGGCCATTCAACTTCAGTCTGTAGCCTTAGGTTGGCAAGTTTATGATTTAACAAAAGACCCCTTGTCTCTTGGATTGATTGGTTTGTTTGAAGCCATTCCTTACATGTCCATTTTATTGTTTTCAGGTCACTGGGCTGATGTTTATAAAAGAAAAACAATGGCCGTGAGAGCTATCAGTCTTTTTGCAGTTTGTGCATTGTTTTTAACAATAATTGCTTTCAATGTATTTGGTTTAGATGAATCTTCTACGTTGGCCTCATTATATGCAGCTGCAGGATTAATTGGCCTGTCAAGAGGTCTAGCAGGACCATCTATTCAATCTATGCTTACTCAAATAATGCCAAGAGAGTTACTAGCAAATGCAATAACTTGGAATACTTCTTCCTGGCAAGTCGCCTCAGTTTCCGGGCCTGCAATTGGAGGATTGGTTTACGGATTTTATGGCAAAGAAGTAACATATGTTTTATGTGCTCTTTTGGTACTTGTTTCATTAGTCATTTTTGCAACTTTACCTTCTTTTGCTCCTTCACAATTAATAAAAGAACCAATATTTAAAAGTCTTCGCAAAGGATTTAGTTTTGTTTGGACCAATAAACTTGTTTTAAGTGCTATTTCACTTGATTTGTTTGCCGTTTTATTTGGCGGCGCAGTTGCATTATTACCAATGTTTGCTGATAAAATTTTAAATACTGGTCCCGAAGGATTGGGGATTTTGAGAGCAGCTCCTGCAATTGGGGCAATAATTATGGGGCTTGTTATTGTAAAGTTTCCTTTGATGCGATATTCTGGCTTTGTATTGTTAACTTCAGTTGGTTTGTTTGGATGCTCTATAATTGGATTTGCACTTTCCGATATTTTTTGGATTTCTTTTATTTTACTGTTAATGAGTGGGGCTTTTGATGCTATTTCAGTTATTATTCGTTCTAATATTCTTCAGTTTCTAACACCAGATGAAATGCGAGGAAGAGTTACAGCTGTTAACAGTATTTTTATTGGTTCCTCTAATGAAATTGGGGCTTTCGAATCGGGTTTAGCGGCAAAATTATTGGGTTTAGTGCCCTCAGTTATATTTGGTGGCACTATGACAATTGGCATTACTCTTTTTGCAGGAATTTTTGCTCCCAAACTGAGAAATTTACACTTAAGAGACCATGTAAATTGATTAGGTTTGCAGCAAATTTATGGCACGTAGAAATTCATCAGAAGACCTTCCAAAGTCTAAACTTAATAAAACTTCTTTACAAAAGGCAAGCAGGCTATTTTCTTACCTAAAACCAGATAAAGGAAAATACATAGCAGGCCTAATTTTCCTTGCATTAACATCTGCAACTGCTTTAGCTTTTCCTATGTTGATTGGCGAATTGGTAAATGCTGCAAAATCTGAAGGAGGTACCAAAGACATCAACCTGAAAGCTGGTTTATTGATGGGGATTTTATTTTTACAGGCTTTTTTCTCATTTTTTAGGATATACCTGTTTTCACAAACTACCGAAAACACTTTGGTTAGGTTGAGAAAACACCTATATGAGCAGTTGATTCAATTGCCTATGTCATTTTTTACCAAAACAAGAGTAGGTGAGATTAATAGTCGTATTTCTGCCGATATAACTCAAATACAAGACACTTTTACTACGACACTTGCTGAATTTCTGAGACAAATAATTTTAATAATAGGAGGAATAATATTTATTTCTATTATCTCTTTTAAACTTACATTGTTTATGCTGGCGTTAATTCCTGCAATTGTTGTTGTGGCAATTATATTTGGTAGATACATTAGAAAAATAAGCCGTAAAGTAAGTGATGCTGTTGCCGATTCAAATACAGTTGTTCAAGAAACAATGCAAGGAATTGTAAATGTTAAAGCCTTTGCTAATGAATCTGTTGAAGTAAATCGATACCAGAAATCTATTAAAGAAATTGCTGCTCTTTCAATGAAATCAGCATTTTCAAGAGGTTTGTTTGCATCTTTTATTATTCTTGCTTTGTTTGGAGCAATTGTAGGTATAGTTTGGTATGCAACGCAATTGATGTTAGAAAACAAAATAACTTTTGGAGAGGTAATTTCATTTGTAATTTACACCTCATTTATTGGTGCTTCTATCGGTGGAATTGCAGAATTATATGCACAAATACAAAAAGCAGTAGGCGCCACAGAAAGAATATTTGAAATTTTAGACCAAGCTCCTGAAAAGATTGATTTTAAATTCGACAAACAATCTGCTATTCGCTTTCAAGGAAATGTAAAATTCGAAAAGGTAGAATTTTCATATCCTGCCAGAAAAGAAGTAACAGTTTTGAAAGGCTTAAGTTTTGAAGCGAAATCCGGAGAAAGCATTGCCATTGTTGGTTCTAGCGGAGCCGGTAAATCTACAATTACACAGTTATTACTAAGGTTTTATGAACCCGATGCAGGAACAATATTAATTGACAATAAAGACGCACGCTCTTATAGTTTAACTCAATTGAGAGATCAAATGGCAATTGTTCCGCAAGATGTTATGTTGTTTGGAGGAACGATAAAAGAGAATATCCTTTATGGAAATCCAAATGCCAATATGGAAGAAGTAATAGAAGCTGCAAAAAACGCCAATGCAGATTTATTTATTTCCTCATTTCCAGATAAATACGAAACAGTGGTTGGTGAGCGAGGAATTACTTTAAGCGGAGGACAAAGACAAAGAATTGCAATTGCGAGAGCAGTTTTAAAAAATCCTTCAATTTTAATTTTAGATGAAGCAACCTCTTCTTTAGATTCAGAATCGGAAAGGCTTGTACAAGAAGCAATTGAGAAACTAATGATTGGAAGAACCTCGTTTATTGTGGCCCATAGATTATCTACAATAAGAAATTCCAGTAAAATTATCGTTTTAGATAATGGAGTTATTTCTGAATCAGGAACACATGAAGAGCTCATTGTAAAAGAAAATGGTATTTATGCTAATCTTTCAAGATTACAATTTGCACCTTCCGAAATTTATTAATTTGGTTTAAAAATTGCTAAGAGCGGCATTTTTTTGAATTTCACTTCAATTTATAACTTAAGTTTGCAACAGTCTTTAAACATTTTATTTTGATTCCTAATAGTAGTATAGCTCTCATCTTAAGTAAGTTATCTGAATTATTTAAAATTGACTCTAACGATTTAAAAGTTCGGCGCTCTGTTGAGCAAATGGATATCAAAGAGAATGCATTTGAAGAATATCTTCAATCTCTTTCAGAAGCTTCAACAGCCGTTAACTTATCGTTCATTAAACAAGAGTTTACAAGCAGTGAATTTAAAACTGTACTAAAAAATCTTACCTTTCCCACACTTCTCTTTGCTAAAAAAGAAACTGAGATAATTCCAGTAATTTTTTATGAGGTAAAATCAAACTTAAAAGCTTGGTTTGTTAAAGCAAATGATGTCATTGAAATAGAATCTTCAGAAATTGAAACTTGGTTACCATTATTGTTAAGTTTTGAGGAGTGTTGTGTACTTCAGGGAGGAAAAAATATTACAATAAAAGAAGCAGAGAATAGATATTTGTTTTCATTATGTCCTGTAATATTAAACTCCATGTTTGGCGCTGAAATAGATGACCAAATGCGAGGAGAAGTTGAACATTACACTCCTTTAAAGAGATTTTGGAGATTTGTAAAAACTGAAAAAACAAATATCTTTTATATTTATGTTTATTCCATAGTTATAGGATTAATTAATTTATCTCTTCCACTTGGAATTCAAGCTATTATTGGAAGAATCTCAGGAGGTCTTTTGTTTGATGGAGTTATTGTATTGATAACATTCGTAATTATCGGGATTATTATTGCAGGAGGTTTACAAATAATGCAGATTTATTTGGTAGAGATTTTACAAAGAAGAATATTCACCAGAGCAGCTTTTGAATTTGCTTTTAGAATTCCTCGCATCAAAACAGAAGCGCTGTTAAAGTCACATCCACCTGAATTGATGAATCGTTTTTTTGAGGTGATAACTTTGCAAAAAGGATT
>Ga0247832_1008359_pt1 | contig 10352 bp, 10 predicted proteins | sample LaCruzMarch2015__10_FD_192407 | JGI IMG/M metagenome (GOLD analysis project Ga0247832, IMG submission 192407) | Freshwater microbial communities from meromictic Lake La Cruz, Castile-La Mancha, Spain - LaCruzMarch2015_4m | ecosystem: Environmental > Aquatic > Freshwater > Lake | place: Spain...
CGAGGCTGTGGCTGGACAGCCGCACCGTTGGACCGAAGTCCCCTTTTGCGAATCTCCGGCAGAGTCGCCAGCTGTTGCTGAGGCCTCTGAGCTTATTTCCTACAACCCCTGATAAAAGGGTGGTTCAGCCACCCTTCATTGTGTTTTTTTTATGGTCGCACCGTCACAGCGCGCAACCCCATCCTAGAGGCTAGTGTCGCAGCCGTCGATATTTGCGTTGGATGACTTTCGTCTACTAAAAGACGCCACCGCGGCGATACTTTTTCCATGAACCGCAGCAGTCAACGGGCCGTTTGTCAGAAACGGTCGCTAAAACGATGTCGCGTGCGAAGCCAAAAAAGGACAGCGATGACACAGCCCGGCCCACACCGTCCCGCACGACCCATTCGCAAAGCGCTTCTGGCGCTCGCGACAATCGCAATGTTCGGTGCGGCCATGCATGTGCTCGCGCCCGCCGCAAACGGCATCAAGATCGCAGGTCTACCGCTCGGTTACGAAATTGCAGCCCAGATCGGCCCGTTGATCCTCGCGCTGCTGGTAATCTTCATGTCCAGATCCAAGGTGCGGTCGTGAGCAAAGCACAGCCTATCCGGCGGGGCGTATTTGTAAACGCCATGTCGGCGACCCTTGCTGCCGCAGCCGGTTGGTGCACGGCCGCGCTCATCGTCGGTGTCACCGGCGTGCTGATCGCCCAGGGTCACGACGGCCTGGCCTACTCCCTCGGCATCCTCGCTGCAGCAGCCGTCTGGGCGCTCGTCACGGTCCCCATGATGGCGTCTGCGCCAGCGGCAATCAGCATTCCCTCGTACGTGGGAATGCGCTGCCAAAGCCCTGCCGTCGGCCGCATCGCTTCAGCGATCCTGCTGGTTGGACTGACCGGACTGCTGGCAGCTGAAATCGCAGCCGTCCAAAGCCTTCTGCGATTGTTTGGCCACAACCAACTCGCATTGGCCGTCGCCGTTGGCGTCGCAGCCATAGGTTTCTTGATGGCCGTCAGGACAAGCGCACAGCCAGCGGCCTTGAGCTTCACCGCCCTCATCCCTGCAGCACTCATCCCCGCAGCGATTGCAGTCGTGCTCGTCGCTGTCATGTCGCTGGCCTATCAGGATGGGCCCGTCGCTCTCGTCTCGATCCCCGTCATGGCCGATATCACCAGCTTGGAACAGGACCTGCTTGAAAAGCGCCTCGCCGACCCGGCAACCTTTAGGCCGCATGCTGTGCCATTTCTCCGCACCAGTGCAGCAAACTTTATCGGCCTCATTGCCTGCCTTGGGCTAGGCCTCGCCATGCTGGCAAGTCCTCGCCCAGCGGTCGCGCCAACCGCTGGTGTCAGCGCGCAGCAGCGCGCGGCGCGTGCTGTCCTTGCTGTGACCCTGCTGATTGTGTTGATCCCCCCGTTGGCAGCAGCAGCCAAGCGCGCCCTTCTGTCGCTGGTCAGTTCAGGCATCCGCCCCTCCGCCTTGCCGGAATGGCTCGTGAACGATATCGCCGATGGCGCTGCTCAGCTGTGCGGATCGTCTGTAGCCGATGCCGCAGCACTCACAAAAGCTTGCGGCCGCGGCGTCGGCCCGCAAGGCTTCATCCGCTGGCACGACGTAAGCTTCAGCACGGACGCCATGCTCTATGCAGCCCTCGATCACGCGTCGGCGATTGCAGCGCCCCTGAAGATCGCGATCACTCTTTTGGTTGTCGCCGCCGCGTTGTGGGCCTCACGCCGCATCGCCTCCTTGGCCTACGACGCAGCGCCGAGTTTGAGCCGCGCCAGCTTGGCACCGCTGAGCGCGGTCGCAACGATCCTTATCGCCGCGAGCCTTATCGCGCTTGCCGGTCCAGCCGACGCTGTCACCTTGATGTCGTGGTCGGCAGCGTTCGCAGCGGCGGGCTTGGCCCCTGCCGTGGTGGCCGCCGTCCTCACCACCCGCCCAAGCGCCATAGCAGTCGCTGCTGCCATGATCACCGGCGCAGTCTTCACGCTCGCTTTGATCCTGGCCGTCCGCTATGCGCCAGTCACCTTGTTTGCTTGGTCCAGCATGGCAGAAACCGCCTCCCCCGCTGCAGTCCGCAAGCTGAGCAACCTTCAGGACGCTTGGGTGGCCGCAGCCGATGGGCCAGGCAAAGAGGCCTTGCGCGCTCAGGCGGAGCGCATCGCGCGAGACGGCTTGAATTGGTTTGGCATCAAACCAGTGGCATTTGGCATCTTCGGCCTTGGGATTGCCTTGCTGATTGCGCTGACCGGCAGCCTGATCAATTCGCTCGGCCAACGGCGCCAAACTGATTGATCGCTCGCGTGCAAAATCTGGTCGATGTTGGCGGCCAACCAATGCATCGGGCAATGAGCCCGGATGTCAGCTTGAACCCCTGGGTGGTGCTTCAGGTCAGGCTGAATGCAGCAAAGCTCAGTCGAGTCTCAGCGTGAAATGAATACTTGCCATCGTCTTCATCCTGCGCCTGTTTTGCAGTGCAAAATGTCGCAGCTCACGCATCGAAGCTTCATCAGTGTTGCCATGATACCTACGGCAGGCTCAATCGCGACGGCCACTAATCTTACGTCGCAAGCACACGCCAAGTTCTTCAAAGGTCAATGCAGCCCGCGCGAGCACCAATAACTTCGTAATTAACCAACTTGGTTAATTTCCCCTTTTCCAACTCGGCCTGCCGTGCAGGTTGGCGAGCCGCCAAGTTTGATTGGCTGTGCAACTAGGCCGTCCGAGATGGAGTAAAATGCCGATGACGTCCGTATTGAAAACAGGGTTTGCAGCGCTGACCGCATGCCTCGTGCAGGTCGCAGCGAGCCTCGCGATGTTGGCGGTCGTCTCGCCTGCCCAAGCCGAAATGTTAACGTTCTGGGAAGATGACAAGCCCAATATCACCGGTTCGAGCCGCCGCGCTGGCAAAGCCCGCCTACCGGCTGAATACGCTGGCAGCAGTGACGAAACCGGCGAACCATCAGCGCGCCCTGCGAAAAAGAAAAAGCGCGCCATCGCCCGCGTCGAGACATCGAACGACGAGCCAGCCCCGCGCAAAAAGCAGCGCAACGTGCGTGTTGCCAGCTTGGGCGGAAACGACAAATACGAGCCGCGTCCGTCGCGCAAATCATTGTCCGGCGGCGGCAGCATCACATGGGCTGCGTCCGCCAGTTGCCTCAATGGCACCCTGCGGAGCATCGTCCAGGATGTGGCCTCGGCATACGGCGCGCTGACCGTGTCATCGACCTGCCGCGACCGTCGCCATAACGCCTCCGTTGGCGGGGCAAAGAAATCCCAGCATCTGACCGGCGATGCTGTTGACTTCCGCGTCCACGGCAACACGTCCGGAGCGATAGCTTTCCTGCGCAATCACGGATCTGTGGGCGGTTTCCACCACTACGGCGGCGGCCTGTTCCACATCGACACCGGCCCAAAACGGCGTTGGTAACCACATAAATCGCCTCTCCCGGCAGCGGGAGAGGCTGACCTTTGACGGCTGGCAGGCGGTCTACATCATTTTCCCCGCACGGTGATTTTCGCGTCATCCGTGCGTCCGCGGATGCCGATCACTTCCCGAGCCGGAATAGTTTCTGGCGGCTGTTCGCCAATCACTGTCACCGCACTGGGCGGCGCGGTCGCCGACACGTCCAAATTCATGATGCTGGTCACCAGATCGACCGTGCCATCCAGGCGCATGCGATTGCTGCCGGACGCGACGTCGATTTGCTCAAACCCGATTACGCCATTGGTCACCGATGCCACCGATTTGAACCGTGCAAGGCTCGTCGACGAACGGCAAGTTTCCGAACTCCGGCTGGCCGCCATCGCCGCGAGTTCTTTGATGGAACATGTGGCAACCCCACCGCGCGGCATGTCCACCTGGATAGACCCGTTAAGTCGGGACAGCAGGTCCATGCCCGCCTGTCCACCCGCTTTGAAGTCGAAGTGCATGGTGCCCCGTCCCCGCAGCATGGGCAGGCCCGCGATCAAGGTCGTCACATCGGCCATCTCGATCCCTTGCATCCGCCCATGGACCGTATATCGCGGTGGCACTGCAAGTCCTTCGATCTCGATCTCGCCATCCACCGATCCGCCGCTGCTGATCTCCATATCCGCCAGATTGAAAAGCAGATGACCTTCCCGCAGCGCCAAACTTGCAGCGCTGCGTCCGGCCTTGAATGTCCCAGCCGTCACCGTCTCCGCAGAAATGCGCAAGTCCGCATCCAGCGCCGTGATCAGCGGTAGCGAAAAATCGCGCGCGGCCTTCAACTGCGCAATCAGCGACTTTCCCCCTGGTCCCGGCTGATCGATTGAATCCTGAGGGTCGCTTGGCAACAGATAGGCCGCGAGATTGGCATCTTGCGCGGCCAGCGTCCCGGCAATGGATGGCCGTCGTCCGCCCATTGCAAGAGAAAGTGCACCGTTGCCGACGTTACCGTCGATCTCGAACGTGCCCTTCTGGAAAGCGATCGTCTGCCCCGCCCAGGTGGCACTGCCACGGGCCGCAAACGACTTCAGCCCCCTCCCGCTTGGCCACGTACGGCCAAGCCACCGTGCGACCGTTGCGATCTTGGGGATGGTCACGTCCGCAATCGGCGCATCGAGCAGCAAGCCTTGTCCCAGTTCCAGCCGTCCCTCGACGGTCGCGTTGAACATCTCGCTTTGCACCTGTGCGCGCAGCGGCATCCGCGCAGAGGCCCCCCGCCCGATCCGGGCTCCAAGCGTCGCATCGACAGTGAGGATTTCCCCCGCGTAGCGAAACGATCCCTTGAGCCGCACGGCAGTCTTTCGCTTCACGGTTATGTCGGCGCTGACATCGTGCAGCGTGTCCGTTCGGTCATCCGAGCGCAGGTGGATCGTGCCGTCCCGCACCGACAGCGTCTCAAACGACGCGTCTTCCAGGGCAGCCATCAGCGGCGAGGTCGCCATAAGTGGCAAATCAAGGGTGGGTTGCGACCAGTCCGGCTCGCCTTCGCTCTCATCGAGCGCTTGCGGCGACAAGTCGAGGTGAATGACGGGCTGCTTCAATGCCAGCCGCGCGCTCCCGCCTTTGATCAGCGCGGCCAGCGCTTCGCCGGTGCGCGCTTGGCCAGAGCGAGCCGGGGGCACCGAAAGCGTGCCCGACATCACGGTCATCCGCGGCTGATCACTGACCAGGAAAGGCTGCGTGATGACGATTGCGTCCGGCGACGGCCGCAACAGGTATGACGGCAAAAACGCAAGATCATCCAACAGCAAAGGCAAAAACAGCGCGACGCCGACTCCCGCCAGCAGCGCGGCGAACGCGACGGCAGCGCGCATCCGATGCAGGTGCCGCAAGCCCATGCGCAGCGCCGCCCGCCCGCGCCTGACGACGCGGAACGTCGCTGGCGCTGCCCGCCCCTGATCGTCGTCGTTTTGTCCACGTTTGATGCGCTGCACGGTGCTCCCTTATGCTGCCTGACCGTAATGCCTCCCTCGCGGGCATGGAAGCTGCAAAGCACGGCCGGACCGGCGTCGCTTTCGCCGCAAATGTCCGGTGGCGCAAGCCATTTCGTCGCCGAAAATCAGCCACGGACGGCAAGAGGCCGACGTGCGCTTGAATTCACGCGCGTCGTCGTGCAAGTCTCATGTTGAGGATTTGTTACGCTAAATGCGTGTAACTTCCGGCAGTGTAGGGTCCCCTACCGATCCATTTTCCAGCGTTGGCACCAGCAAGAAAGACAGGATGAGGCAGTCGTTCGTCATCGGGGGAACATCGATCCCCGCCGGCTCCCGGCGGCTGGTCGACTTGCCCGTTTCGAAGCTGTCGAACCATACCCCCGTGACACTACCCGTCCACGTCGTCCATGGCGCGCGCCCGGGTCCAGCGATGTTTGTATCAGCCGCCATTCACGGCGACGAGTTGAACGGCGTCGAGATTATTCGACGCGTTTTGCGAACCATTGCGCCAGCGAGCCTGGCCGGCACCCTGCTCGCAGTGCCGATCGTGAACGCTTATGGCTTTATCGGTCGCTCCCGCTACCTCCCCGACCGCCGCGACCTCAACCGGTCGTTTCCCGGCTCCCGCGACGGATCGCTTGCCGCCCGCATTGCCAACTTGCTGCTGACGGAAGTAGTTGCCCGCTGCAAGATCGGCATCGACCTCCACACCGCAGCTGTCCACCGCGTAAATCTTCCCCAGATTCGCTGCGAGTTCAAAAAGCGGCCCCGCTGCCTGGAACTCGGCATAGCGTTCGGCGCACCTGTCATCCTTGAAAGCCACGAACGGCCTGGATCGCTGCGCAAGGCCGCCCGCGAAATGGGCGTCGACGTGCTGGTTTACGAAGGCGGCGAAGGCTTGCGTTTCGACGAGTTTGCCATCCAGGCCGGCGTCGATGGCATCGCCGGAGTGATGCTCAAATCCGGCATGCTGGAACTCCCCGACGGCGTCGAGGCCGCCGAGCCGGCACGCCCCATCTTTGCCAACGCGTCAGCTTGGGTCCGCTCTCCTGAAGGCGGCATTTTCCGCACCAATAAGCGTATCGGCAGCGCGGTCAACGAAAACGAAATCATCGGCTTCATCGCCAATCCGTACGAGGACCAAGACGTTCCGGTCATCTCGGCCCGCCGCGGGATCATCATCGGCCGCACCACCCTGCCCATTGTCAATCTTGGCGATGCCCTGTTCCACGTCGCCTGGTCGAGCGAGTTTGAAACGAGGCCGACGCGCGGCAAATCCTCTGCCGAGCCTGTCACCTCTGAACCGGTCATGGACGAGGACGAAATTCTCTAATCCGCCTGCTTTGCGCGCCGCACGCTTCAGTCCAAACCCTGCTCGCGTGGCCTCCTGGTCCGAATTAGGCCTGTTGGGGTTTTCTGCGACACGCGGGGAACCAAACTGAACCAGCCGCATTTGATCTCATTGAACGCCAGTGACTGTGTCACGTATACGCAAGTGCTCCGGCGCACGTCGCGGCGGACTGAATGGGGGGACATCAGCGCAATGACCAATGGAAATAAGTCAACCAGCGTCGATGCGGCTGGGCAACCTGCCTGCGCGGACGAGGCTGATGGAACGCAAAGTTCAAGTATCGAATGTGGGGGCGAAAGTGAAACCATGACAGCCAGCGACGCCGACGGCCTGGACGACACGGCTGGTGTGCTGCTGGACGAGCGCGTTCAGGCGCAGATCGGCCAGCAATTGACATCGTTTTACCGCGAACTTGTGAACCAACCGATACCACAGAACTTTATGGATCTGTTGGCGCGCCTCGACCGTCAGGAGGACGGTAAGTGATCAAACCGGTGAACGATACGTTCCAGACGGCACTCGTCGCAGCAATTCCAAACCTCCGCGCGTTTGCGATTTCGTTGTGCGGCAACGTGCAGACGGCGAACGACCTCGTTCAGGAAACGATGTTGAAAGCCTGGGCCAATCGTCACCGGTTCGAAGAAGGCTCAAACTTCAAAGCATGGCTCTTTACGATCCTTCGCAACTCCTACTTTTCCGATTTTCGCCGGGGAAAACGCGAAGTTCGTGACGAGGATGGCGTCGCGGCGGCGAGCCTCTCAAGCCTCCCCGAGCAGCCCGGCCACATGGACATGATTGATTTCCAGCGCTCGCTCGCCAAACTCTCCGAAGATCAGAAGGAGGCACTGATCCTGGTCGGTGCCGAAGGTTTCTCTTACGAAGAGGCCGCCGAAATCTGCAATTGCGCAGTAGGCACGATTAAAAGTCGTGTGAATCGGGCCCGCGCCCGCTTGGTCGAATTGATGGGCGTCGGCTCGGTGGAAGATTTCGGCCCCGAGCGCGTTGCCCGGGCCGTGCATTCTAAAACGTCCTGATAACGTCGCGTAACACGGGTCAATCGTTTCTGCGCGGCGCGACCCATAATCGTCGTCCACGTCCCGAGTCGTCCACGTCCCAAGCCAGCCAATCCTAAGCCGCTGCCAACGATAATCGCGGCATGATCTGCTGCCATGACCGCGCGTCGTCTTCCAGCGTGCTGGTAATGTCCGTCACTTCAACGGTCGTTACATGAAAAGACTGCAGGACATGGGGTCCAAATGAATGGATCATCGGCACATCCATCGCATCCCGGCCCCGCGAAATCACAATCCGGCCGGTACGTGGCCTGTTGTGCCGGGCATCGAACGTGTGCCAGCGATCTCCAAGATAAACGTCGAACCAGGCGCTGAAGTCCATCGGTGCAGGATCGGACGGAACGCCGATATCTCCCAGATACCCGTTAACGTAACGCGCCGGAATATTCATGCAGCGGCATAGTGTGATCGCCAGATGCGTAAAGTCTCGGCAGACCCCGATGCGCTCCCGATAGGCTTCAAACGCCGTGCGAGTGCTGCGGGCGGCCGGATAGCTGAACGCGAGGTGCGCATGCACGAAGTCGCAGATAGCTTGGACGCGAGCCCACCCGGGCGGCAGACCAGCAAACATCTGCCACGCGATTGCGCTCAGCAGGTCGGTCTCACAATACCGGCTGCCCAGCAGGAACGGCATGACCTCCCCCGGTAACGCCATGATGGGAACTTCGCAGGCGTACGTATCCGTGGCGTCCGCCAGCCCGCTATCCGAGATGATGCCATCCGCCCGCAGCGTCATCGTGCCCGCTGGCGCTTCGAACCGCCGCGTCCGGTTGCCGAATTCATCGGTGAACAATTGCGACGGCACCATAGGGGTGGTGCTGAACGGAATTTCGTAGATCACGTCGGCGTTGCGCTCGGGATGAACGCTGAGGCGGGCAACGACTGGAGTTGGTCGCGGGCACGAAAAGGCGATTTTGTATCCGTAACGGATCAGCATGGACGTCCTCGAATGGCGGCTGCCAGCGCCCGTCGGCGCGGGGGTAGTCGCCCGTTAACGAGCAGCGTCCAGCGAGGTTCCCGATGAAAAGCAACATCGAAGTTCAACTGCCCCGTCGCCGATAACATCCCAGGTTCAAACGCAAATCGCCCCGGCCTGCGCAGAGCACCAGCCGCCAGACCGGAACCAAGTGTGACAGGCCGCGTTGGATCAGCAACGACACTCCATCCGACACTAACCTGTGGAGCCGGGCTCACCTGAAATGTCCGTGCTAACCCGTAAGGATTGTTATGCGTATCTCCCTTAAAGCTGATCGCTCAACGCGCAAAATCGCAAGCGTCATGAGCGCGTCCGCTCTCACTCTCGCCGCCATGATATCTGCAGCCCTTGCGCAGACGGAGTCATCGCTCACGCCGCCGGGCGTCCATATGGAGCGCAGTCCGGGCACAACCTCGACGCTCCCTGCTCCCGTGTTTTTCGACCGCCAGCGCGACGGAGAAATTCGCGCAGCCAACGTGATCGGCGTCACCGTCTCGAATAAATCGAACGACGTCATTGGCACGATTGTCGACGTTGTCTTCAAGGCTGACGGCCAGGTGTCGTCCATCGTCATCGGCGTTGGCGGTCTGTTGGGTTTGGGCGAAAAGAACGTCGCAGTCCCCTATGATGCCATCGCCATTGCAACCGACAAGGATAGCATCCGGACCGCCACGATCGACGCGCAGTTGTCGACGTTGCAAGCAGCCCCCGCCTACGTGAGCGAGCGCACGACCTTTGAAAAGGTCCAGGACGGCATCGCGGCACTGGCAAAGGAAGCTCAGAAAAAAGCAACCGAGTTCAAGAACAACATGTCGGCTCCAGCTCAGCAATAGCCGTCCCGGCACGGCTCCAGTCCCACAGGAGGATCTGATGAAAGCTCAAAACGCTTTTGGTGCGGCCTTCCTCGCCGCTCTGTTATTTCTCGCATACTGCATATTCGTGCTCCAACCCGATCGCCTGGACATGGCCGCAAGTGACAACTCTGCGATATGCAGGTACGTCGGCTGATCTACCGTCGGCGTTCCAAACCACCCGTTGCAGTCCTGCAATTATTTGTTCGCTGAGCCCGGAACAACGTTGGCTGACATGCGTTATGTTTGTGTCGCATTCGGATGGATGCGTCAGGCCGTGTGGGCAGTGTCGGTTCTGCCGAGTGCTAGGCGCCCTTCAGCACGGCTCGAAACAACGGGGAGTTACCATGTCGCTTTCAGAGACAATCGTTCCTGAACTGCCGTTTTTGCGGCGCTTTGCCCGCGCTCTGTCGGGCAGTCAGGAAAGCGGCGATGCGTACGTCGTGGCAATGCTCGAAGCCCTCGTCGCAGACAGCACGATCTTTCCTCAGACGATGGATACCAAGTCGGCGGTCTTTCATACGTTTCTCAAAGTCTGGAACTCCATCGCCGTAAATAAGGCGCAGGGAATTCCTGGCGCCGTGATGACCGGGACCGCGCCCGAGCGGCGTTTGGAAATGATCAGCCACCGCCCCCGGCAGGCCTTTCTACTCATCGCTGTCGAAGGTTTTCCGTTCGATAAAGCAGCCCAGGTGCTGGACACGTCCGTCGCCG
>Ga0247832_1008362_pt1 | contig 10350 bp, 14 predicted proteins | sample LaCruzMarch2015__10_FD_192407 | JGI IMG/M metagenome (GOLD analysis project Ga0247832, IMG submission 192407) | Freshwater microbial communities from meromictic Lake La Cruz, Castile-La Mancha, Spain - LaCruzMarch2015_4m | ecosystem: Environmental > Aquatic > Freshwater > Lake | place: Spain...
TTCCCCGTGAAGCGGATGTTCGGACTGCCTCACGGGAGGAGCCGGTTCCAACTGACCGGAAGACTTGCCGTGAGGAGGTCGCGGGCCATCGAAGAGTCAGCTGCCGATGAGCTCCGAAAGCCCGCCGGAGACCGAATGGGACGGCTTCCAGCCTGCGGCCATCAAACGCGAAGGATCGGCGGTGGAGTGGCGGATATCCCCTGCGCGCGGCGGCTCGAACACGATCTCCGACCGCGAGCCGGTAAGGCGAACGATTTCGCGGGCGAGATCCAGGATCGAAAGTGCCGCTCCGTAGCCGACGTTGAAGACTCCCGTCACCCGGGGGGATTCCGCAGCAAAGGCGAGTGCCGAAACCACATCTTTCACGTAGACGAAATCGCGGGTCTGACCGCCGTCGCCATGAATTACAACCGGCCGGCCCTCCCGCGCACACTGTAAAAAAACGGCCACGGCAGCAGCATAGGCGCTTCGCGGATTCTGGCGGGGTCCGAACACATTGAAAAATCGCAGGCAGGCGGTTGGCAGCCAGCCCTCTCTTGCATAGAGCGCGCAGTAATATTCCCCATCCAGTTTGGTGATCGCGTAGGGACTGCGCGGATCGGGCACCATGTCCTCGCGTTTGGGTTGTTCCGGACGCTCCCCGTAAACCGCAGCCGAACTCGCGAGGCAGAGCTTGCGCACCCCGTGGCCACGGGCGGATTCAAGCACATTGAGCAGGCCCATCACGTTCAAATCCACCGTTTCCCTGGGGGAAACGACGGACTCCGGCACGCTGACCAGCGCTGCCAGGTGAATCACTACGTCGACCCCTGCCATGACATGGTCGAGCACGGAACGGTCCGCGATGGAGCCTTCAACCAGAGTGCAATTCAAGCCCTTGAGGTTGGCAGCATTTCCCGAGCGAAAGTTGTCGAGAACCACCACCTCCGCATTTTGGTGATAGTGCTCAACCACATGGCTCCCGATGAAGCCGCTTCCTCCCGTGACAAGAACCTTCACAGGCAGGCCGAATCCACAAACCGCCTCATCGCGTCTTCCTGCGCCTCGATGCTCCGGACCAACGCGAACTGGGTGCGGCAGCGGTCGAGGTTGTGCTCCGGCCGGGTGGTTTTGAAATAAACATCCCCCTCGAGATAATCGGTGAGAAAGCGCAGACCGATCTCCAGCGTGATCAGCTTGCCGGAGAAGGCAAGGTTCGCGCATTCGGCCTCTGTCAGCATGTCGTTGGTGCTCGACAAATAACCGCGCACCAACGCCTCGAACATCGGCATCATCATTCCCACCTTGGAGAGATCGCGTTCATCCTCTGCAGCCGGGCTTGTCGCCGTTCGCACCATGTCGCCAAAATCATAAAGTGCCAGACCGGGCATCACGGTATCCAGATCAACAACGCAGACGCCCTCCCCCGAAGCCTCGTCCATCATCACATTGTTGAGTTTGGTGTCGTTGTGCGTGACCCGTTCGGGAATTCCGCCCGAGGCCTGCAGGTCGAGAAGCACACCGGTGATATCCTCATGCGCGCGCGCAAAATCCCATTCGGCGGACGCACCGGCAAGGCGGCCAAGGGGATCGGCCCCGGCGACCTCGCTGAGCCTCGCGAAGCGGGCCCGCGTGTCGTGAAATCCGGTGATCGTTTCGTGAAGGCGGGGCCCGCGAAGCCCGGACACGAGTTTCTGAAATTCCCCGAAGGCCCGCGAGGCGGCAAGGGCCTGTGCGGGAGTTTCGATCATATCATAGGTCTTGGCTCCCTCGATGAAGAGATAACACCGCCAGAACTCGCCTTCGGGTGTGCGCAACAATCCCTCACCTCCCCAGGTCGGCACGACGGTCAACGTGCGACGGGAGGCATCGGGAATGCCCTCAGACCGCAGGCGATCAGCGGCTTCTCCTGTCACCCGGGATACATTCTCCATGAGCGCCACCGGGTCCTTGAAAATCCGGTCGTTGATGCGCTGAATGATGTAACGAATGGTTACCCCTGCCTGGTTCATCGCCACCACGAAGGTGCTGTTGATATGGCCGCTGCCATAGGCAGTCACGGAGACGAAATCCCCGTGAAGGGCGAAGGAACGGACGACATTCTGAATATCGCTTTGCCCTTCATTAAGTGCTGTAATTCCTGTGCTCATCGGTTGGGGACTAAAAGCGGACGCCACCAGCCCTCGTTCGCAAGGAACCACTGAAGCGTTGAGAGGATTCCCTCCTTGAAAGAATATCGGGGTTCATAGCCGAGTTCCGAGCGGGCCTTGGCGGTATCCACGGCATAACGCCGGTCGTGTCCGGGACGGTCTTTGACAAAAGTAATCAGAGAATCCGCAGGATTACCATGGGAGGGAGGTGCCTCCGGGTAACGCGCAGCCCACGCGGGATCCGCCGCGAACTCCGAGTCGATGAGCCCGCAAATCAAACGAACGAGATCGAGATTTTTCCATTCATTGCACCCGCCGAGGTTGTAGGTTTCACCCGGACGCCCGTTGCGGAGCACGAGATCGATCCCCATGCAGTGATCGCCGACGTAGAGCCAGTCGCGAACATTGAGTCCATCCCCGTAGACGGGAAGCGGCAGGCCGCGAAGGGCGTTGGTGATGCAAAGGGGAATCAGTTTTTCCGGAAAGTGGTACGGACCGTAGTTGTTCGAGCAATTGCTCGTGGTCGCGTGAAGTCCGTAGGTGTGAACGTAGGCCCGCACGAGGTGGTCGGAAGCGGCCTTGCTTGCGGAATACGGTGAATTCGGCGCGTAGGGGGTGGCCTCAGTGAAGGGAGGATCCTTGGGCCCGAGCGATCCAAAGACCTCATCCGTCGATATGTGGTGGAAGCGCACCCCGTGCCGTCGTGCGCATTCGAGCAGAACATAGGTCCCCATCACGTTCGTTCGGAGGAAGGCCTCGGGGCCGGTGATCGAACGGTCCACGTGACTCTCTGCAGCAAAGTGCACGATCTGGTCGATCGAATGGCCCGTTACCAAACTCTCAACAATCGCCGGGTCTCCAATATCGCCCACGACCAGCTCGAAGGCGGCATCCGTGGGGGGAAGGCTGGCGGGATTCCCCGCATAGGTGAGCGCATCGAGGACAACGATGCGGTCGGAGGCATGTTCGGCGCGCCAGTAGTGAACAAAATTCGCGCCGATAAATCCGGCTCCACCCGTGACAAGCAGGTTCATTGTCCAGCCCTCTCCACAACTTCGGCCAGATAGGCCGCGTAGCTCGATTTTCCGAGCGCCGAAGCCGAGGCCTGCACACCGGCAACATCCAACCACCCCTTGCCAAGGGCGATCTCCTCCAAACAGGCGATGCGGAGGCCCTGGCGCTTCTGAATGGTTTGAACAAAATGGCCGGCCTCAAGCAGCGAATCGTGCGTGCCGGTATCGAGCCATGCGGTCCCGCGTCCGAATTTGACCACGTTGAGAGAACCGTCGTCGAGGTAGCACTTGTTCAGATCGATGATTTCAAGTTCTCCGCGGGAGGAGGGACGCAGGCTCCTGGCGAATGCGGGTCCCCGGTCGTCATAAAAATACAGGCCGGGCACCGCCCAACGGCTGCGGGGTTTCTCCGGCTTCTCTTCAAGCGAGATGGCCTTTCCCTCCGAATTGAACTCAATGACCCCGTAAGCGGACGGATTCGACACCTCGTAGGCAAAAATTGTTGCCCCGGTCCTCCATGCATCAGCCTCGGAAAGGATGCGGCCGAATTCATTGCCAAAAAACAAGTTGTCACCAAGGACCAAGGCCGAAGGGGAACCCGCAAGGAATTCCTCTGCGAGGATCAGGGCCTGGGGCAGTCCCTCCGGACGGGCCTGCTCGACGTAGGAAAATTGAACACCAAATCGATCTCCGTTTCCGAGGAGCTTGCGGAAATTCGGCAGATCTTCAGGGGTCGAGATCACAAGAATCTCGCGGATCCCGGTGAGCATGAGCACCGAAATCGGATAGTAAATCATCGGCTTGTCGTAAACCGGCATCAATTGCTTGCTAGCAACCAGGGTGAGCGGATGCAACCTGGAGCCTGCACCGCCCGCAAGCACGATCCCCTTGCGTGCAGGGGCTTGGAGGCTTTGAGGCATAAGCGGAAATACATACATTGTTTACGGAGCGTGGGAAACAGGCTTTTTTCTGGGGAATTCAGGTATGGGTGTGGTTTTTCCGAAACCGGTGGAAGTGCCCGCGAATTCCACGAATTTCCGCGAATGGGAAGAACGCAAAAATGGTGAGAATGGCCAACCATTTATCCAGGTTGTCTCTTCACTTATCCCTCCTTTTATTCGCGTTCATTGGCGTTATTCGCGGGCAAACTCCGGATCCGGAATAAGGGGGGATGCGGTTTCACACTGCCCATGTTCTCACGAACGCGGCTGCCGGAGTGAGCCCAGCGTTGCGCCTCGGGGTGGTGCCTGAGAGGATCCGGCAATGACTCACCTCCCCTGCCCGGTGCTCCGTTTTCCGGAACTTGACGCCATCCCCGGTGTGCGCGCGGCTTTTCTAGCCCGCTGCCCGGGCGTGGATGTTGACGCCGACCGGGAGACGGCGCTTGCCCGCCTCAGGGCAATTCACCGTGAGACGGCCGACGCCGCAGGCTTTGCAGGGATGCCCTTTGTGACCGCGGAGCAAGTCCACAGCGACGGCGTCGCCTTTGTTGAAGCCCCATCCGCAGGTCCCATCCCCGGCGTGGACGGCCTTTTCACCCGGACCCGCGGGCTGTGCCTTGCCATTTATGTCGCGGATTGCGCGGCGGTCTATCTGGCAGCGGAGGACGGAGGTGCGATCGCCCTGCTGCATTCCGGAAGGGCCGGCACCCGATTGAACATTGTCGCGCGCGGGGTCAGGGCCATGGCCGAACAGTGCGGGTGTGCACCGGAGTCGCTCATCGCCAACATCTCACCCTGTATCCGGCCACCCCACTACGAAGTGGACTTTGCGGCGGAGATCTTCTCCCAGTTGCGGAACGCGGGTGTGAGAAAGATCCACGATGCAGGGGATTGCACGGCTTCGGACCCGGAAAAATTTTATTCCTATCGGAAAGAAAAAGGACGGACAGGCCGGATGCTCGCCCTAGCAGCTTGTCGGACATAGAATCAACGGCCTTCTCTGGAAAGGGAATCCTGGGAGAGAAGGGGTGGCCCAGCCAGACAAGGTGCCAAAGCTTCCGCTGCGCGGAAGGGGAAAATCCCACTTTTGTGCATGGAGCGAGGAATGCTCAAATCCTCACTGGGTTCCGGAACGCGAAGTTTCCATCCTGCGAAGCGGAATTTTTAGCAGGATGTCGGGCACGCGGGCAGCCAACCTCTCAGGACTTGGAAGAAAAATATGTGTCGACCTTTCTCAGGTTCGACAGCCTGCTAGAGCGGTTCAAGAAAAACTGTAGCCGCGCCCGTGAGGGCGTGGAGGGAGAGACTCAATTGAAGGGCGGCGGCCACCGTCTCACGACGGCGGCTACGACATTTTTTAAACCGCTCTAATCTTCCCCGAAGCGGGTCTCGACCAGATTCTCGAGTTCGGCGAGAACCTTGTCGGCGTCAGAGCCCTCGGCGAGCACCTGGAGTTTGGAGCCCTTGCCCGCGGCGAGCATCATGAGTCCCATGATGCTCTTGCCATTGACGCGCTCGCCATCCTTCTCAACCCAGACTTCGGCACGGTAGCGGCTGGAGATTTTGACAAACATCGCAGCGGGCCGCGCATGGAGACCATTGCGGTTCTGGATAACGATTTCTTTCTCGCAACGGAGAACATCATCGCCTGATTTCTTGCGTGAGAGGAGGCCCATTATCGTACGCGGCGTTCGCTCAATCTCTGGAGCAGTCTTTGGTTGAATTCCACAGCCGAGTTTTCTCCCATGCTTTTGAGCTTCTGGTCAAGCGCCGCGACTTCAACAAGACGGCCAAGGTCACGACCCGTCCGGACCGGAATGGTCACATGAGGGACCTTGATCCCGAGAATTTCGTAGGTCGCGCTGTCCAGACCGATGCGATCCACGTCCTCCAATTCATCCCAATCCTGGAGAGTGACCACGAAATCCAGGCGTTTGTCAGGGCGCACACTTCCAACCCCGAAGATCGAGGCGATGTTGATTACGCCGATCCCGCGGACCTCCATGTGGAAGCGGGTAATGTCGGCCGATGCCCCTTCAAGCTCGCGGCCCTCAATCGAGCGGACCTTGGTGATATCGTCACTGATGAGGCTGTAGCCGCGTTCGATGAGCGAGAGCACGCATTCGCTTTTGCCGATTCCACTGGCTCCGCGGATCAGGGTTCCAATTCCCATGATGTCGACCATGCTTCCGTATTCCGTGGACGATGGCGCGAAATCCATCTCGAGGGCGATCGTTGCCGCATTGATAAACTTCATCGTGATGGTCTGGGTCCGGAAGACGGGCGTTTCATACTCGGCGGCCATCTCAAGAAGCGGGGCCGGGATTTGTGCCCCTCTCGCAACAACCACGCAGGGAATATTACGGGCAAAGAGTTCTCCAAGTTTCTCGCGCAGGCCGACCGCGTTGAGACTCCGGAGGTAGCTCAACTCGGCCGCACCCAAAACCTGCACCCGTTTCGCGGCAAAATAGTTGTAAAACCCTGCAAGGGCCAGGCCGGGACGATTGATGGTGGGCTCACGAATTTTCCGGTTGAGACCGCGCGAGGCGCCTTCCAACCGCAATCCCAGCCTTTCTGCATGGTTGGCATAAAAGTGCCCGACGGTTATGTGGGGCACTCGGTGAGCCGTCGAGGTGCTCTTGTTTTTCGAACTGGACTGAGCATTCACCGGAGTGGCATCACATCTGGAAGTTCTCGCCGAGGTAAAGCTTGCGGCTGATCGGGTCGCCGAGAAGGAAGTCCTTCGGACCCTGGCTCTCGACCCTCCCCTCGTAAATGAGATAAGCCCGGTCCACGATGTTCAGCGTTTCACGAACATTGTGGTCGGTGATGAGGATGGCGAGACCCTGCACCCGCAGATCCTGAATGATCTGCTGCACATCAAAGACCGCGATGGGATCCACCCCGCTGAACGGCTCGTCCAGCATCAGCAGCGACGGGTTGGTAACCAGCGAGCGGGCAATTGTGAGGCGGCGCTTCTCACCGCCCGAGAGCGTGAGCGCGTAGTTTTTTGCAAGGTGATCGATCCCGAATTGCGTGAGAAGTTGCTCGCAGCGCGACTTGCGGTCGGCCTTGCTCATCTTCTGGGTCTCAAGGATCGCCATGATGTTTTGCTCGACGGTCAGCTTGCGGAAAATCGATTCCTCCTGGGGGAGGTAGCCCATCCCCTGCCGCGCCCGCCGGTACATGGGCATCGAGGTGACATCCGCGTCATCAAAAAAAACTTTTCCACCGTTCGGCCTCACGAGTCCGACGATCATATAAAAAGTCGTTGTCTTGCCGGCGCCATTGGGACCGAGCAGGCCGACGATCTCGCCGCGGCGGACATTGATATCCACACCGTTGACGACCGCTCTCCCCCCATAAACTTTCACCAAACCTTCGGTGCGCAGGAGAGGCCGTCCCTCCGGCGGCTTCCGGTCGGCGTGCGGGTCCACTTTCTCGGCAACCGGATCGCTCACGAAGCCGGCGCCTCGTTGCCGGTGTCAACAATCACCGTTTTGCTTCCACCCGTCGTGCGTGATTTGCCGTCGCGGTTGAGGATCATGACCGTCCCCTCCTCGGTGGCGACCTGATTGTTCATGCCGTGCTGAACCTGAGGCCAGACCGTGAGGGTCACGTCACCGGTTGCCGGCTCAAAAATCGCTTTGCCACCACGGCCGATGGATTTGACCGGCTTGCCCGAAGCGTCGGCATTTTCCTGGACGATGCTGACATTGCCCGATGCCTCGGCGCGCTGCATTCCCTTGCGTTCCTTGTTGAGTGTCACCTTGAGCTTGTCGCAAAAAAGGGTGAACTGCGAGTCACGGACGACAACCCTCCCCTCAAATTCGGCGATGCTCGAGGCATTATCGAAGGTTGCCTCCTTCGTGGCGGTGATCTCGGTACGGGCGTTTTGAGGCCGGTCCTTGGTGAAAACTTTCATCCCGAAGGGATCGTTGGCAGGTTTCGCACCGGAAGTGCCCGGCGACATGGTGGGTGCGTCCGGAGTCTGGGCCAACACGGGAGAGAGCCCACAAAAAGCTGCGAGAGAGAGAGTTGCAAATATTTTTGTCATCGAAGTCATTCCATGTTGAAAATTACCATCTTCACGTTTCCGAGCACCTTACCAAAGCGCTTGCGGATGTCGAACTCGCCGGCGTTGCCGGTAATTTCGAAGTCGTCCCTGCGGATGACAACCCCCTGGTCCCCGGTCAGAATCCGGCTTTCCATATTAAAAACCGAGCGGGGCATTTCAACAAAGAGTTTCTTGTCGTCGTCGGTATTGGCGTCGATTTTCAGGTTCTCGAGTTCGATGTTGGATTCATCCACCCTGCGGGCGACGTCCGCTTCAAAGACCATCTGGAGCGAGGTGCCGTCGGCTCCGTAATAGGGGATTTTCACGCCTTTGACCGGCTGGCCTTCGGGAACAGGAATATCAAACTTGAAGTCATTACCATCCTTCTTCTCTGCGGGTTTTGTTTCCGTCTTTTGCTTTTTGGCAGCCGGCGCTTCCGGCGGCGGAGTGGCCTCTGCGGAAAGAGCCGATACCGAGGCAACGAGGCAGACGAGGATCAGGGCAATCCGCGGGAAGATATCAGGAAATTGCTTCATGGCGTATGCGGCGAAGTCGGGCGATCAGTTTGGGCAGGTCCCGCAGGGGAATTTGGTTGGGGCCGTCGGAGAGAGCCTTGGCGGGATTTTCGTGAGTTTCAATAAAGATCCCATCGCAGCCTGCGGCAACGGCTGCACGGGCAAGCACGGGAGCCAGGAGGCCATCCCCTCCCGTCGTGTCCCCGCCGCTGCCGGGACGCTGAACCGAATGCGTGGCATCGAAGACAACGTGATAACCGAGTTCCTGCATCCAATAGATCGACCGCATGTCCGCGACAAGGTTGTTGTATCCGAAGGATGTGCCGCGTTCGGTGAAGAAGAACTTCCTGCAACCGGCGGCAATCAGCTTTTCCGCAATATTTTTCACATCCCAGGGAGCCAGGAACTGACCTTTTTTGACGTTAACAGGACGGCCCGATGCCGCGGCCGCTTCGATGAGATCGGTTTGCCTGCAAAGGAATGCGGGAATTTGGAGGATATCGAGGAAGGGGGTTGCCGCTTCGACATCTGAGGCAGAATGCACATCAGAGGTAACCGGCACTTTGAGAGAGGCCCCGATCTCTGCCAGAAGTTCGCAGCCCGCCAATAACCCGATGCCCCGAAATGACTTCGAGGATGTCCGGTTCGCTTTATCGTAGGATGCCTTGAAAACGAAGGGAATCCCCTCCGCGTCGCAAATCGCTTTGAGCCTGGTGGCCATCCGTTTGACAAAGGCCGGGCTTTCGATCACGCAAGGGCCGAGGATAAGAAACAATTCTTTGCCCCCGATGCGGCAATTGCCGACCTGGAGCGCCTGTTTCCGGGGGATTGTGGATCCGGGCACCGGCTTCAGTTGCCGGTCTCCGGAAAGAACCGGGGTGCCGGGCTGGCGGCGGAAGGAGATTCCGCGGGCTGCGGGGCTGGTTGAGCTTCCTGTTTTTCCGGGACGGAAGGCAGTGGGTGCATTTCGCAACCGATGCCGAAGAGGCCGAAAGCGGTTACAAGAATCAGGGATTTGGAGGTTTTCATTCCACAATTTCCAGAGTTGCCTCGGTCCCGCGCTTGGCGGCCGACGCCGAGAGAAGCGAACGAATGGCCTGGATGGTATGCCCCCCTTTGCCGATGATTTTCGGAAGGTCCGACTTCCTCGCGGCCACGTGGAAAACACAGCCCGACGGGAGGTCGGTGCGGGTGATCACAACCTCGTCGGGAAATTCGACGATCTCGCCGAAGACAAACCGAAGAAACTCTTCCATCCGGTGTTACCGGCGTTCCTCAGGCAGCGACCGGGGCCTTGCGCGCCTTGCTGATGATATTGCCGACGGTCTGCGAGGGACGGGCTCCAACTCCCACCCAATACTCGGCACGTCCGAGGTCGATGGAAAAATTCTCGCCGGCCTTTTTGGGATCGTAGGTGCCGATAATTTCAATGAAACGTCCGTCGCGCGGTTTACGCTGATCCGCGACGACGATTTTGTAATAGGGGTGATTTCTCGCCCCTTCTCTTTTGAGTCGAATTGCTACTGCCATCGGGAGAGAGTCCCTTGTTGCGCCGGAACTTGCAAGTCGCAATCTCGGGTTTTTGATTTGCCGCCAGCCGGGCAGGCTGATGCCTCTGAGGGCCTGCCTCAGAACCCTGGAAAACCCGGCGGAAGCTTCATGCCCTTGGGATGGCCCTTGCCCCCGCCTCCCATG
>Ga0247832_1008364_pt1 | contig 10349 bp, 6 predicted proteins | sample LaCruzMarch2015__10_FD_192407 | JGI IMG/M metagenome (GOLD analysis project Ga0247832, IMG submission 192407) | Freshwater microbial communities from meromictic Lake La Cruz, Castile-La Mancha, Spain - LaCruzMarch2015_4m | ecosystem: Environmental > Aquatic > Freshwater > Lake | place: Spain...
CAAAATGCCCCGGCGTGTGGAAATACCGATCCGAAAAAGCAACCTTGGCAACCCCGGCCCACGTCACCCTCTGCGCCGCAATCGCGCCGTCGGCTTCGCCAGCGATCAACGCCTGGAACTGTTCGTCCCACGGCCGCACCTTGATGTCGCAGGCGGCATTGACCTCCAGGCAAATGGCACGCGCCAGATCCACGTTAAATCCCGTCAGCGCTCCTTCCGCGTCTGCATAATTGAACGGGGGAAAATCCCCTTCAGTGACGAACCGCAACACGACCCGCCGCTGAGGGTCGGCAGCCGGCGCCGCACCAAAGTCGGCCGCCCCTGGGTCTGCAGCCGCGCCATCCCCCTCCGCTGCCATCGCAGACGGGGCAAACGTTAGCAACTGCACAGCCGCCAGAGCGAGAAAACAAATGAGTATCGTTTTGCTTTGGGTCATCATACCGTCATGATACGCACTAAGCGGCGGCCAGCGGCGGCAGCAACACAGCTCAGCACAGAGTTAACGGGACCAGTATTAGCCGCAAGCAAGACCGCCAGCAACCTCGCACGGCGTGGGTGGCAAGGAACGTTACCGTTGACACAGACATCAATGCCTCGATCCAGCAGAACAGTGGGCCAATACAAAGCATACCCAGCCGACCCGGTTGATCCCCCGCCAATGTCGCCCAACGAGCGCTTGGATCACGCCGTCGCCCACCTCTTACGGCAAGCTCCGTCCATGTCGGCCAGCACCGGCCTGTGGCCTGCCCAGCGCCGTTGGTTGACAGCCGTCGGCATCGCGGCAGGCTTGATCGCGATCACCGCTCCGAGCGCTGCCTCCCTGACGGTTCAATTCATCTTTGCGGCAGCTTTTGCGATGCTGCTAGGCGTCCGCTTGCTGGCTCTCCATCATGCCCTCAGCCCGCCTCGAACCGTCCCCATTGAAAGCCTGACACTCGCCAATATCGACACGCCATTGCCAGTCTACACAGTGCTCATCGCACTCCATGCCGAAGTACCCGTCGTCCCCCAGTTGGCGGCCGCCATGCGGGCACTGAGCTACCCCGTCGACAGGCTCGACATCATTTTCGCCCTCGAAGCCCACGACGAGCCGACCCGGGCGGCCCTCCTCGCCGAAGACCTCCCCCCGCACATGCGCCTTGTGATCGTCCCACCAGGCCTCCCGCGCACCAAACCGCGCGCCTTGTGCTACGCGCTGACGTTCGCCCGTGGCGACTACGTCGTGGTCTTCGACGCTGAAGACGTCCCCGACCCCCGACAACTTCACTTGGCCCTGACGGCTTTTCGCGCCGGCGGCCCTGATCTTGGCTGTGTCCAGGCCGCTCTGGCTATCAACAACGCCAACAACTCCTGGCTCACCGCCCAATTTGCGATTGAATACACGGTCTTGTTCGATGCCATTCTGCCAGCCTTTGCAGCAAACCGCCTGCCCATTCCCTTAGGTGGAACCTCAAACCACTTCGCCCGCCAAGCCCTTGACGATGTTGGCGGATGGGACCCCTATAACGTCACCGAAGACGCCGACCTTGGACTGCGCCTCGCCCGCAGCGGCTGGCGCGTCGGCGTGCTGCCCTCGACGACCTGGGAAGAAGCGCCTGTCACGTGGCGGCCATGGCGTAATCAGCGCACGCGCTGGCAAAAGGGCTGGCTGCAGACCTATTTCGTCCACATGCGCGATCCAACCAGGCTCTATCGCGACCTGGGTCCAGCCTCATGGCTATGGTTTCAAATCGTGTTGGGCGGCGGCCTTTTATCTGCACTCGCCCACCCTTGGTTTTTCGTCGCACTCGCGAAGGACGGTTCCAACGGCCAGCTTTTCCCGCCCCTTTCGGAGGGACCGTCCGCTTGGCTCTGGTGGATCGGCGTCATCAATCTTACCACAGCGGCAGCCGTTACCATCGCACTGGCGCGCATCACATTGCGGCGCCGTCGCCGCAACGATCTGCTCTTGCAAGCCGTGTTGTCCCCACTGTATTGGCTGCCCGTCTCAATCGCTGCCTACGCAGCCATCCTCGAATGGATTCGCGCGCCGTTTTACTGGGCCAAGACCCCCCACGGCAAAGTCCATCTCCCAGCCGACCCCCATCTGCAATCGGCACGCCCCGACGACGCCCAGCAATTGGATGTGGAGAATCGCGCATGAGATCGGCGTCGGGATCTTCCAAAGGCACCCCGACGCCCACCCTGACCATCAGTCCTTATGCTCGTCCGCAATCGGGAACACTTCGGGCACGTGGATCGCCTCCGGCACCGGGATTCGCACGTAATCGGGATTGTAAACCCGCTCTGGCAGCACCACCAGCGGACGCTCGATCTCCTCATAGGGGAAATGCGACAGCAAATGATGGATGCAGTTGATGCGCGCTGCTTTTTTGTCGTCGGCTTCCACGACCCACCACGGTGCCTCGGGAATATTGGTCCGCGCCAGCATCGCTTCTTTGGCCTTCGTGTACTGCTCCCAGCGCCGCCGCGATTCCAAATCCATCGGCGACAATTTCCACTGCTTCAGCGGGTCGTGTATCCGCATCTGAAACCGCAGGTTCTGTTCCTCGTCCGAGATCGAAAACCAATACTTGATAACCGTGATACCCGACCGCACGAGCATCCGCTCGAACTCCGGCACGGACCGGAAGAACTCCTCAACATCCTCTTCGCTACAAAAGCCCATCACCCGTTCGACGCCAGCCCGGTTATACCAGCTCCGGTCAAACAGCACGATTTCGCCGGCCGCTGGCAGGTGCGCGACATAGCGCTGAAAGTACCACTGCGTCCGTTCCCGCTCATTGGGCGCGGGCAGCGCCGCAACCCGGCAAACACGAGGATTGAGCCGCTGCGTAATCCGCTTGATAACGCCGCCTTTACCAGCCGAATCGCGACCTTCAAACACCACGACAACACGTTTCTTGTTGTGCACGACCCAGTCCTGCAACTTCACGAGCTCGCGCTGCAACCCCAGCAGCTCTTTGAAATAGCGCTGCCTGTCGGCGGTCTTAATGTCGCTCGGATTGTCGAGCCCCTCCATCAACCCCGCAAGATTCTCGTCATCGAACTCCAGCTCAAGCGCCTCATCGAAACTGTCGGCCAGTTCGAGATAGGCCTCTTCACGCGTGGCCTTACGTCTGGAGTTGTCCGGGTTCATGCACTGGTCCTCTAAAGTTGCCACAAGCAGGCCGATCAGACCGTTCTACGAATGATTTGTGACGTGAATAAAAAATTCATGAGCCGCCATCCAGCCAGGCAAACCGGAACTACTGGAACTATTGAAACGCCGAGTACGCGATAACCGCCGCAAACCCAGACAGGATGATCGCGCCACTGCGTTCAATCCAGCCGCTGGCGCCCCCGTTGGCAACGTTCGATCTCAACGCAGCACCGATCCCAATCCAACCCAGTGCTGACACGGCAATCAGAAAAGGCAGCAAAACCGCAGCCTCGGGCCGGAAAACAAGCGCGCCAGCCGCGTCTTGCGGCATGACGAACATCGCCAGAACCAGCGCCTTCGGGTTCAGCAATGTCGTGAAGAATACGTGACCCCAACGAACCGGCTTGCTCTCCCTTGTTGCCAGTGCAGGTGGAGACCACAAGCTCAATGCAATCTGGATCAGCACAGCTGCCGCCGCCAATCGCAAAACCCGTCCGGCGACAGGAATTGCCTCAATGATCGGCGCGGCGACACTGATCAGTGCAACCACCGCCAGCCCATATCCTAAGATCGCAGCCATCACGAGATGAGCCGAACGCCGCAATCCAGCTGACGTGCCTGCAATGGCGAGCAGCGCATTGGTCGGTCCCGGCAAAGCCAGCGTCAGCGCAACGACAATGATAGTAGCGGTCAGTTGCATGGCCCGGCTTTGGCAGACCTCCGCCAAACCGGCTTTGACCAAGATCAGAAAGGTTTAACATCGGGCGCTCACGGACACGAACTATTCCGGCATTCAATACACAGGCACCTATGGACACACGAAAACATTCGATGTGTAGAGAGTGGCTAAAGGAACAACAAAAAATTGCAACAAACCCAACGAAACATGCGGTGGCGCTCCAGGACTAACTACCAAAAAGTAAAAATCCTTCTCTTTCGAACTCTCGCAAGAAAAACCACCACATCCCGACAAGACGAGCTAATCAATGTTAGTCTTGCAAGATCTCGCAATCGGCCATCCACCTCAAACTGCCCACCGGTTATCCCCTCCAAAAGAGCGGCGACGACTTCTTCTGAACGCCGCTTAACGTCGGCGCTGCCGTCTGCTTCAGCAATTGTCTCAATACAAACTACGATAAACGCTAGTCGAAATTTTAATTTTTCTTCTTCTTCAGTCTGTCCGCCTGAAATCGATGAAACAACTCTAGGGGACCATTGATTCGCCCAATACACGCATGACGCAGTATGCAAATCCCCCAATTGCTCAAGACACGCGTCAACTAATGCCCCTTGGTCCGACCTATTAATCTGCAGGAAAGCGACCCAAATAGCAATCACAAACCCAGCAACCGTCACTAAACCAGAAACCAATCCGCTCCACAACGATTCCATCACAAAGCCTATACACTTTTCGCCAATGGCAGACTGGCACTATCAATTTTTTCCATTATCCGGGCTATATCGGAAACCCTATGCCTTGCGACAAATTTCAAACGTCGCAAAACCTCTTCTTTTTTCATACCCTCATATTTCACGAGCCCGCCAAACGCCTCATCCAAAAAGGATGACGTGTACAACTGGACACCATCGAGATCAACCTCAACAACCTCATTGTCCCGCAACAGCCTCAGTAATACATCGTGCCTAAAAGTAAATCCGTTGTAAGGACCGTCATTTCTATTTCGACCAGCCGGCGCGGGAGAAAAATCTCTTGCTATGTTGACACGAGCAATTTTCATGTTAACCCCATTTTCCAACTGATTAAAGTACCCTTTCCATGCGATAGGATAGGACATACACTGATTCGGCTGTTTTCGACTACGCCCTGCGCGCCACCAGTCAGAACATAAAGGCGGCAACCTGAGCATCGGGACGGCTGAATTATCTCCGCCATACCCTGCCCTCGGCGTTCACCACGGGGATTCACGAGCATCGGGACACCCCCCTGCCTGAGCAAGGCCTCCAACAAGTCCGGATCGGAGACGCGACTGATGGAACGTCCGAAACCCAAGTTAGTCAGATAGTTTCTTCGTAGGTCGACAAGGAGCCCATCTCCTTTGTCTACAATCGAAAGCTGGATGATTTTCCTCTCTGGATCAATGTCGAGTAAACACCACCAGCGCCTCAGATCGTGGATTCGCACCTCGCCAGTAACAGGATCTGGCATTGGTTGTGCAAGCACTCCGCCATAGGCATGCCCGCACACATTGATTAACGCTTCAGTAAGTGCCCCGATAAGTTGTTCAGCACGAGAACTAGCTACGCCAACTCTTTCAAGCTTTGCGAGAAGCAGTAGGCTTAATTCAGCAGACGCCGTTCTACCACTGGAAAAAAATATTGCTTCGCGCCGTCATCTATTTCCCAAACCTTGCAAGTGCCGTTAACTAAGTAAACTTTTTGGCTATTTTTTTTATAAAGTGCAGCTAACAATTCAGATGCAAGTATAGGCGGCCTTAGACAATTCTTGGAAAGCCTTGCCCCAATGAATCTGCGCCATTGGTCGGCCTGACTTACGAACAGTAAGACTGCTTCGTGGTCGGCTTTCAAACCCTTTGGAATGCTGCAATCCCAGAAAAATCTGGTGCGCTCCTGCGTATTCAGATTAAGAGGTTTACGGCCTTCCACTTGATAAAAACTACTTACATCGCGCCCTGAGTAGGCTGTTAACTGCTTGTCACAACAATTCGAAAAATCATAAACCTCATTCGGATTGTCAACAAGACGGAAATCCACTGGAGCGACACAGCGAGTTTGAAGTTTTGCGAGTTTTCTTCTACGCTGGGAACGCCCGAGGTGAAAAGATGTACGTTTTTTCATATCGCCTGCGCCATGCAATATATAAAAGTGAAACAAACACTAATTTCTCACCTCAGCGGCGGGTCGGCGTTTTCTAGATTTAGTGGCAGCTTTACATTTTCTAACTAGTTGAGCTTTTTGCTTGTGCTTTAGTTTCTTCATTTTTTAAAGCTTCTTGTTGTATTTAATTGATCAAAGACGTCGGTCTATTTTATTTTAGTTTATCGCAACAAACAAATCGTACTTTCGAACGAAAGCAACAAGAGTTCGCCACCCAATTTTCCCCCGCAAACGTTCACAGAGTGATTTCGAACCGAAGCAGTTGGAGCGGGCGAAGGGAATCGAACCCTCGTATGAAGCTTGGGAAGCTGCCGTTCTACCATTGAACTACGCCCGCGTAATCATCACTCGTACCACAAGCGCTGCCACCGTCAAATGGCTAAAGACTGACGAAAACGCCCGCACGCAAGACCGCATGCGGGCGTCCCGAGATCCAGCAAACCTCAGCGCTTGACGAGCGCGTCGCGAATTTCCTTCAGATACACTTCCGTGGGCGTTGGCGGCGGCGGGGTCGCATCGGCAGCCGGCGCTGGCGACTTCATCGCGTTCATGGCCTTGACCAGCATGAAGATCGCAAACGCCGTGATCAGGAACTTGATGACCGCGTTGAGGAACAGACCGTACTTGATCAAAACGCCTGGGCCGGTCGGCGTCGGGAGCGTGACGGCGAGCGCCGAAAAGTCGATGCCGGCCATCAAATACCCGATCGGCGGCATGATCACGTTATCGACCATGGTGCCGACGATCGGCGCAAACGCTGCGCCGATGATGACGCCCACGGCGAGGTCAACCACGTTGCCCTTCATGGCAAATTCTTTGAATTCGCTGATAATCCCCATTCCTATTCCCCTTTTTGTTTCAGCCCATACCGTCAACGACGCCGCACCCGCGCCGGCGGGCGTCCCGCCTGATTCGGGACGCTAGCCCAACTTTGTTGCAGCCACAAATAATCCGTTAACAACTTAGTAACTGTTTCTACGTTTTGACCACAAACCAGAACGCTCTCAAAGCCTCATAGACAAACCCGGCATGCCCGGCGCAAACTGGCTAGGTGGCTGTTTGGGGCCATGTTTCAAAAATGGCCAACGCCGCATGACGGCCCCGATGTTTACCCCCACTTTCCTGGTTGCCGTCGCACTCGCCTACGTCGGTGCGTTGTTTGCCGTCGCCTGGGTCGGCGACCGCGCGATCCGCTTACGCCAAGGCGCGAGCGGTCGACCTATGATCTACGCCCTGACCATGTCGGTCTACTGCACGTCTTGGACGTTGTTTGGCAGCGTCGGCTTGGCGTCCACCACGGGTTATGATTTCATCCCGATCTATCTAGGCCCGATCCTTGTCTTCGTGCTGGGCTATCCCATCCTGCTCCGGATCGTGCGCCTCGCCAAAAGCCAGAATCTGACGTCGGTTTCGGATTTCCTCGCCGCCCGTTATGGCAAGAGCCAGAAGGTGGCCGCCATCGTCGCCCTCGTGATGATCGTCGCGACCCTGCCCTACATCGCCCTGCAGTTGAAGGCGATTTCCGTCTCGATCGAAACCCTTCTCGGCGGCGGGCCGCTCGTCCACATCGAGCAACCAGGCATCGCCTTCATCGACACGGCCATTGTCATCACCTTTGCCCTCGCCGTCTTCGCGATTCTGTTCGGCACCCGCTATATCGACGCAACCGAGCACCAGGACGGACTGATGCTCGCGGTCGCCGTCGAAGGCGTCGTCAAGCTCGCGGCCCTCACCGCCGTCGGCATCTTCGTTGTGTTCGTCATGTTCGACGGCCCCGCAGAAATGTGGCAACGTGTCAGCGCCGACCCTCAGATCAACGCCGTCTTCTCCAGCACGCTCCACGGCGGCCGCTGGCTCACCCTCACGTTGCTGAGCGCCTGCTGCATAATTCTATTGCCGCGCCAATTCCATGTCGTCGTTGTCGAAAACAACTCCGAAGCAGAGATCAAACGCGCGCGCTGGCTGTTCCCTCTCTATCTTGTCGCGATCAATATCTTCATCATCCCGATCGCAATGGCAGGCCAGCTTGTGCTTCAGCGCGGTATCGCGGACCCGGATTTTTTCGTGCTCACCGTGCCGATGCACGCTGGCAGCCAACTGTTTTCATTGATCGCTTTTATCGGCGGACTTTCAGCCGCCACTGCCATGGTGATTGTCGAAGCCGTCGCCCTCTCCATCATGGCAAGCAACGGCATCGCGCTCCCCCTCCTGCTGCGACGCAGACTGACGCGTGCTGAGCGAAACGGCGAAAGCCCGTCCGCTGGCGTGTCCGACCTGTCGGGTTTCGTGTTGCTCATCCGCCGATCGGCCATCATCATCATCTTGCTGTTGGCTTACGTCGTCTATCGCACGCTCGCACCGTTCCAGACCTTGGTCTCCATCGGCTTGATCTCGTTCGCCGCAGTCGCCCAGGTGGCACCGGCCTTCATCGGCGGACTGATCTGGCGCAACGCCACGGCCAGCGGCGCCATCGCCGGGATCGTGTCGGGCATGGCAGTTTGGGCCTACACCCTCGTCATCCCCTGGATCGCCAAAGCCGGCTTCATCTCCGACAGCCTCGTGACCGACGGCCCTTTTGAAATCGCAGCCCTACGTCCTCAAGCCCTCTTTTTCCTCCAGTTCGACCCGCTGGAACACGCCGTCTTCTGGAGCATCGCCGCCAATATCACAGCCTTCATCGCAGTCTCGGCCCTCCGCCAACCCGAGCCCATCGAACGCCTCCAGGCCCAGATCTTCGTCCCCAACGAAGTCGACCAGCGCCCGACAAAAGCCTTCAAGCGCTGGCGCACGACGTTGACCCTCGGCGATCTCGAAACCACCGCCGCCCGCTATCTCGGCGTCGACCGTGCCGCCCGATCGTTTGCAGCCTTCGCCGCCCGCCGCCAGCCAGTCGTCGGGCCAAGCCCGACCGCGAGCACCGAAGCCGACGTCCACGCCATCCGCTTCACGGAGCACCTTTTAACGAGCGCCGTCGGCGCGGCCTCTGCACGCCTGATCATGTCGCTGCTGCTGCGCCGGGGCAACGTCTCGCAAGTCTCTGCGCTGCGTCTCCTCGACGACGCCAACGAAGCCCTCCAGTTCAACCGCGATCTGCTCCAGTCGGCCCTCGATCAGGTTCGCCACGGCCTCTCCGTGTTCGACAAGGACATGCGCCTCATCTGCTGGAACCGCCAGTTCCGCGAACTGTTGAACCTGCCCGAGGAAGTGGTTCAACTTGGCACCCCCCTCGATACCTTGTTGCGGATCTCGGCAGCCCGCGCGGGCCTGGAAAGCCCCAACCTCGAAACCGTCATCGGTGACCGGGTCCTCAAACTTGCCGTCCGCCACGAGATCTATCACGAGCGCGAATTGTCGGGCGACTACATCCTCGAAGTCCGCACCAATCCGATGCCGCAAGGCGGCATCGTGATTACCTTCTCCGACATCACCCATCGCGTCCTGTCTGACGCAGCGCTGGCCCGCGCGAATGAGACGTTGGAGCGCCGGGTCCAAGAGCGCACCCGCGAACTCGTCGAAGTCAACAATGCCCTGACGCATGCCAAATCCCAAGCCGATCAAGCCAACGCCGACAAAACCCGATTTATTGCAGCCGCCAGCCACGACATCCTCCAACCCTTAAACGCCGCCCGCCTTTACGCGGCAAGCCTGGCCGAACGCTCTCTCGCAGGCTCAGAAGGCCACCTTGTCCGCAACCTGGACGCCTCGCTTCAAGCGGTTGAAGAAATCTTCTCGGCCCTGATCGACATGTCGCGCATGGACGCTGGCCGCTTGGAACCCGACATCGAAGTGTTCCCGGTCGCAATGATCCTTGACCAACTCCTGGTCGAGTTCCAGCCCATCGCCAGCGCCAAGGGCCTCCAGCTGACCATCCTCCCAACCTCGGCCTGGGTCCGGTCAGACCGTCGTTTGCTCCGCCGTGTCCTCCAAAATCTGCTTGCCAACGCAATCAAATATACAGCCCACGGGCGCGTCCTGATCGGCGTGCGGCCCACCTGCCATACCATCGCCATCGCCGTTTATGACACCGGCCCCGGCATCGCCGCCGCCGATCAGGCCATCATCTTCAAGGAATTCCAGCGCCTCGACGAAACCGCTGGCAACGAACGTGGCGTCGGCCTTGGCCTGTCGATCGTCGAACGGATCTGCAAAATCCTTGGAGCGCGCCTTGACCTGCACTCGACGCCCGGCCGCGGTTCGAAGTTCGCAGTCCACGTGCCCCGTGCCGCAGCCCTCCCGCCCTCGCTGTTTGCCAACCAGAAACCAGCCCCGACGCTCGGCAGCTTCGACGGTGTCCGCGTCCTGTGCATCGACAACGAGCCAGCCGTTCTAGAAGGCATGGAAGCCCTGTTGA
>Ga0247832_1008374_pt1 | contig 10334 bp, 15 predicted proteins | sample LaCruzMarch2015__10_FD_192407 | JGI IMG/M metagenome (GOLD analysis project Ga0247832, IMG submission 192407) | Freshwater microbial communities from meromictic Lake La Cruz, Castile-La Mancha, Spain - LaCruzMarch2015_4m | ecosystem: Environmental > Aquatic > Freshwater > Lake | place: Spain...
TGAAGAGTAATTGCCGTAATATGGTTATATAACATATTGGGCCCATATTGAATGCGTCATTCATAGTGGGGGGTGAAGGTTTGATAATCTCATTTTCGGCTTTTGTTTTATACCCGCCGAAAAGTATAAAATTAATGTTATAATTAACCACATGACTGCAACTGACTGGGCTGGATTAATTTTAACGCTATTATCAATAGTCACAATTGTAGGCATAGGAACTAGGTGGATCATTCAAAAATACGTTAAGCAGATTATGGAAGAACTTACGCCAAATGGTGGATCTTCGATGAAGGATCAAGTTACACGGCTAGAAGACAAGACTGATAAAATTTTCGACTTAATGATTGAGCATTTAAAAGATCACTCTAAGTAACTCTATATATTATATATAAAAGATATTTTAAAAACCTAGTTACTATATATTCTTTTCTTTATATATTTTAAGTATACACTATAACTCCTGGAATTTTCAAACCTTATCGCCAAACTTTATAACAATTTTATAACAATCTCTGGAATGATATTTATTTAAATAATAACTGTATAATGCGAATAGACTAGTCCCATGGTCGCTATACCCCCCACCCACTGCGCCTGGGATTAGTCCCTTTTTATGGTATAATCTTAGTATTATGTCAAACTACCCTACATCAACTTATGGCGCAAACCCTATTTCAATAAAATGGAATGTAGTTCGTGGTGATACAGCAACCTTAGATATAGATTTTTTACAGGCTAACGAGACTACCGCATATAACACCTCTGCGTGGACCTATAAGGCTACAGCATATGATGTTAGTGGTGATGTGTTGGATGAATTGATTACTACCGCCTCATCAGGCTCTGTGACCATTACAGCACCTGCATCCCAAACCTTAAATTGGGGCGGAAGTTATAAAAATGTTGTAGCAGAACTACCATTTGATTTACAGGTCGTAATAGAGGCAGGTAGCGGTGCAGGAGAAGATACGGTTTGGACTCCAATTGTTGGTACAATTGTAGTTATAGGAGATGTTTCTCCAGGAGGAAGTTTATGAGTATTCCAACAGATGTTGTAATTAGAATTAGTTCTGTTAATAATTTATTCCCGCCCGTAATTAAAGTTGACGGAGTTGTTTATAAGGTGAACAGATAATGGCATTTCCAGGAACCTTTAATTTTTCTTACTATCGTGGTGACACCAACCAATTTGTTATTCGTCCAAAGAATGCTAGTGGTTCAGCATTTGATTTAACTGGCTATACCGCACAATTTTTTATTGCAACAACTCGTGGTTCAGCGGGTGTAGCAACAAGACAAGAAGGTCAAGTTGCTGTTGATACTGCAAATGATTTAATTACCTGCACCATTTTGCCAGCGGTAGGAAGAAACCTCACACCAGGAACATATGTTTATGACGTACAGATTACAACTGGCGCATCAAACATTCTTACAGTTTTAACTGGATCAATTACAGTAACGGATGATATTACAGGTGCAGTCTAATGCCTGATGTTTTATTATCTAATGATGATGTTACAGTTTTAGGTCCACCAAATACCGTTGAAGTTTTAGTAGACATTGGTCCAACTGGAACTAGAGGAAGCAAAGTATTTGTTGGCTCTGGAGAGCCAAACAACTTAACAAGTAGTGGAACAATTTTTGGTCAATCATTAATATTAAATGATCTTTACATAAATACATCTCCTGGAACTAATTATGCATATATGTATCAATATGTTTCAGAGCCTGGCGGAAACACTTGGATTGAAATTCTTGCAGTAAACCCAACCCTTTATAGCAAGTTACATACAACAACCTACGTAGACGGACAGGCATCAATTACAATTCCTATCTCTAATATTGTTACAGTTACTGGATCTCCATTAACAGCAAGCAATTTTGCAGTTCAGTATAGTATTTCTCATACACATGCTGTTGCATCTACTGTTACCATACCCGCACTTGTTGCGCCAGGAACAAATTTAGTACTTAACTTTAAGGCTGCTGAGTATCATCCAGAATCAGGAGCATCAGATTGGATAGATTTAAATGAAGAGGTGATTACTCACCTATTTATATCAGTAGTTGAAGCAGACGAAGAGTCCTAAAACCAAATAAGATTATGGTATAATTTAAAACAACGAGGTGATATATTATGGCAGTTGAATCAATTGGAGCGCTCTACCCCACAAAAATTCCAGGGTATGCAGACGCAGCAGATATACAGGCAGCACTACGTGCCTATCACTATGGATCATACGCATATAACACAGCAAACACATCACCAGCATCATTAGAGGCAGGTTCGATTGCTAAGTTTTTATACGACATTGAAACAGACATTGCAGCACTTGAAGCACGACCATCATCAGGTGGAAATGCACAAACCACACAACCAGCACCAGGAGACTTTACACCAGCAGATGTACCAGATGGATATATTTGGGTAGATTCAGATGGAACTCTTGGTGGAGTTCCAACTGGAGCAACAGCGGTATTTACAAACAGTGCCCCTACAACATCATTAACAACTGGAACAATTTGGGTAGATAAAGATTCTACAGATATTATTGCTAATCCTTTTATTCCTACCGCTACAATTAATGCAAAAGGTGATTTACTTGCAGGTAGTGCAAATGATGCAGTAACAGTTTTATCAGTTGGAACAAATGGTCAAGTATTAAAGGCTAACTCAGCAACAACATCAGGCCTTGAGTGGTCAACAGATAATTCATATTCAGCACCAACACTTGGTTCAACATCAATTGCATCTGGCGCTACAGTTACAACAATTGCTGGACTTACTTTAAGTGCTCCAGTTTTAATATCACCAGAAGAGCGTACAAGTGTTTCAACATCTGCACCAACAGCAACTACCAACCTTGATATCGTAACTGCTGGCACACACTTGTTTACAGCAAATGCAACATCAAACGTAACACTAAATATTCGAGGGGATGGATCAACAACTCTTAACTCATTAGTAGCAACTGGAGATTCAATAACCGTAGTAGCACTTATTACAAATGGTGCTACCGCTTACTATCCTAACGTAATTCAAATTGATGGATCTACAGTAACACCTAAGTATCAAGGTGGAACTGCACCTGCTGCGGGTAACGCATCAAGTATTGACGCATATGTATTTAGCATTATTAAAACAGCCTCTGCAACTTTCACGGTATTAGCAAGTCAAACAAAGTTTGCGTAAGGTGATCTAGTGAGTCCAATACTAGATTCAATAGGCGGAGCAAGAGCATTTGGTTGGGGCGCTGCCCCTAGTGGATTAACAGTTGATTACCTAGTTGTCGCTGGCGGTGGCGGTGGTGGTAGTAGAAACGCATCAGGTTCTGCTGGTGGTGGAGGAGCAGGCGGTTTGCGTTCTACTGTTACTGCTACTGGTGGCGGTGGAAGTCTAGAATCTGCTTTAAGTTTATCTTTAAATACAAATTACACAGTTACTGTTGGTGGCGGTGGTACTGCATCTGCAACAAGTAATGGTACGCAGGGCTCTAATTCAGTATTCTCAACAATCACTTCAACAGGTGGCGGCGGTGGTTCTCAAAGAGGAACTGCTGGTGGAGGAACTGCTGGTAGTAATGGCGGTTCAGGCGGTGGTGGTGTTTGGTGGGATTTAAATGGTTCAATTTCTGGTGGTACTGGAACTACTAATCAAGGCTATGCTGGTGGTGGTGGAACATCAAATGGTGGTTATGAAGGCGGTGGCGGTGGTGGTGGCGCTGGAGCGGTTGGTCAAGATGTTAATTATACAAGTGGAACTTCAACCTCCTCATTAGGTAATGGCGGTGCAGGAGTCGCAGTTTCTATTACAGGTTCATCAATTACTTATGCTGGTGGAGGTGCAGGTTTAGGTGTATCAAGCAATGCTGTTGCTGCTGGTACAGGTGGTTCAGGTGGTGGTGGAAATGCAAACGCAAATGGAAATGCAACTGCTGGTACAGTAAACACTGGCGGCGGTGGTGGAGCAGCAAAATTTGGTACTGGCGGTAACGGCGGTTCAGGAATTGTAATTGCCCGTTACTCAGGCACTACTCAAAAAGCATACGGCGGAACTGTAACCAATGATGGCTCTAACACAATTCACACCTTTAACTCATCTGGAAGTTTCTACACTGGTGGCGCATTAGCAACAGGTGGAACAATCACATTTGATAATTATTATTTTATTCACACATTTACCTCATCAGGAACATTCACTCCTAGTGCAAACTTTAATCCTGAAGTTTTAATTGTTGCGGGCGGCGGCGGTGGTGGATTTGATGAATCTGGTGGTGGTGGTGCGGGTGGTTTATTAGAAGGTGTAGCAGCAGCAGTAACATCAGGTACTGGATATACAGTAACTGTAGGTGGTGGTGGTGCTGGTGGTTCAGGTGGAACTAGGCCAGGCACCAATGGTAATAACTCAGTATTTTCATCACACACTGCTAATGGTGGCGGTGGTGGTGGCGGTGCTTCAGGAACAGTTGGTGAGCGTCTTGGTTTAGCAGGTGGTTCAGCAGGTGGTGGTTCAGCATATTTTGCACCTAATAATGGTGGTACTGCTAACCAAGGTAATTCATCTCCACTAACTGGATATGGTTCTAATGGTGGTAACGCAACAAATAATGGTGCTTCAGGCGGTGGAGGTGGCGGAGCAGGTGCTGCTGGTACCAATGGAAGTTCAAGTTCTGGAAATATTGGTAAAGGTGGTAATGGTAGAGCAAACTCTATAACTGGCAGTTCTGTAACATACGCTGGCGGTGGTGGTGGAACTTCTGGAAATAATACTGCAAGAACTGATGGTGGAACTGGCGGTGGTGGTTTTGGTTCATCAAGTAATTCACAAGGAACTGCTGGAACTGTCAATTTAGGTGGCGGTGGCGGTGGCGGTAATGGTTACAATGGCACAAACACAGCAGGCTTTAGCGGCGGTAGCGGTATTGTAATTGTTAAATACTCAATAGCCAAAGCAAGTGGCGGAACTATTACTAAAACTGCAACTCACTGGGTACACACATTTACCAGTTCAGGAACTTTTGTGCCTTACTCAAATCTAACTGCTGATTACTTAGTAGTAGCAGGAGGAGGTGGTGGAGGTTCTGGAGGCGGTGGTGGAGGCGGAGCAGGTGGACTTCGTTCAACTGTAACTGCAACAGGCGGTGGTGGTTCTTTAGAATCAGCACTTTCTTTAACTGCTGGCACTAGTTATACAGTTACCATTGGAGCAGGTGGTACAGGTGGTAATACTGACAGTGCTGGTAGTGCTGGTAATAACTCTGTATTTTCTACTATAACATCTACTGCTGGTGGTTTAGGTGGTGGCTATAATGCTCCTCAAACTGGTGGTAATGGTGGTTCTGGTGGTGGTGGTAACGGAAGATTTAACAATGCTGGTGGAACTGGTACAGCCAATCAAGGTTATGCAGGTGGTACAGGAAATGGCGCTCACGCTGGAGGTGGAGGTGGTGCTGGTGCAGTTGGTGCTAACTCTAATGGTAGCGTTGGTGGAAATGGTGGTAATGGTGTAGCGGTTGCTATTTCTGGTTCATCTGTATCTTATGCGGGCGGCGGCGGTGGTGGAAGTAGTGGTACTGGTGGAACTGGCGGTGGTGGTGGTGCTGGAAATCCTGGAACCGCAGGAACAGCCAACACTGGTGGCGGTGGTGGTGGCGGCACTTCAGGCGGTGGCTATCAAGCAGGCTCAGGCGGTTCAGGTATAGTTATAGTAAGATACGCAATCTAACAAGGGGGAAAAATGAAAAAAGAAAACGTAAGTAAAATCAAAGAGGCTAAACAAACAAAATGCTTTAGTTATGAAGTCAAGATGTTAGTTCATGTTATTGCAGATGATGAAACAACTGCTAGAACACAACTTGATGACAAGGGTGGAATTATGACAAAACGTGATGTACAATTAGTTAATACATCAATTTTATACGGAGAAGAAAAGGAGTAAAAATGTCACATTATGCAAAAGTAGAAAGTGGCGTAGTCACACAGGTTGTTGTTGCTGATAGCAAAGAGTGGTGTGAAGCAAATTTAGGCGGTACATGGGTACAAACCTCATATAACACACATGGTAATCAACACCCAGAGGGTAGACCTCTACATAAAAATTATGCGGGTATTGGTTATGCTTGGGATGGTGTTGGTTTTTATGCCCCGCAACCTTTCGCATCTTGGACAAAGAATGCAGAGACTTATTTGTGGGAAGCACCAGTTGCTTATCCAACTGATGGTGCAAAATATACTTGGGATGAAGATACAACTTCTTGGGTTGAAGTAGAAGAATAAAACGGGTATACAAAAATTAAATCTGCTATAATAAACCATAAGGAGAATACATGCCAACTTTTAACACGACAGACCCAAAACCAGGGTATGTCTATGACCAAGCAGTAGATACATGGTTCCCATTACTTGGTATTGCTCCTGGATCTAATATTGTTCGTTGGAGAAAAACTGCGGCAGGTGCAGAGACTAGTGTTAGTGGATTAGATGATCTTGGCGCTACCCTCTCATATAATGCGGGTACTGAACAAGTTTACCTCAACGGTGTATTATTAGTAAGAACAGAAGATTATTTAGCAACAAATGGAACATCAGTTACTGGATTAACTGCCCTTGCTGCTAGCGATGTAATTGAGGTTATTTCATTTAATGCAACTAATGTTCAAACTACAGACGCTTTATTAGAAACTGATATTAATGCTAAAGGTGACTTAATTGTAGGTGCTGCTGTTGATACCGCAGCAATTTTGGCATCAGGAACAAATGGTCAAGTTCTTGCTGTTAACACTTCAACTGCAACAGGACTTGAATGGGTAACATCAGATGATGCCAATGCAATTCAAAATGCAATAGTTGATGCCAAGGGTGATTTAATTGTTGCTACTGCAGCAGATACAGTTGCAAGATTAGCAGTTGGTGCAAACGACACAGTTCTTACGGCTGATTCTTCAACAGCAACAGGTCTCAAGTGGGCTGCACCTGGTGGGGGTGGTTTAGAATTAGTATTAACTGAAACTATTGGTTCAGGTGTTTCATCTGTTGTTGTGAGTGGTGCATTTTCCTCAACTTATGATAATTATTTAGTTTTAATAAGTGGTGGGGCAGCATCAGGCAATTGCAACCTGACACTACAACTTGGTTCGACAACATCTGGCTATTATTGGGTAGGTTATTATGCGGTGACAAGTTCGGCTTCTTTAACTGCTTACAATGGAAGTAATACGGCTAATTTTAGTTATGCAGGCATTGGTTCAACAAATGATATAAATTCAATCACAACTATCCAAGCACCAAACTTAGCAAAAAGAACTCATATTTCAACCACAAGTTCAAGAGCCAATTCCGCTTCAAATCCTACAATCAACAGAAATGAAGGTTTTGAGGATTCTAATACTCAACACACTGCTTTTACAATTGCGCCAGATGCAGGAACTATTACTGGTGGCACAATCAAAGTTTATGGCTATAAGAATTAAGGAGAAAAAATGATAAATCCACTTATTCAAATTGATGATGAAGTTAGACCAATGACTGATGAGGAATTAGCAACTTATCAATTAACATTAGATGCAAAACTTGCAAGAGAAGCAGAAGCCGAAGCAAAGGCAACAGCCAAAGCAGCATTACTTGACCGCTTAGGCATTACCGCAGATGAAGCCAAACTCTTACTGAGTTAGCACAATCTTAGGGGATTGTTCATAAATGACAAACCACAAAACCACGGTATTTATAAAACAAAACCTGCTATAATAATACAAGGTGATCGGAGCATAAGTGACTAAAGCAAGAACCAACGCTGATAACGTAACCGCAGATATTTCAGGTATCACAGCAGGCACAGGCATATCTGGTGGCGGTACATCAGGAACCGTAACAATCACTAATGATATGGCAACTACTATTGCTGCCGCTGGAGATTTAATTTACGGTACCGCAAATGATGCCTATACCAGACTTGCTATTGGTTCTACAAGCAATGTATTAACTGTGGCTGGCGGTGTTCCTACTTGGGCGGCACCTGCTGGCGGTGGTTCAACTTTTGCTGGAGTTTCTTTATATCAATCATCTGGACAAAGTGTTTCGAATAGCACCGATACCACTTTGAACTGGAATTCAGAGGACTATGATACAGATTCTTTCCACGACAATTCAACAAATACTTCAAGAATTACGATACCGAGCGGGAAGGCTGGTTATTATCTTTTTACTCTCTCTTTAAGATATACAAGTGGTAACACAGGTGAACGAGTAGTGAAACTTAAGAAAAATGGTTCAGATTACAATATTGTAGTTCTTCAAGCAGGAAGTGAGAAACCAAGTAACATTTTGAGCATACAAGCAAACGCAGCCGTTACTGATTATTTTGAAATTATTGTTTTCCAAAATAATGGTGGTTCTTTAACTATTGACACAACACAGACTAAATTTCAAGCAGCATTTTTAGGAGCATAATATGGAACTATGGGAAAAAATTATTGCAGCATATCCAGAACTTGCAGAGAACAATTTTGCTGAGTTTACCGATAAGGGTTTAATAAAATTACAAGATGATTCTGATAGCGTTGGTGCTTATATTGCCAAATGGGAATACAGCAAACCAATACCAGACGGCTTAACACTAGGCAAGCCCACCGCTTAGCACAATCTTAGGGGATTGTTCCTTAACTCTCCACCAGAAAAGAAAGGGTATACCAGAATAACATCTGATATAATAACAACATGGCAATAACATTCGATTCATCAGGTAGACCAGCATACATGTTTAAAGGTGGGGCAACCTCATCTGACGGTGTATGGTATCCAGTAGGTGCTAAGATTGATACTACTGCAGCATATGAGTTTACTGGGGCGAATAGTTTTACCAATACCGTTCTTTTTGATGATGCTGTAACTGCTACAAGTGGTTGGAATAACTTTTTAAATCCCGCTGCTCGTGACGCAGCACTTGCTACACCAGTTCGTGGAACAATTGTATTTGTTCGTCAAGATTCAGGTGGAGCAGCACTAAACCAAATTCAATATTATGATGGATCTGCTTGGACAGGTAGTGGTGACGTTTTTGGAGTTACCGCAAGTACAGGCCTTACAGGCGGCGGTACATCAGGAACCGTAACACTATCCATAGACACAACAATAACAGCAGACTTAACTACTGCTCAAACCTTAACAAACAAAACCTTAACATCCCCAGTTTTAACTACTCCTAAAATTACTTCAGCCTATAGTGCTAAGACAGATAATTATACTTTTGCTACTGGTGATGAAGGAAAGATATTTTCTATGAATGCTGCTACCGCCAAAGAATTTAGAATACCAACAGATGCTACATTTAACTTTGGTATTGGAACTGAACTTAACGTATTTTGGATTACTGGTGCAGGACAACCTTCAATCGTTGCTGCAACTCCAGGAACTACTACTGTAATTTCAACGGGAGCAACAAGTGCTTCCCCGCTACTTCGTGTAGCAAACTCAATGGCAACGGCAGTAAAAATTGCTGCCAACTCTTGGATTGTGACAGGCGACATTGCATAATGCCAATTTTAGGAGTTACAGCCTCTTCAATTAGTGGACATCTCATCGCACCAGATACTGGCGCTATGTTCCCACTTGGTATGGTGCAGGTAGGTTCAGGTGGTGCTGCTGATGTTACCTTTAGTTCTATTCCTTCAACTTATACACATTTACAAATTAGAGGTTTAGCAAGAATTGTAACAGGTGGTCAGGCTGGTGTTATCCAATTTAACGGCGATACTACTACGACTAATTATTATCAACACGGCATTGAGGCTCTAGGTAGCGGAACTCCTGGTGCATATGCATCAAACAGTTTTCCAACTATCATATCTATACCATCTACTGCCAACATTTTTGCGGTTACAGTTACAGATATTTTAGATTATAAAAATACAAATAAATACAAAACTATAAGAGTTTTAACTGGTCAGGATAAAAATGGTTCAGGAGAACTTTATTTTTCATCAGGCTTATGGAAAAACACTAACGCCATTACTTCAATTTTAATTAAACCAAATGCGAGCAGTTTTGTTGAGTTTACACAATTCGCCTTATACGGAATTAAGGGAGAATAAATGAGTACATATACCCCGATAGCATCTCAGACACTAGGTAGCGCAGCAGCATCAGTTACCTTCTCCAGTATTCCACAAGGCTATACCGATTTAGTTGTTCTTGCTAGTGTTGGTTCTACTATTCCTACAGAAGCCTATGTAATACGCTTCAATTCAGATACAGGAAATAATTATTCTTGGACAAGATTGTCTGGTAATGGTTCTACTGCTGCATCAGCAAGGTCATCAAATACAAGTTATATTTCT
>Ga0247832_1008375_pt1 | contig 10331 bp, 7 predicted proteins | sample LaCruzMarch2015__10_FD_192407 | JGI IMG/M metagenome (GOLD analysis project Ga0247832, IMG submission 192407) | Freshwater microbial communities from meromictic Lake La Cruz, Castile-La Mancha, Spain - LaCruzMarch2015_4m | ecosystem: Environmental > Aquatic > Freshwater > Lake | place: Spain...
CCGCCCCGGCTTGGACGCCTCCAGCAACAAATCCAGCACCGGCGTGCTTTGGTAGACGGGCCGCGAATCCGCCGCCCCCGCCATCTTCGCCTCCCGCAAATGGTTCACATACCCCACCACATTCCGGCTGTCGGTCCAATCGGCCCCCACGGCTACGAGGACCACATTTTTAGCTAATTCAAGATCGTCCGCATCCCGGAACATCGCCGCCAAATCCTCGGCCGAGCGCGTCTTTCCCGTTCCCGAGTTGCCAGTTAGAATTGTGAAGGGTTTCGCGAGCAGCGAGGCATTCAAGCATGTCTTTGGAATCAGATTTGCTTCCACTTCTTTTTGCACGCTTCCAGTGTTCGAGAGCATCAACTGCACTTTGCCCAAAACGGCGCTGTAGGTTTGATCTCTGTGATACGGTTTCTGGCTCAAAACCTGATCGGCATCAATCATTGCCAAGACCGCAGCCCGCCCATCAGGTCCTGCGAGCTGTTCCAAACTGAATTTCTCGACCACACTTTCGATCTGCCGAAATGCGCCGAGATATTTGTGAACCGTGGTCTCTGCCTCGACGTGTCCGGGTAAAAAATTAGTCAACCGGCCCACGAGATTGGAAAGTTGCTGTGTTGTCATGGCTTTGCTTTTTCAAATTGCGCTGCTTCGCTTTTAGTATCTCGGGGACTTGAATTAATCGAATCGCATCAACTCATCCCATCTACAAGCGAGTGCTTTTTGTAAACGGAGAGCAGTTGTGATAAGAATATTGGTTTGACCTGCTTCTATTTTCTGAACGGTTCGAATATTTAGGTCCGTTAACTCGGCCAGTTTTTCTTGAGTGATCTGACGACTAACTCGAATCGCCTTGAGAGTTGAACCAAACTTCTTGAGTTCATTATCTATCATTAGCGGCACATCGTGCCGTTTTTTTTGATTGACACAACGGCACAATGGGGCGTAATTTTCCGGCTCCAAAATTCAAAACTATGAAACTCTATTTCAACAAACGCAAAATTCGTGAAATCATTCAATCCGTCGAGAACGGAATCGGCCATGTGGTGCCATACACTGGAGAGGACTGGGGCGTTCCCGAAGACAACACACCGGGCATCATGATAGTTGGCGATGATGGAATTTATATTATTGGAAATGAAAAGGCGGAGAAATCTCCTGTGAAATCTGGCCTTGTGGCTTACGCGAGAGGTTGCAGTCCCAGAAATCCCTACTACAGGGAGATGAAAGAGAAAATTTGGGGTGGCGACGACAGTGGAGAATTTCTTTGCCTTGAAGACGCCAAACGCCTGCTTCTTGGAGGCAAGGCTCCCTATGTGGAAGTTACGCCAACAACCTTAACATGGGGCAGTTGAACTGACGGGCACAGTTTCGTTTCCGTTTTCTAATATTTCAGCAACGATTTCGGCTATTTGTTTGGCGAGGAGCGGGGGGACGGCGTTGCCGACTTGCTTGTATTGCTCGGTTCTTGGCCCCTCAAAGAAGTAGTTATCCGGAAATGTCTGGAGGCGAGCAGCCTCGCGCACTGTCAGGCTCCGAGCCTGCATGGGGTCGGGGTGGATGTAGTAGTGACCGTCCTTGGAAATATGGCTCGTGATTGTCGAGGATGGCTTGCCTTTGACTTGGACGCGGAAACGGTCGGCAAAGGGAATGCTTTCCCCAGGGTTGATGACATTTTCGTGGTTGGGCAGGAGCTGTTTTGGGAATTCGTGAATTGAGGGGCTGAATCCTTCGTTCTCGGCGAAAGCGGCGGCAAAGGCATAACGCGAAATATCCTCGGCCATATGCGAACGCGCCTCGTGATTACAAACACCACCTATGCGGGCGTCATGGAACCAGTTTGGCTCGACCTTGCATTCAAAGGAACCCTCAATAAAGTGGGCTCCGCTTTCATTTTTTGGCTTCGAAGTCTCCGCCCTATTGCATTCAGCCAGAGCAAGCCCCATTCTCCGCGATTTGATCCAATCCTGCTTGTCCTTGCTCCTTCTGGAAACAGAGCTCCAGAGTTTCGGCAGACCGCGAATCGCATCAAAACAATCGATTTGCGTCTGCGAATTGCGTAAAGCCCTAGGCTGAAATGGAATATCATTTCGAACCCCCAAAATAAAAACCCGGTGTCTGGCTTGAGGGATTCCGTAGTTCTCGGAATAAACCAAAAATGATTCAGGCAACCAATTACCAACCGAATCTTGAGCGGGTAGCCCAGTGAGCCCATAAAGGTTGTATCCGGCAGAGGAAAGGTCCTCACAGATTCTGCCAAAAATCGGCTGCCCCCCAAGCTTTGCGGAAAGAATCCCTTTCACATTTTCCATTACGAAGACGGCCGGTTGGTGCTTTTTAAGAATCCGGAGATATTCTTTGTAAAGGCCGTGCTTCTCATCTTTTTCGAATGTTTCTCTATCCTCGCGGGTTCGGCGAGCACGCCCAACAAGGGAGTAGGCTTGGCACGGCGGCCCACCAATCAAAACCCACTTGGATTGCCCAGTAATGCATTCGGAAATCCAGCCATCCACCAGAGTGGCTGGAGTTTGCTTTTCATCTCCAAGCCTGCCAAGGCGTGCAATCTGAAGGGCCGCTTCCACCTCATTTGGGTATCTTTTAAAAAGCACCTCTCGGTCGATACGCCCCTTTAAATAATCATAATACGCTACTGGGATTTGCTCTGCAGGAAATTGCCTTGTGAAGGCACGGAGTTCCAGAGTTCGATGTGCAACTGGGTCGCATTCAATCGACACAGCAATTCGAAATTTTTCTGTTGATTCAAACCCCTCACCGAGCCCTCCAGGGCCAGCAAAGAGGTCGATAGCAGAATGTTTTATCATTCAAATTTTTTCAAAGTATTAAAGTTGAATAAAATAATAAATGCGGATAGATTTATTGCGGATAGAATCCATACTCTAGAGCTCTCTTTTCTGCTGCTACTAATATGCTAGACTGTTTATCAGATGGGAAACGAACTGGAATCTGACACGCTATGTTTAGAATATCGACCTCTTTGGGGGTCAATTTTCTATTTTGGATATTCCAGTCACGAAGGTTTTGCCAATGTGAAGCTCCCTTTTCGAGAACATAGGTTTGCAAGTGAATGCTATCCTCGAGTTTCTGCTTTTCAACCCCCGATTTTTCTTCTTCAATAATCTTATTGAAGTTAATGAGGTAATCACCAAACCCACTGCCTATTATTAGTGGCGCGGCCTTACTAACCAAGCCCCAGCAGTCCTCATTCTTAGCCCATTCAGACACATTTGAAGTATATCCCTCAGGTGGATTAACTAAGATATCGTTTACAGCTTCCGAAATTTCCAGCAATTTAAATTCAATTGATTCAGGAATGGATTGAAGATTCCAAATACGAAGGAAGTCAAAAGATTTTCCAGAATCCCTTACCATTTTTGCGAACTTAGCAATTGAGTAAGTTACGATATTTGCCTTATATCCACTATACCAATTTTGTTGCAGAACAAGGCTATCCAGACGTCTGAAAAATATCAGTTTAGCGATGGCATTCTTGAACCAAAGCTCGTTAAATTCCTTGCCATCACTTTTGGCCCATTCCGTTGCAATTCGACCAACGAAACCAGGGCTCCGCTTGCCTCCAGAAAACGCCTTTTGTGCACCAAGACTGACCTCATGTGGCACCTCATCAAATGAAAGTAGACATTTTGCGAGATCCGTCTTTGTGAACATTTGGCCGCGTGGATTCTTGAAAAGAAACTTTTTATACTCGGAATCATTATTTATAATGTTGCTTTGGTTGGCATATTGACCGCGAGCCCGCTCGTAAAACCAGTGGGTTTCTTGAACGCTTCCATCCCCAGCGGGGGCCCAAAGGCGGCGCGAAAACTCTTCTATTCTAAGATGAAAAGGATGGTTTGAAAAGAAATCAGCCGCATTAACTTTGTTCTGGGTGTTCGAATACTGTGAAATTTTTGGAACTATTTCCTCAACCTTTTTTGGCGGAACCACCGAAAGCTTCACTTGGACATAAACCTTATCTAAAATGGTTTTATTATCTTTTTCCTTTTTCTTAGCGTTAAATATGGATGCTGTAGTCTGCCCTCCATTCACGATTTGGAGGTTTTTAATCTTAATTATCCGCCGATCTTCATCTGCAGTGATAACCTCTTCAGCTGTTGCTGTAAGTCCATTGTTGTAAGCAAAAAACATGTGAGGTTCATTTTTAATGGTATTAAGCATACCTTGATTAATTGAGCCTCTAAACTGCAAAAATGTTCGGACATTCTGCTCGAGTAATCGTTCACCATAATCCTGATACAACCTAGCCAATGCACTACCTGGTAGCACAAGCAAATAGGATTGCATCGAATCCTCCCCCAAATAGGCAGGCAAGCAAGGTATAGCGCCCGTATCAGCGGAAACGAAGTCGATCCACATATCCTCTCTAGCCTTACCAGAAGTATTAGCTCGGTGGATTCGACTCAGATCCCATATTTCGTAGCTCGTTTGAAATCCTCCCGCCTTTTCTTTAGGCAGTGACATAACCCTTGTGCTGAGTGCGGCATTAGAAACCAACACAAGATTTATTTGCGCAATCTCGTTACGCGACTTTTTTAACATCCAAGCCAACTCGGTAACAGGCATAGCTTCATCGAGCGAATCAACAAACTTATCCTTCAGACAAGTTTCTACAAAACGCACAAGCCTCTTAAATGATGTCTCAATGTCAGAGTTAGTAAGAGTTTCGAGAGTGCTAGAGTCTCGATGGTCTCCGACAATAAGTGTTAAGCAAGCCAGTTCTTCGTTAAACGACCACGCATCTACGGCTAGCCCTTTTGTTGTGTTCTTATAGTCTGTCTGCGAGAAGCCAGTGATAAAACCCTCGTCCTCCAGAATTGAACACATGTGCTCGACGAAACTGCTTCGCGTGAAGTTTTCGTCTGCGCCAGCTTTGGCGATTAAATCTTGCGTGAACTCATTGTAATATTCTTCAATTGTCATAATATATTATTCCACCAGTTTGGTTTATCCTCATACTCGATACAAGCATCGAGATGCAGGGTGTAAGATAGAGAGTCTATGCCACTTGGCACATTGGAGGTTGAAATTCGTGGGAAGCCCTCGATAATTTTGAAGCACTTTACCGCAATTTTCTCAAAGTTAAATTCCAAGTATCCTTCAGATGCAATATAACCTGCTTGATAGAGCAAATCTTCGAATCTTTCTCTTGCGGTTTCGGATGCTGTTTGGAGCTTATCGCGGATCGAATCAATAAGACTATTTAGATTAAAATGATTATGCTCCTCACCGGTAGCCGTTGCTATTGTATACACAACAAGATAGGCTTCAGGCAATTGAGAATTCAGTTGTTCTAATGTTGAGATTCTTACTGTGGGTTTTGAAACTCCTGCCTGGCACTTCACTTCAACAGCAGTTTCATGAACGGCAAAATCTTGGGGTGCATCCTCGGGGCCTTTCCAAAAGTTCACTGCATCATCCCACCCGAAAGACGAGGCCAATGGCTCAGACAGAAACAAAAGCTCTCCAATCAGACCTTTGATTTTTTCCATTGTAAGGAGGCCCGAGCGCCCTTTTTTCAGAAAATCCTGCCATCGCTTTAACCTGCGTAAAACAATGGATGGTCCGCAATTTGCATCTTTAATTTGTGCAGTTGCACGAACAATATCGCTGCACAGCGCATGAAAAAGCTCCCAATTCGCCATTTCATTTAAGAGCAAGACGAGTTTCGCACGATCGCCCTGCTTTACGACAGCTGTGGATATTCCCGATAGACTGGGTAGCATCCTTTGCTCCGGCATCGCCAAAGCTTCACCGTCATACACAAATGCATAGTGATTTCTAGTATCAACTCCCCAGTAAAGAAGTAGCGGATGGTGATTGTCCACCAAACGAACATTAAAATCTGACGCCGGCTTATTGATTTCTGACCATGGATTAGTCATTAGTTTTCCTCTTCCTGTAAGGATTCAGCGTAGTTCTGGTTCCAATATGGAATATTAACGATGTATTCCACAAGTTTTTCAGGCCGTCTTGTAGTTGCGCTTCCTGGAAAGCTTAGACCATACGCAGTGACCGCATTGATAGCAGCATCTTCTAAGTGCAAAAGGTGAATGATCAATAAGGGGCGCTTACCTTCCACTTCCCTATACCGCTTTGGATTCAGGGTTTTAGAATCCTCTCGCTTCCTTAAATCTTCTAAAGTCTTTTCGTCGATACCCGCTTCCTCATCACGAGCTTCTCCAATTCTAGATTTTTTCTTGAAAGAAATTACTCCATTTCCGACATCTGCAGTATCGTTTGATCGGTTTTGCATCCTCCCCTTTAGTCCAACGACAGGTAAAGGAGGGTCGTCATCCTTATGCATTAGTGTTTTCAGAAGAATATCGCACCTATTTAAGCCCTCTTTTTCTAACCATGACAAATGCTCGACCAAAGGTTGGCTATAGTGTGTGTAAAAAGAATGTGGGTGGTTTTTAAACTGCTCTACAAAACTTTGAACGAGCTTTACGGAGACTTTCTCCCATAAATAGCCGAGCCTCATCCTTTTCGTTCCACCAAAAGCTTCACCCTCAGCAGCTTGCAAGGTCCTTTTTACAAGATCAAGATTATCATCAATTACTCCTTGATTTGAAGACAATACAATCGTCTCAATTAGCCTTCCCCCTAGTGCGATCTTATGAGGAACTGGTCTACCTTTCCGCATCTTGTTTCTTGCTGTGACTATCAACGCTGTAGGATGACTGCGAACACGCAGACCAAATTCCAATGGAGTAAGCCCTGCCCTCTCCATAGCTGTAAAATCACTCCGCAACTCCTCGGTAGCATCCGCGATATGTGCATACCATGAAGAAGCGTCAGGCGTCATGAAGATGCGACAGAGATCTTCATATCCATCCCGATAACCAAACCAACGCCCCATCTGCATGAGCGTGTCATACATAATTGAGTTTCTAAGGAAATAGCTGACAAGAAGACCTTCTAGTGTAAGCCCTCGAGAAAGCGACAGTCCGCCGACTGCAATCACACTCCTGCCATCAGGGTAATTTAATTTCGAGTAGTCCAGCTTATCGGTTGAGCCGATGTTAACACTTATAACTTCAATAGGATCAATGGACTTCTTCAAAACGGCTTGAACATCGGCCCATTCAAAACCGGCCTTTGCGTATTCGTTTTTCCAAGTCTCATGAATTGCGGCAAGGGAACTATTCTTAAGAGCCTCAGCATAGGAGAGACCTGAAAAATTGTTTACAGCGTTTCGGCGTTCCTTAATCAAATCGAGGACGATTCCTTTAAGGTGGTTCTGAACGGAGGTGAAGCGGCTAGCATTGATCATCATCGAATGATGTTTTCCATACTGACCTCTTAGAATGCGTATCGCGCGCGCAAGAATAAAGCAGTCTATTGCCTTGTGTAAACTGGCTGGAACAGCAACCGGGACATCGCTGATCTTATGTTTGACCGGCAAAAGAGCATCATTATCAGTAATGTCACGAATAATGTCGAGATCGGCAGTTTTTGAAAATATACGATTGGCTCCTACATAGTTGTCAGGGGGGTCAAGGCTCAAAATAAAGTGTCTTGGAAACAAATCTTTATAAATCAGTCCATTCTTCATTTCATCCTCGGTTTCGGGATCAATGAAAATATTTGCAAATGGGGTCGCTGTATAACCCACAAATGAGCTTCGGTCGAAGATTGAGAGCAGATTGCGAATGGCTTTGTTGATCGCAGGGGGACCTTGGTCGTCTGGGTTTATGTCGATCGAAGCATGGTCAGCCTCATCGTCAATAAGGAGCATAGGAAAATCTCGTAAGTTGTGCCTGTTATGATCAGTTAACCAATTGTGAAGATTTTCGAGTGTTGATTTGTTTTTTTTGATCACCAGAACTACTGGCTCATTCAGAGCTTGGAGGCCCATCGTGTTTGAATTGGCTAGCGCTTTGAAAAAGTCTTGCGTAGCTGTTGTCAAGCACACCGGCTTACGCTCGGTTCCGAAATTTGCTGCACCTATGTGTTCTCTCGAACGAGTGCACCACCCCATGAAATCGCTGTCGATTCGCTCTTGGGTCTGGTTGCGCAATGAGTTGAGCATGCCAGCTAATATGATGATCACTTTGTATCCAGCATCAGCCGCTTTACATACTAATCCCGTGTAGTTTGCTGTCTTTCCAGACTGAACATGACCAACCACCAGTCCCTTTCGGGACCACGGCCCATCTGTCGTAGGATCAGCGAGATGGTCGATAACATTGTCTGTGACTTTATCCAGCGCCCTAACAACATGCGCAGGCATTCCTTTGCTAGTTAGCAAGTGCTTGCGATAGCGTTCCCAGTAATACCATTTGATATCACCTTGCTTGGCAGCGAGCCAGGGCTTGCAGTCCTCTGATTCAAAGATTGAGCCTAAAGGCATACTGATTGAAAAACGAGTTTGAAGCGTCTTAACCACATCTGCGATCTCGCTATCCGTGAACTCCAGCCCTTCTGCCAAATGTAGCACCACCGCTTGCGCTTTTACAATGGAACTAAGGGCCTGTTCTGTCTGCGGTTCTTTATGCTGAAGCACAAGAGCTACCGATTCGATTAGTTTGGTAAGGTCAGCCATTTTATTAATGTTTTAGGGTAGAAGTTCATTGATAAGCTCTGGTGGAAATGGGTATGCCTCTGTATTTAGCAACTGCTTTCGTAGAGCGTCTCCTGCAAAGCCACAAGCGCGGAGGGCATCGATTAGCATGACAGCCGCTTGGCGGACTTCTTGCTCACTATGTTCAGGAGGCACAAATTCGGTCGTGTCACTAGCCGCATCGGCGAAGAACAGTTCATGTGGAAATGTCTCAGTAATCAGGCGCAAACATGTTTTCATCTCAACAGCCTGATCAGGCGTGACCTTATGCAAGAGGGCCTTAATAAGAGGGTGCTCTTGGTTTATTCCATAGCGAATCTTTCCATCTGCGACCTCCCGAGACCACACTGGCGTGATAGTTCGATTTTTCAATCGAGTTGCACGCCGAGTAAAAACCAACTTTCCCGCGCCCGAGATTTTGTTTATGATTTTTTTAAGTTCTTTACGAACTAACTCGGGAGGACTGGCTTCAGACTTCTTGATATCGATTTTCCATATTTTGTCCAAGTCATTAGTAATATCGACTTTGACACGAATGAGCTTGTTGAGTTCCTCCTTTTTGATCAGACGAAACCAAGTTGCACTTATTATAAGTCTGCGGTTTCGATAGATGTAAAATCCTTGGTTATGTAGATAGCCTTGCTCTCCGGCATACTGCTCATATAAAGCAGCTGGAACCTTGCTCCGATGGGGAAGAATATAGGGCTGCACAAATACCTCACTTCCATTAATATGAATCGTTTCCGAGGTAAGCTCTTGGCGAGCAGGAACCGCTGGACCAAAAGGATTAAAGGCCTCAAGTAAATTATTATTGAAATCAATTTTTATTGATGAGCAACCAAGATCTGGGGAAATGAAACGGTGAAAAATCATCTCCAGATGCACCCTCGCCAAATTCATAGCATCCGAAAAACGATTCTCATCTGCTGCGGCACAGATGATATCCAGTCTTCTCCATAGTAGAATCGTTCCGGATTTGCTTGACCCGAGAAAATCTGACACAAGCTCATGTAGCCGCTCATCCTGGAAGATAGAAGCAGAGTCTAAGTGCCCCGCAAGCCACTCCACAGAATCGCTTTTAGCAATTCTATCAAGGTCCCACTCGCATGCTGCGATTTTATTGTTTTTCTTTGAGGCAACGACTAGGTGGCGGCACTGCGAAATCGATGCTGTCTTCATCCCAAGGCCGAAACGCCCCAGATCATTCTTGGCGCGCTGCTCGACCGGATTTCTACTGCCGAAGCGCATTGCATCAATTAGTTCATCGTTCGACATACCATCGCCATCATCGATAATGGCAATCCAAGGGTCCCCATTGTTCCAAGCGAATCGAACTGAAATATTGTTTGAGTTGGCAGTAATGCTATTGTCAATAATATCAGCTAAAGCCGTTTCCAGCGTATAGCCTATACTTCGAAGCGACTCAAGAAGAGCGCTTGGCCTCGGATTTAAATTTATGTCATTATTTTTCAAGCGTTTTTAAATTATTACGTAAAATGTAATTCAGCGTAGAATAACATTTATTTAGTTTAAATTTTTGTTAATTTAACAGCATGCTATGAAATGGCATGTCAACATTAATTCAGAGTGGCGTTTTTCTGTTTGATAGCCCAGCGACCTGCTTCCTTTAAGCTTCGTTTTAACGAATCCTTGCCGCGCCCAGTGCAGGGGAACCAAGGTATTGACTCGTCACAGGTTTTCCTGACATGCCTGCCGAATTGTGTGCGGACCA
>Ga0247832_1008377_pt1 | contig 10330 bp, 8 predicted proteins | sample LaCruzMarch2015__10_FD_192407 | JGI IMG/M metagenome (GOLD analysis project Ga0247832, IMG submission 192407) | Freshwater microbial communities from meromictic Lake La Cruz, Castile-La Mancha, Spain - LaCruzMarch2015_4m | ecosystem: Environmental > Aquatic > Freshwater > Lake | place: Spain...
TTCCACCCATCCCGCACGTGGGCGGCCCGATAAGTGGTCCGGGCGTCCCCAACGTGCTGATAGAAGGGATACCAGCCGCCGTCGTGGGTGATACGTGCGTGTGCGTGGGGCCGCCGGACACCATTGTTAATGGATCGGCCACCGTTCTGATTTCCGGCCGCCCGGCTGCTCGGATGGGCGATACCACCGCGCACGGAGGGTCTATTGTTTTGGGCGCGCGGACTGTGATTATTGGTGGCTGAGATTGGCTTGGTGATGTTTTTAGCGGGGCTTATTGCATGGTGAAAGATCGGCCTTTGGTCGGCGTTCAACACAACGCCAGCGGCATCCAAAATGCCCGGCAGCTTGGTGATGCAAAACGACGGAAACCTCGTTTTTTACAGCAGGTTTAATGCTGCGATGTGGGCTACCAACACGGGGAACCCTGCAGGGGCATCTTCTCAGTTGCACGTGGATGGGTCAAGTGTGGACAAAACCTTGGTATTGTCTGCATATAATTACTCGGAAGGGCAAGAAACGGTTATTTTATATGGGCAATAAACAATAAATTCAATACCATGCGCGAAGAAGAAATCTTTGAAATAATTGTCGGGCACCTTGTTGAGGTACTACCTGAAATAGACCCGCAATACGTTACCATGCAAGATGCATTACGTGATTTAGGGGCCAATTCTGTAGACCGAGTCGAAATCGTTATGATGACTATGGAATCTTTATCACTGGATATTCCACTCGTTGAATTGTCTGGAACACATAATATCCAGGAATTGGTAGAATTGCTGCATGCAAGGTTATGAGCAATCTGATGTTCTAGTTTCCGGAATAGGCGTTATCTCGGCAATTGGCCAGGGTAAGCGTGACTTTATTTCGGCTTTATTGCAAGGCCGACACCGTTTTGATGTCATGAAACGCCTTGGCAGACAAGCGCCATTGGCGCTATATGAAGACGATATCGATTCAGAAAAAACAACTGCATTTTTAGGCGCTGAAATAGAAAGCCTCAAGATCCCCGAATCCATATCAGAACGCCTATTACGAACGGCTTCCTTTTCAAGCAAAGTAGCGCTCGCAACCTTACAGGAAGCATGGGATGACGCTAATCTTTATGAGGTTGAACAGACCCGCATCGGGTTAGTCGTAGGCGGCTCCAATTTCCAACAAAGAGAACTGATATTAACCCAGGAACAATATCACAACCGTCGGCAATTCCTTCCACCTAACTACGCCATGTCCTTTATGGACAGTGATTTATGTGGTTTATGTACAGAGGCTTTTAGTATTAAGGGATTTGCCTATACCGTGGGCGGCGCCTCTGCCAGTGGCCAACTTGCCATCATACACGCAATTAATGCCGTACTAACTGGGCAGGTTGATGTTTGCATTGCCTTAGGCGCTTTAATGGATCTGTCATATTGGGAGTGTCAAGGGTTTCAGTCTTTAGGCACCATGGGCAGCAATCGCTTTGCGCTCGAGCCGGCACTAGCCTGTCGACCTTTTGATAAAAACCGGGATGGTTTCATTTTTGGCGAATCATGTGGCGCAGTGGTTATCCAGAAATCTGATGTAGCAAAAAGAGCGGGTGTAAAACCTTACGCTCGTTTTACCGGCTGGGCGATTGGGATGGACGGTAACCGCAATCCCAATCCATCACTCGAAGGAGAAATCGGGGTGATCAAAAAAGCATTGCAACAAACCGGCTTAAACGCAAACCAAATTGACTATATCAATCCACATGGATCAGGTTCTGTGATCGGTGATGAGATCGAATTAAAGGCGATTGCTGCATGTGGGCTTGAGCACGCATTTATCAATACTACAAAATCCATCACCGGCCATGGGTTGAGTTCCGCAGGTATCGTAGAACTTATTGCCACCTTGCTGCAAATGGAAGCAGGATCCTTGCATCCCAGTAGAAACCTGGACGATCCGATGAAACCTGACTTTAATTGGGTTCGGCAAAACATGGTTTCACACGCCATCCAAAATGCATTAAATATCAGTATTGGGTTTGGAGGGATCAATAGTGCAGTCTTTTTGGAAAAGTTTTAAGTATAGATCATAAGTAATTGACTTGTTGCGGTGGGGAACAAAACGACAAAAATATTTATCCCGAAAGAATCGCAATTACTAAAAAAGTTGATATAAGAAAAAAATCTCATTGAATGATTTGGACATTCAATATTTATCGTATATTTGTACGGATTAAATTTGCCTCATGAACCCACATGAACCATCATTCCCCATTGTTACTTATATTGAACAATTGGATCTTGACGCAATGGGTTCTATTAGGCGGATTTTATGAACATGCTGAGTTCGACGAAACTGAAGTTATAAAAAAACAGCAATTGTCGTATCTTTACGGTCTAAAATTGCAAAAATGGATAGCGAACTACTGAGGTTAAAAGAAAGGGTGGAAATCGCTCTTGAAATCGGCGAAAGTTATTACCGTGAATTCAAAACTGCACTCGAAATCGAAGTTGAAGGTATAGGAGAAAACCGTGTGAAGAAACCGAAACCACGAGATATCAAGGAAGTTTGCCATGATATTGCTAAGACTCTTGTTGCTTTTGCCAATGCTGATGGGGGCGAATTATTCATAGGTGTAGAGGATGACAATAGTGTTACGGGTCTTCAATACACAGACGAAAAAAATAATATAATATTAAAAGCACCTACTACACATGTTCATCATGATACTCCTTTACCAATTAAAAGAGCAACCCTTATTAATTACGAGGGGTTAAAGGTGGCCTATTTTTCAGTAGAAAAGGGCTCTAAATATGTACATTTAACTTCTAAAGGGGAATGCTTTCAACGAAAGGACAGAGAATCTGTGCCAACTGCATCAGAGCATATCAGATTTTTAAGAGAAGAAGAAGTTTCTAGGGAATATGATCGTCAGTTTGTAGATTTGGCCTACATAAGCGATTTGGATTTACAATTGGTTTCGACTGTTGCACAACATATCTCGAAAACAATGTCCCCAGAAAAATTTCTACAATATTTAGAACTCGCTGAATTTGACGGTGACAGACTGAGACTAAGAAGAGCAGCCCTATTGCTTTTTGCTAAAAACCCACTAAAATGGCATCCACGTTGCCAAGTAAGAATTCTGCGTGTTAAAGGGATTGAAGAGAAAACCGGAGTAAATTTTAACGTGGAAGAAATCGCAGAAGTAAGCGGTAACATATTTAGCCTAATTGAAGCAAGTTGGGACACACTTCGGCCAAACCTAACAGAAACAAGATTTTCAAAAGACGCATTGTTCAAGACCCAAATAATTTATCCAGAGTTAGCATGTAAAGAGGCGCTGATAAACGCTATTACTCACAGAGATTATAGCATCGAGGGAAGGGGAATTGAGATCAGAGTTTTTGATGATCGGCTGGAAATTTTGAGTCCTGGGAAATTGCTATCTTCCATAACAATAAAAGATTTACAAGAATTAAAAGGAGTACATCAAACTCGCAATACTTATATTGGTAGAGTACTTAGAGAGTTTGGCTATATCCGAGAACTGGGTGAAGGCATTAGGCGTATGTATGATTTAATGAAAAGCAATGAATTAATAGCGCCTAAAATAGAATCTCCAAACAAATCATTTATCGTTTCTCTTTTCTATAAACATATTTACTCAAAAGAAGAAAAACTATGGCTTGATAATTTTGAAAAATTAAATCTATCAAGAGAGCAAAAAACCGTTGTGAGGCTAGGTCTTGATGGACAATTAATTTCACCAAAGCAAATTTGGGACAGTGTTGGAATTGTTGACACAGAGTATTATAGGCAATTGATTGAATCACTTACAAATATAGGAATTCTCATTACCGAAATTCCAAAGATCAAGGCTCAAAATACTGCACGAAAAAAATCGATTTCAGTTAAAGACGTACCGCGTTTCAAAATAATTGCTCCGACCGAATCAAAACCGACAACAAAATCACCTAAGTTGAAGATAATTGGCAGGCCTCTCGTAAAGCCTTCTGTAATACAACCCGATATGGTGTCAACTGACACCTCTGATTATTCAAAGATATATGTAGGCAACTTGGACTATTCTGTAACAGAGCAGCAATTGAGAGAATTTTTCTCTGAATTTGGTGATGTATCAGATGCATCTATACCCGTAGATTTCTACACAAGAACATCTAAGGGATTTGGCTTTGTAGAGTTTGATCAAGATACTGTGGCTAAAAAAATTCTTGCAGATAAGCAACCCAAATATTTGGTGGGAAGACGGTTATATATTCAAGAATATAAAAAATATTCATAATCGTCGAACTCTGCACTACTGCCCATGCTTCCTAAAAGTCGCAAAAGCAGCAGAGCCCATTTTAGGCACAATTAATCGAAAAAAAAGTAAAAAACAAATATTTAAACTTTTTGAAATGAAAAAAGAACTCAAGTACAAAAACCTAACCATCACCATCGTAACGATAATGATTGGACTATTTTTTTCTTGTACATCAAAAAAAATCATTTATTGTCCTCCAGACAATGAACCTGTTGTTATTTATAAGAAAGCAAGCAAGGCATATCCATCTTATGTTAAAACTTTTGAATCAAATTTGAAAGGTTCAATTCAATTAACAAAAGAGATAGAGGCGTTAGAATTGGAAAATTCCATTAAGAACAAAGTAACTGTGCTTCGCGAAAGACTGAATCAAACTAATATTACATGGGAGAATTTACTTAAGGGAGCGTATATGGCATTTGAAGGCGTACCTTGTGATAAAGATATACGTAGTAAGTATTTTCAGTTTTTAGAGAATATTCGTGCAGATAATTTAGCCTTACAAGAATTGCGTACTACTTTGGATATCATTACTTCAAAATCCAACTTCAGCACATCTGAGACAAAAAAACTTGAATCTTCAATTAGTAAATATTTATCAAATGCAAAATTATAAAAAAACAATTATTCTGGTTCTGTTATTAAAAACAGGGTTGCTTTATTGCCAACAAAGCACTGAGTTAAATTCTCCAGCCAGTTCTTTCAAAAGAATCATTTATGAAATTTATCCAAGTCTAACTGTTAAAGAGAAGAAAATTATTGATGAAATTCACATTGATTTAGAAAAAAATAGTGATTCCCAAACTGCACACGCTTTTGAAGAAAGCAACAAAAAATATATCTATATTAGTGATGTATTTCTTCGAAATTGTGTATATCTGATATCCTCTATTAGTCTAGATTCAATTATAAATAATAGTTTTTCACATTTCTATTCTAAAGAATATTATTTCGCAGTGGATACATTAAAATCACCAGCAGAATTATTAGAAATGAATGAAGAGGAGTCGAATGAACTGTATTATAATACTCTACAAAATGAGATGAGTTTAATTCAATTATTTCAAACTACCAATTTTGTAATTTTACATGAGGTTGGGCATCATGTTTTAGGGCATCCTAAAAAAAGGAAAAAATTATTGAAGAAAAAAGATTCCCAAATTGACTCTAAATTGAAATCATTCGAGTTTGAAGCTGATTTATGGGCTATCGAAAAACTTCGGAAGTCTGTTTTTTTTGAGGTAGCATTGATGCCAACCGTAATCGAACTTTGGTCACCAAGACTGGTACTTAGGAATCCAAGACAATATCCTACGGTTCCAGAAAGAATGATAAATATACTTGAAAATGAAAAAAAAGTTACTTGCATTGGGACAAATCAGAACATAAACAAATGTACCTTTGTAAACTTAGAGTTGAATAACTGGCTTCGAATTAATCAATCTCTAAGTGTATTTAATGAGGATATTGACTCTTATATGCGGGCTAAATTAATAAATAAGATAGTAAAATATGGCGAATTTAAAAATAGTGCAGATATTTATCATTTTTTAGGATTATCAATTTTAAAAGACTATAATATTGAAAATAGAATTGATTCAGCACTGACTTACTTAACCTACGGTGCTAACATTTCAGAGCCAAATTCTGCGGCTAACATGCTTTCTCCAAATCAGATTGATGAAAATCCATTTGAAATAAAAGAAAAATGTGCCCTTTTATCTGCTATTCTTTATGAGGACAAACTACATCGTAAAGATTTGGCAAAGAAATATTATTCAATTGCAAATAACATTTCAGTGTTTTTTCCTAAAGCCTTTTATGAGCGAAAACTAATGAGATTATAATGGGGTTAATATTACAATGCTATATTGCCTAACTTTGAATTTATAACAATTCTTCCTAATTTGACAACCCAACAGCCCCCCCCAAAAACCGCCCAACTTTAAAATCCCCCACCCACCCCACCAATTTTTCCTTCCCTTCTAAACTTTTGCCTTACCTTTCGGTTCTAACCAAAAATAAAACACAAGATGGGCTTATCGGCTGAACGCAGCAACCAACTGCAACTCATCCGCGCCAGCGCGCGCGATTTTGCGGAAACGCATATTCGTCCCTACGTCATGGAATGGGACGAAGCACAATTTTTCCCGGTGGACCTTTTCAAACAAATGGGCGAATTGGGTTTTCTGGGCGTGTTAGTGCCGGAGCAATATGAAGGCTCGGGCTTCGGATACCAGGAGTACATCACCATCATTGAGGAAATTGCCAAAGTGTGCGGCTCGATCGGATTGTCGGTGGCGGCACACAACTCGCTGTGTACCAACCACATCCTGACCTTTGGCAACGAAGCACAAAAAAGCAAATACCTGCCTTTGCTCGCTACCGGCAAATGGATCGGCGCTTGGGGATTAACCGAACCCAACACCGGCTCCGATGCGGCCCGAATGCAATGTGTGGCCCAACGCGATGGCGAATACTGGGTCATCAATGGCAACAAATCCTGGATTACCCACGGCAAAAGCGGCGATGTGGCCGTGGTAATCGTGCGCACCGGCGAATTGCTCGACAGCCGGGGCATGAGTGCTTTTGTGGTGGAACGCGGCACCCCCGGGTTCAATGCTGGCAAAAAGGAAAATAAATTGGGCATGCGCGCGAGCGAAACCGCGGAAATGATTTTCGACAATTGCCGCATCCACGAAAGCCAAATGCTGGGCAAAGAAGGGGAAGGTTTTGTGCAATCCATGAAAATCCTCGATGGCGGCCGTATTTCGATTGCCTCTTTGGCCTTGGGCATTGCCAAAGGCGCTTACGAAGCCTCGGTTAAATACGCCAAAGAACGGCATCAATTTGGTCAGCCGATTGCTAATTTCCAGGGCATTAGCTTCAAATTGGCGGATATGGCCACTAAAATTGAAGCCGCTGAATTGCTCACCCGCAATGCCGGCATGCTCAAAGATGAAGGCTCGAAATGCACCAAAGAAGCGGCCATGGCCAAATATTACGCGTCTGAAATATCGGTTCAGGTCAGCACGGATGCCGTACAGATCTTTGGCGGATACGGCTATACCAAGGATTTTCCGGTGGAAAAATTCTACCGCGACTCCAAGTTGTGTACGATCGGCGAAGGCACTTCCGAAATTCAAAAATTAGTGATTTCCAGGGAAGCGCTGAAAGGATAATCACCTCGGTGGCCCTTACGCCTAAAAAGAAATCAAAAGGCCGTCCGGCCTTGGCCGCTATGCCGTTGACTTAAGGATTTAAGGATTTTAGACTTAAGATTACATCAAAGGCAGTGGCAAGTGGGCGGCCTTTTGCTATTTTTGCCTTTCCAACACGTATGTATGAAAGTTGACATCCTCGATCTTCAGTTTTTGGCCATTGATCATGCCATTGCCGTTTTCTTGATTCAAGGTACGGATGGCTATGTATTAATCGAATCCGGCCCCTACTCCAATTTTGCCCATTTGAAGGACTTGTTGACCCAAAAAGGGGTCGATTTGAAGGATATCAAGCATGTTTTGCTCAGCCATATCCACTTCGACCATGCGGGTGCTGCCTGGGCGTTTGCGGAGGCGGGCGCTACGGTGTATGTGCATCCGAAAGGATTACCGCATTTGGCAGCACCGGAGAAACTGTACAACTCTGCCCGTCAAATTTATGGCGATCAAATGGATCGTTTGTGGGGTGAAATGCGCCCGATCCCTGAAAACCAATTGGTTGCACCGGAACATGGCGCGGTCCTGGAACTGGCGGGTATTCGTTTTACCGCCTGGTACACCCCCGGACATGCCGTGCACCACATTGCCTGGATGGCCGAACCCATTGGCCTGGATGAAGCATCGACCCGCGCTGCGCGGGTGCTCTTTACCGGAGATGTAGCAGGGGTGAAAATAGAGGATGGTTTGGTCGCGCCGCCTTGTCCACCGCCCGATATAAACCTGGAAGACTGGCGTGCATCCATTCATTTGATGCATCATTTGCCCGTGGATACCCTTTATTTGACCCATTTTGGCAAAATAACCGACAAACAAAACCACCTAACCGTACTGGAGCACCGTTTGCTTGAATGGGCGAACTGGATGCGGCCCTACGCAGAAAGTGGTGCGCCCGCCGAGGCCATTATTCCATTTTTCAAGGAACATGTGCGCGATGAACTTCTGGCCTACGGGGTGGAAGAGGCTGGCCTGGCACGTTATGAGGCCGCCAATCCAGCCTTTATGTCCGTGGCAGGATTGTTGCGGTATTGGAAAAAGCAAGGGGTAGGCCCCAGTGTTCAATCATAAATTAATCTATACGTTGCAAAACCACACCGACACTGCACAAGCGGTACTCGCAAAACTCAAAAACCAGGAAGTACTCATTATTGGCGATGTGATGCTCGATCGCTACCTCATGGGCTCCGTGAGCCGTATCTCGCCGGAAGCGCCGGTACCCGTGGTATTGTATCAGCAAACGGAAGATCGTTTGGGCGGCGCAGCCAATGTAGCACTGAATATCAAGGCCTTAGGTGGTATTCCACTCTTATGCACCATCGCAGGTAAGGATGCGGAAGGCGCTCAATTGGTGGATCACATTTTACCCCAATACGGCATCGAATCGGTCGGCGTGGTTTTATCGGATGCGCGTTGCACCACGGTCAAAACAAGGGTATTGGGCAATAACCAGCAAATGTTGCGCATCGACCGGGAAGAAGTACACCCGCTCACGCCCCAGGAATCAGCCGATTTGCTCACCCGAGTAGATCATTTGCTGACGACCCGCAACATTCGGGTGATTATTTTTCAGGATTATAACAAAGGGGTTTTGAGCGCCGAAGTGATCGCCACCATCATCGGTTGGGCAAAAAAACGGGGTATCCCGACGGCGGTCGACCCTAAAAAAGCGAACTTTTTTGCTTATGTTGGGGTTGATTTATTTAAACCCAATTTAAAAGAAATTCGAGACAGCGCCCCTTTTTCCATTCAGCCCACCTTGGAATCTTTAGACCAGGCTGCTGCTTTTTTGCGTGACCGCTTACAAAATCGGTTTACCATGATTACTTTATCCGAAAAAGGACTATATTTGGACGATGAATCGGACAAGGGATGTATTTACCCAACAGAAGCGCGCAATGTGGCCGATGTGAGTGGTGCGGGCGACACGGTAATCAGTATTGCGGCCTTGGGACTGGGGGCGGGGCTGGATTTACCCACCATCGCGGTGTTATCAAACCTGGCAGGGGGGCAAGTTTGCGAATTTGCGGGCGTGGTTCCGGTACAACCGGATTTGCTGGCAGCCGAATTCGAAAAAATGCGAAACTAAATCATCTTGATATGCGGTATATTTTATTCACCCTACTTTTTGGAGGCATGGTCGAGCAGGCTATTGCTCAAATAACTACGTTTGCCCCCGACACTTTATTGAAAGAAACGTTTGAAATTGACCCAAGCGACGAAATGTTGAGTTATCCCAACGGAGATGATGTTTTTTGGGTGAATTGGGATGAGGACGGCGCACCCACCAATTGCGCCTTTGATCCAGAGAATGGTTTTCCTTTGGGTACTTGGTATTGGGAATATGACCTGGGTATCGCCCCTTCCAGTCAGGTAAATAATGTGTTTACCAGCTGTTCTTATGGAGACCCCGCTTTTAGAAACCACAACTGGCTGATCACACCGCCCATTTATGTAGAAGATTCAACCTATGCTTTATCCTGGCGATCCTTGGCACTACAAGGCCCTTTTCTGACGGATGGGTACCATGTTTTGATTTCAGAAACCGGCAATTTCCCGGGAAACTTTACGGACACTATATTTAGTGCAGCCGAAACCACCACCCCTTATGCAGTCAGCAACAGTTTAGGTTTTCCGCTGGATGTATCCCAATATACCTATTCACCGGGCTATTTGCACGCAAATGCCTATACCGATACGGCCTATTTCAAAATCACCCAGGTAGAAGGAAAAGATCTTTACCAGGGTAAAATGGAGCCCCACCGCTATTGGTTAAAGGATTATGTAGGCAAAACCGTGTATGTGGCCTTTTTGCATG
>Ga0247832_1008382_pt1 | contig 10327 bp, 9 predicted proteins | sample LaCruzMarch2015__10_FD_192407 | JGI IMG/M metagenome (GOLD analysis project Ga0247832, IMG submission 192407) | Freshwater microbial communities from meromictic Lake La Cruz, Castile-La Mancha, Spain - LaCruzMarch2015_4m | ecosystem: Environmental > Aquatic > Freshwater > Lake | place: Spain...
TTGTATTAGTAAGCCATCTCTAGGAAACTGGCATACAAAAGACGGTAGCAGTAAAGGAGAGTTCTCCCTCTCCCCAAAATTCGACGAATTCTATTCTTGGAAGGCGGGCGGGACAGCTCCCGCTATTTTTATTTCTTTAATCTCAATACCTACCTATCTACAATGCTATTCTTGTCCTTCGTTGGCACAGTCTGCATCATGACAGCGGGAGTTGTCTCCTTCTCCACTCCTCTTCCTCTATCGTTATCTCCACGCGTTCTAACGTTGGCAAGGAATAGGCATAGTAATCATCCCTTGGTAAAAGACAGCAAGGTCTCAGCACTAAACGCTGTACTTCCACCACCATCATGGGCCATCTATACCATTGGACACATTATTGGCGGCACAACTGGCACACCATTCGTTCTGCGCGCTACAAAATCATGGTATATTCGTATATCACTGCCCAAATGGACCCCACCCAACTATATTTTTGGACCAGTTTGGACAATTCTGTACGGGTTAATGGGATATTCACTATCACGAATTGTTAATAGTTGTAATAATGGTAGTGCAGCAATCAAATTATGGTCGGTGCACTATACATTAAATATACTTTGGTCACCAATATTCTTTGGCATGCAACGTTTACGATTGGGATATATTATCAATCTATGTCTCTTGACAACATTAATTGCATTATTACCATTATACTACTCTATTGATCGAATATCGGCATATTTTCAATTGCCTTACCTAGCTTGGCTATTATTTGCAACGGCATTGAATAAAGCAATATGTAAACTCAATCCAACAACATTGGATGGTAAAAATGAAGCAATGGTACAGGCAGATATTTGTAAAGATGGTCCGGGGTATAATGACGCCATGCTTAAATATGATATTGATAAACTTCAAATGGCAGCTGCAAAGTATGCAGGCCTTTGAAGACGTTCGAACGACAACCATTTAAATATATTGCAATACATAAAAATAAATTTGCTTCTAAAAAGTTCTACTCGTCTTCATTTGTCCACTCCATTATATCATATTTACTTTATAAATCAACATCAACTAAATCTGGACTGTACGTGGCACGTGCTATTCGTAAGAAGCGTATTAATGCACCAGCTTCTAATAATTCAATTTCATTCTCCGTCTTCTTGGTAGCAAGTGCATATTTACCTTTGGTCGTTTCTGTAAAGCAACGTCGTAATACATACGTTGCCTGACAGGATGCATACTCTAATTGTTTGGCAACAATCGGTCCAAATAATTGATACGATCCTGTCACGCCTAGTACATTTAGACTGCTACTATTGCTGATACTGCTAATCCTCATGTTGTCAATAGTATTTAGGGGTAGCTGACGCGGTTGCAACCCCTGATAGAGTGATGGCCAGTTATGTCCACCAATAGTTGACACGGTATTGTAATCGTCACTACTACTGCTACTACTACGTACATGATCAATGGCTCGGATAGCGACCAATAGTGGTACAAAGTATATCGTCATTTCGAATGCCGTGCCAAATACAAGTTTAACAAATGTCACCGACGGACTGCGAACCAATATTGCTCTCTTCCTTAGTAGTGCAGGGAGGAGTGTTGATAAGGGTTTACGTCCTGGAGTAAGGAGATATCTACTTCGTATGACAATTGGTGTACTACTACTACTACTAATACTGCTACTACTCTTGTGGGTACTGGATGATATTGCATCATTATTATTTGTCTTTCGACGTTTCGTTTTTGGTGGTACGTCGTCTTTACTGATAGTCATGTCAATCGCAGGAGTAGTTTCCTCCTCACCATCACTACCACTTTCTAGTTCAGTAAATTGCATTGGATTATTCCACGCATCTTCTAATACGATAATACGTTTTCCATCCTTGTCAATCATGCTGCCATCAACTCCGTCTTCTTCTTTTACTAAATTATTATAATCATTCTCCAAATCATTCAAACATTCAATTACAACACTAAAGCACTTTGACATTGTACCTCTAAACTTTGTCTTATCTAATACTGGCAACATAATATATGTATACAATGCCTGTGCACCGGCACGGAATTTCTCTATCCGTGCTACGGCTGCCTTGAGAACATCGCCATCTTGATACCGTCGGGGGATGGGAATGGGTGTATTCAAGCGTTCTACGAATTGTTGCATCTGCTCAATTGAACATTCTATTTCAAACTCATCACCTCCTCCTGCTACATTGTCGTCGTTTGTTATTGTGGCGGCTGCCGAACGTAACGCCTCGGTAATAGTCTCCTTGAGCAATGTGTCGTCCATTTTTGCCAATGCCTCCTCCAAGAAATAATCCGGATCTGCCATTTTAATTATATGCGAACGAATATTATCTACTCGACTTTCTAAATATCCCTTCAACTTATTTAGGAATTCCATATCCCGTCTCTCCTGTCGGACGAATAATGTCGTCGCTCCTCCACCCGTTGTTACTGGAAGGTGGAGTCCTAAATGAACGGCCCACTGTTTGGCATTATTCACATGCTGCTGTAGTATATCAGCCTTATGATCACCCTGTTTCTCTCGTGTTGACCGTATAGCCAAAGTGGCATGTTTCACAATGTACAACAGTCGTGATCCATACTCCTCTCGTAATTCACTCTCAAATAGTATCTCACGTTCACGTGTTTGGTCGGCACTCTCTACCGATTTCATTTCTCCCTCACCGGAGGCATCCTGCTGCTGCTGCTGCTGCTTGGCATAGTGTTTTTGTAACTTTTTGATCCGTTTTGCAATAGTCATACGATAGTTGTCCAGATCTATCGCTGCCTTAAATATCGAGTCTTCAAATTTCATAGCTAACATAGTCTTAGATGCCGATGTCGCACCTGGTTCGAGCGAGGCGAGTACCTTGGCAATGGATCGTACCTCCTCTGATCGGAAGGATTGGGCAATCGATTGACGCCAGTTGCCGCCGTTATCATCGGTAACTGCAGCGACGTTGGGAGGTGGAATATCATTTTTGTCATTGTTCATTATTGGGAATAATTTGCCTATTATTACTATTCACGTATCTAGCGTCCACCCAGTGCTTGCGCCCAGCCGTTGCTTGGTTGATGGCTGGGTTACTAGCAGTAGATATTATGAGTAGTAAGACAGTGGTGGGGACAGAACAGGAACGGGAACAATGCTCCCGCCTTTTTGCTTCTCTATCAATCTCCACTCAGAAGCTTCGTCAACATGGGCAAACGAGCGAAGAAGGCACCAGTACAAACGAAGAAGAAGCAGGCACTCGCGAGACGATTTAAATGTCCATTCTGTGCCAATGGTAAGTAGTCCTCAACTGTGATGGGTTTGTTTTTGCGGACGCGTCTCTCTAATCATGTATTCTTTATACATTTGTATATTCCTCGAATCTCTAAATAAAACAGAGGATGTAGTCGAATGTAAAATGGATCTTTCCAAGGGTGTAGGTTCACTCAGTTGTCGTATGTGTTCCGCGTCCTATGAAATGCCTATCCATCATTTACATGAACCAATTGATGTATTTAGTGAATGGTTGGATGATTGTGAGGCAGCTGAGCGAGGAGAGGTTGCAGCTGCGGCATCGTCATCCCGTCGTGGTGGTGGTGGTGGTGGTGATATGAGCAGGGTGGTTCATGATACCAGTCAAGATTATGACGACGATGATGATGACGATGACGAGGAGGATGATTTGCCACCAGCTTCGGGATTGGGAATGAAGAATAAATCATTACCCATAGAAGAGGGGAATAAGAAGAGAAAGACGTCGGTTGCTGTTACTAATTTGGGATTGGACGATTCAGATGATGATGACTCAGATTGAAACTTTAAAAATTGTATAAATGGAGGAAGGGGAGTGAGGTCTGCTGATGTCAGAATAGCGCTATTAGAGATGGATTAAGGGTATACGGAAGAGCATTTGTGTAAGCTACAAATTGGTTCTCTGACCTAGTTTTGATGAGGAATGTTGCTGAAGATGTTTGGAGAGAACCATACTCATAACACTGAGACTCTATAGGGGAAATGCGATTTCTTCAGGGAGAGTCCCCAAACTTTAGTTGCTATCAATTAATCATAACAAGCAAGTGCCAGTCTCTCTTCCGCGTCTCGTCACCAATATACCCTAGATAGAGTTGCGTCTCGCTGCGAGACCTTGCGAGACGAGACCGTGGTCTCCTCCTGGTACGTACGATGGTACGATAGGTCTTGTCTAAAAAAAAGCGGGTTTCCGTTGGAGAAAGAAACGAAGGAGCTGACAGTCCACCATGTCGTTGATTAAATCATGAATCTACGAAGTACATAGAGGTACGATCATCAACTAACGACGAGGAGGAATAAATTGCTGCTGCTGGACCAAGATTGGCGTAACGCGTAAATTCCGTAGCATTAATTCAAAGTCTTTAATTTCGAGTTTAGCGAATCGCTGCATTCCCAACATGGGCATCATCACGCGGGAGGGACGTGTTCGCGTCATGAAAGGGATCATGTCCAAGTTGGGTTCTAGAGAGGACATAACATCTACCGACGAGTCATTGTCCGCTGGCGCGGAGGGGATGGAAGGGTCGTCGTCTTCGTCGAATAATAAACTGCCTGCGGCGGAATCCCGCAATCCCTCTTCCAGTACTCACTCATCTAGTGGGAAGGCCGCTGGAAATGGTGGTAGCGGTGGTGGTAGTAATGAGGGTGGAGCCGGTGGTGCTGATAACACCGAAGAAGTTGAGAATGCTGCACTACAAATTGCCGACCCGACAAACCATCCACGTGCACTCAAGGTCCTATTCCTATCCTCAGATACCGGTGGTGGACATCGAGCATCGGCCACATCTCTCGCACAACAATTTGAACAACTATTCCCCGGTTCATCATATGCATTATGTGACATTGTCCAATTGGACGGTCCCCCTCCGTACAATATGCTTGTCAAGACATATAAACACCTCAGTGCACATCCACAGCAATGGAAACTGGTATATAATGTTTCGAATACACGTGCATATGAAATGTTAGCCGACGTACACATGAAAAGTGCCATGGAACGTTCTGTACGGAAGCGTATATTAAGTTATAACCCCGATGTGGTGGTAAGTGTCCATCCATTAATGACAAATGTACCAGTACTGGCATGTCGGAATATTGCCAAGGAGACTGGACGACATTTACCCATCTTTACAGTCTGTACTGACCTAGGATCGGCACATTCCATGTGGTTTGCGAATGGTGTCGAGAAACTATTTGTGGCAAGTGACGTTATTCGAGATTTGGCCATGCAACGGGGGAAGGTCCCATTGGAGAAGATCATTATGAGTGGGTTGCCCATACGACATGACTTTGCAGTACAGGCCACAAAGATGGGGGATCGTCATAGCTTAGAAGGGAGGGAATATCGTACCTTTGTCCGGGAGCAGCTTGGTCTTGGTCCATATGCTAATAATCGTACTGTTCTTGTTATGGGTGGGGGAGAGGGATGTGGCCAATTAGCGAACATTGTCGATGCGCTTTACCTCCAATTTGTCGAACGGGGTATGGATGCATTAATCCTTGTGGTGTGTGGACGGAATGACCAATTAAAGGATTCCTTAGTAAAGCGGGATTGGGAGGGGATGCGAGAGAAGTATCTCGTGGCACGTACAAATGGGGTGGACTTTGATTCGTGTGTCGGGTTGTTGAGTGATGTTGGTTGCATCGATGGTGGATATATGGCACAAAATATACGCCGAATCATTAGTACACCGATATTACCGTCTAGTATAGGTGGTTTGGGGATGTCACTGAAGTCGATGAACGGTCCATTTGGGGCGTTTAGCTCGTCTGCATCCACAAACAATTTGGATGCTCCGAGTAATAACACAGGGGATGGGCACGCTGTCAGTCTTCCTCCGACTAGGTCGACATCACCAACTCAATTCGATATAAACGCGAATGACAGCGTTGAGGTGGTAACACAGAGCACTGCCAATCGACACGATTTGGATGCTCTATTAAAGCCACTGGCATCGACTGGTGACTTAGAGGTCAGCTCAGTTGCTGAAAGTGTCGCAGGTGGAGATGACCTGGACACTAAGGCAACCACCAATGATTCTGTCATTGAGGCAAAGGTTAAAGTTATTGGTCTTGGATTTATTACAAATATGGCTGAATATATGGTTGCGACGGATGTACTCGTGAGTAAGGCAGGACCTGGAACAATTGCCGAGGCAGCATCACTCTCCCTCCCCGTCATGCTAACGAGTTTCCTACCTGGACAAGAAGAAGGAAATGTTGATTACGTTGTGGAGGGTAAGTTTGGTACCTTCGTCTCTGACTCTGACCCCCAGGCCGTATCTGATGTTGTGGCCACTTGGTTATTGGATGAAGAGAAGTTACGTGAAATGAGTATTAATGCACGTATGCGAGGCAGACCCGATGCGGCCGCAGAGATTGTTGATGCGATAGGTGAGAGTGCCCTGAGATGGAGGAATGAGCATGATGAAATCGAAGTACTAGAGGAGACGGTCGGTAGGGTGAATGAAGGGCTAGAAGAAGAGGAATAGGCCCGGCCTCCGTCATTTCCTATAGTCTTGCTGTAATAAATGTGAATGAGTGACCACCGTCAGTCAGCTAGAATACAGTAATTATCATAATGAATTGTTTTATGTTACAAGGTTTACTCATTACCATCAATCAATGATCAACTTTTCTTCCTCTTGCTCCTTCATTCTTAACTGTACCCTCTCCTCGCGTCTACTCCAATAGATGTCCACTACAGAAGAACCCACAACTTCATCCGCTGACTTGTACCCATTCTCAACTATGATATCTGCAAGCTCATTCCGAATACGACTTACCACTCCTGGTCCCTCGTATACCATCATACTGTAAATCTGTACAAGTGACGCGCCTGCCTTTAGTTTGTCATATGCATCTCGACCAGACCCTATACCACCCACACCAATGATTGGGACTTTGCCATCGGTTAATTCGTACATGGTGCGAATGCATTCCGTGGATTTATCTTTAATGGGTGCTCCCGACAAACCTCCAATTTCTTTCCTATGTTTCGATGAGAGGATCTCAGGACGAGCATTGGTCGTATTAGTTACGATCATACCATCAGTACCGGTCTCCATAACAACATTTGCCACATCTTCCATTTCCTCTAATGCCATGTCCGGGCTAATTTTTACAAACAAAAGAGCATGTGGAGCATATTCATCTCTAGCTTTGAGAGTAGCCGATAACAGTTTCCGCAATGGTTCACGTTGCTGGAGTGACCTAAGACCCGGTGTGTTCGGAGATGAAACATTAATAACAAGATAATCGGCATAGGGACCTAGTTTTTGTATCCCAATGGTATAATCCTGCAATGACAAACAATAATAAGTAAGAAATAGTCCCTAAAAGGCAAAATGGAACGATGATTTGGAAGCAGGCAGAGCATTTCTTGGACTCACCCCAACTTCGTCCTCACTGGTTTTGTTCTTTCCTAAATTAACTCCAAGAACTCCTGTCCTTGGTGTTGTTGTCACGAGTCTATTCCACACCCATCCTAGCCCCGACAGTATTGAGTCAGCCACAGCCGAAGCCGCAGCAGCAGCAGCATTCGACGACACCTTTTCTTGCTCATTCTCCATTTCTTGCTCATTCTTCACATCCTCCTCATCCATCATATCGTCGTCGGCAATAGTCGTCATTGTATCGCCACTACCACGTCCTTGATAAATTCTTCTATAATTACTCAAATATCCTCTCACATTATCAGCACCCTGTGAATTAAACCCATATCGATTAATCACACCCCGATCCTCTACTAGTCGAAAGCTACGTGGACGTGGATTGCCAGGCTGTGGTAATGGCGTAACACTCCCAATTTCAACAAATGAGAATCCTAAATCGAATAAGCCAGGGATGGCTATACCATCTTTGTCAAATCCTGCGGCTAATCCAATCGGGCCTGGAAATTGCAATTTCCTCCGTTGCTGCTTATTCTCCTCACCGACATCATCTTCATCACCGCGAGCAGTTGAAGCACCTATAATTTCTACCATCATATTAACTTTACTTTCATCCCGATTACTTCCTAACCGACTTAGACGTGGAGCCCATCCACGTCGGACCACATCGAGTGCTATATGATGTGCATCTTCTGGATCCAAGAATCGTCGACCAAGCGGGGTAATTATTTCGTCATAGAATCGATGATAGACTATGGATGATCGTCCTTCACTTGGGAGGTGAGTGGTGTATTCGACTATGGCGACGGTGGTTATGGCACGTAGGGCCGTCGAACGAAACTTATGTTGGATCGACATCGTTATGCGGGAGTACTACCGATATCTACCGGTGTGTCTGTGTTGTGGGCGGGGGGGCGCGAGGGGAGGGGAAGAGAGAGGAATCCTCTTTGCCCACAATAATACTTCATGCCACTTTTTTTTGTGGCGATGGATTTGAGGATGAGGTGGCGGTGCTCAACGGGTGAAGCGGCGAACAACGGTTAAACAAAATTGTGAGACAACGGTTCCCTTCGTACGATACGATGCCAGGATTGAAAGTCCATTGCCACTTGCTACCCCTGCCTGCGACTGATTGTAGAACCCACGTCTACAAGTCTCTCCACCACATATATTGACAATCGTTAAGTAGAATGAAGTCGTCTACGCTCGCAATCCTCCTCCCCGCAGCTGCTATGGCGGCCGCTGATGCTCAAATCATGACTTTTCCACGGCGTATTCGTCAGGAAGGCATCGTTGCTGATGGCAGTGGACAAGCACGTCTCCTACGTGAGGACATCATTGATCAACCTCGTGCCCTACGATTCGACATCCCAGGAAGCATGTCGATGGCATTAACTGAGGCTGAATTCTCGATGTCGATGGGATTGACTGAGGCTGAATTCTCCATGTCAATGGTGGCCCCGCTCTCTCTTGCAACCTTTGAGGGGGCACTTCCGACAGACGAAGAGACAGAGTTGCCAGATGGCGAACAGCCAGCGGCACCCGTAGAGGAGAAAGAGGAGGAGACAGAGATTGAAAGTTCAAGTACGATGAAATCAACCCTTTATGTTGTGTCTTTGTTCAGCGCTCTTGTTATGCTGTGGTAATGTACTCATCCAAAATTTAAGGGTATATGTCTTCGGAGATACTTCTGTGAGAAAATCTGCTGTGTCATGTGAGCAAAGGAAAACGAGAGATGTTAGACTATTCCCAATTTTTGTTCACTGAGATTTATAAACTTTCATCTAAGTGATAAGAATTCATGTTATGCGTTACACCGTGTTAAACTCCTGCCTTATAGTTTTGTTTCCCCCTGCAGAAGTAGATACCGAGAGTCGGTTGTATGGTACGTCCTTCTTGTAGGAGCAGGTTTTACTGACGAAGCATTTCATCTAATATACCACCAATTCTGAAGCCAATCGAAGAAGTAAATCCTGTATAGTTTTTTAGGAAAGAGATGAAAAGTAATGTTGGATTTATTCGTTGGCTCGGAGGAAAAAAGTGTCGGATGACGCAAGAGCACAAAGGATCCATGACACTTGGGACTTTCTAATGATTACTTGCTTTGTCGCTTCTAACAAACGACAACACTGTACGTTTTAATGCCCTTCGCCTGCAAAATTTAATAAAACACATCCTCCAATAATCGCAATCAGAGCAATGATTTTTGTAATTGTCATGCTATCACCAAAGTAGTAAAACCCAATCAATGCTGTCAATGTTGTTCCCAGGCCACTCCATATGGCGTAACCCACTGATAAATCTATACCCTTTAAGGCCAAAGGGAAAATAGCAAATGATACCCCGTAGAATACATATATCATAATGGATGGTAATATATTCTTAAACCCATCACTCAATTTCATGGATGTTGTTCCAGCGACTTCAAATAATATTGTTAGTAATAATAGTAGCCAATATTTATACATTCCATCAAACATGGAATCTGCAGTTTCAGTTGCCGTTGTTTCTTCCAGACCTCGCGTACTACTACCATTATGTTGACCATTTATTACGTCGGTGGCAATAGTACCCTCGACAGATCGTGATAATGGATTTGGTGAAAATGGGAAATAATAACGTGATACTGGATTGATTTCAGACTCGATGTCTGTAGTTATTTCCATCTCGTCGTTGCTACAGATGGAGTTGTAAGAATAGGTGCCCATACCATTGGCAACGCAACCAAATTCGAAGAGACATGATGAGGAGAGGGCGAATCTTCGTGGGGGCGGCCAGACCGAGGTCGGGGGAGGAGGATCTGTACGATCATGTGCTGATACATCTTGAAAAAAAGCAAACCCTGGATGCTCAGCCACTTAACTTCGATACATCCTTTATTATTCTTCTGCTGCATTGCTACATCGTACATCATTGTCAT
>Ga0247832_1008387_pt1 | contig 10323 bp, 11 predicted proteins | sample LaCruzMarch2015__10_FD_192407 | JGI IMG/M metagenome (GOLD analysis project Ga0247832, IMG submission 192407) | Freshwater microbial communities from meromictic Lake La Cruz, Castile-La Mancha, Spain - LaCruzMarch2015_4m | ecosystem: Environmental > Aquatic > Freshwater > Lake | place: Spain...
CTGTAGAACGTAAAGAAGTATTGCAACCTTTGATAAATTATATACAAACAAAAAAAAATAATAACGAAACAATTCGTCTCAACTTTATTTGCACACACAATTCCCGCCGAAGTCACTTATCGCAAATTTGGGCACAAGCGATGGCTTACTATTTTAATTTAAAAAACATTTATTGTTATTCTGGCGGAACTGAAGCAACCGCTATGTTTCCCAAAGTAGCTGAAACCTTGTACAATCAAGGCTTTCAAATACAAGTGCTTTCAGAAAACGAAAACCCAGTTTATGCTGTAAAGTTTGCTGAGAACGAACATGCAGTCATTTGTTTTTCAAAAGTATATAGGAATGAATTTAATCCAAAAAATAATTTTGCAGCTATCATGACTTGCAATAACGCAGATGAAGGCTGCCCTATTGTGAGTGGCGCAGAAGCACGATTCCCAATTAAATACAATGATCCTAAATCGTTTGATGGCACCGATATGCAGTCAGCTAAATATGCAGAGCGAAGTTTGGAAATAGCACAAGAAATGTGGTGGATGTTCCGATCACTTAAGAACTAATTATTAAGAAAATATAAAAAATTGTAAGTTAAAGTAGAATTTAATTAATGTTTGAAGCTAGGAATAGAAACACCACAGTTAGGATACCTATTCCTATAAGGAGAGATAAAATACAAGCTAGATTACAATTTTAAATGAGATCTTGGTTATATTTTAACCCATTTTAAATTTGTCTTGATTCCTCCGTGATGAATAACAATGTTATAAACACTTTTTGGTAATTCATCGCTATTAAACAACAAAGAGTGTTCGCCCATTGTATAATTCTGGGAAGTCAATTCTTTCAATAAAACACCATTCATATCATAAATACTAATAGTGACAAATTGATGGCTAGGCAAATAAAATGTCAATTTAGATTCTCCATGACTAGGATTTGGATAAAGTGCTACTCGTTCTATCAATTCTAAATTAGCTGTTGATGTTGGTGTAAAAACTTGCACATTGGATTGTAACAACACCAATCGATTTGGAGTTTCAGTCAATGCATAAATTTTACCATTCGGGGCTTGTCTTACATCTCTAAAGCGAGCATATCCATTCATACTTGTGGTGGAAGACACTTTCATATCATCTTTCATCTTAAGCCAATGAATATGCGAACCGTTTAAAGCGCCAATTAAAATATCAGCTTCATTCGATGGTTGCGCATTCTTTAGAAAAGTCATTCCACTAGGTGCTATTGAAGGCACCCAATACGTTAGCGGGAGTTCCATCCCAGGCAAAGTAGTATCGCTTGAGATAATGCTACCATTGTAATTAAGACCAAATGTAACTGAAGGCCAACCATAATTAGTATTAGGTTTAATTAAGTTTAGTTCATCGCCACCCATTGGACCATGTTCGTGAGCATATATTTCGCCTGTAGCAGGGTGCATAGCCATTCCTTGTATGTTTCTATTTCCCCAACAATAGATCTCAGGTTGCGTATTGGGCTCCCCTATCAATGGATTGTTTGTAGGCACTGAACCATCATCGTTTAATCTCAAAACTTTACCCAAATGGTTATTTTTATTTTGTGCATTTGCTGGAGTACCTCTATCACCAACTGACATGTAGATTAAATTATTATAATCGAATACAATTCGACTTCCAAAATGTTGGCCTGAATTGACTAACGGTAACGCCCTAAATAATTCATTAAAATTTTGCAGTTGATTTCCTACTAAAGTGCCCCTACCTAATGCAGTAGTTTGCCCACCAGGACCTGCAACAGAATAGGTTAGATACACAAAATTATTGCTACTGAAATTTGGATGCAATGCAATATCTAACAATCCGCCTTGACCACTGGCTGAGATAACAGGAAGCCCTGTGATTTCGGTAAGCGAATTAGTCGAAATAACATATCGAGAAAGCTTACCTTGCCTTTCGGTAAATAATATTTCATCGCTGGTTATAAATGTAAAGCCCCAAGGGATACCACCAATATTATTAATCAATACCTGATCTTCAGATAATTGAGGTGTTTGTGCAAAAGTAGAATAAGAATTGAAAATAATAGTATACATAAAAACCATAAAGCTTTTATGTATGCTTTTTTTAAAAAAAGCCTTAAATTCTAAAGTTGAACACTTATTAAATAGAATATTCATTAGTTTATTTTTCATAGTTTAAAATTGTAAGAATATAATTTATAGATTAAATATGGTTGAATTGAAAGTTACTTACTCAATTAAAAAAGGAGCCTTTCCATCTGTGATGATTATTTTGGCATTTGGAGATTTAGAAAGTTCGTTAAAAGCTTCGATGCTTCTAATTTGAATAATTTGATTAGTTAAACCTTCAGACAAGATGATTTGCGCATCTCGTGTTCCTTTTGCTTGTATAATATTGCGCTCAGCTTCTAATTTTGCTTGCTGTAGTACAAACTCCATACGCATAGCGTCTTGTTCTGCTTGTAGTTTTTGTTCGATAGAACTAGCTAATCCTGAAGGCAATTGAATACTTTTCATTAATACTGATTCTACAATTATACCTTGCGCCTCTAAGGTTTCAGCCATTTTTGCTTGAATGGCTTTTTCTATATCTGCACGCATTCCTGAATGCATATCTTTTGCATAAAATTTAGAGCAAACATCAGCTGAAGCAGATCGAAATACATTAGAAATGATTGGCTCATAATCTAGTCCTATAGTACTAATTAAAGAAGGTAATTTATCTTTACTTAATCGATATAAAATTGAAATTTGAGACGTAATGCTCAAACCTTCTTTACTAGGTAAACTTAATGAAAGTTCTAGATTGTTTGTTTGTATTGAGGCTTTTAATACTCTGCTAGTAAAAGGATTATACACTACTGTCCCTTGTGTAGATACACGATTAGACATCTTACCTAATCGTTGTTTAATACCAGCCTCACCTGGTCTAATCACTGTACAACTTCCTAAAAAAGACAATACTAGTATTGATAATATTAATATTCTCACAATTTTTTATTTCAAAACTAATTTGTTCTATTTTAAAACATTTATAGAAAATATTTATAGCAGATATAACCTTTTAGGAAAATTTAAACGAATATAAAATATTCGATTAACATCAATCATTTTAAATCAAAAGAAATGAGGCCTCCTAATTAGAAAAGTTACACAATATCCAACACATAGTTTACAAATAGCAAATAAGAAAATAATTTATAGCCTAAGAATATTCTTTTAAAGTGCAAATTAGAGTTTTTAATACTTAAATAATTTGAACCCATGTTTTACCTATAAAAAAAGTCCGCTTTACAGCAGCCTTTTTTAGAATATAAAGAATGAAAAGATTAACGTAAAACTGATAACTTCTCAGCAGCAGTATAATTACCACCACTCAATTTAATGATATAGAAGCCATTTGCAAAGTTTTCTGTAGAGAAATGGATCGCATTGAATCCTTTGTTTACTTTTTGTTTTTGTGCAAACATTACTTTACCGTTTAAGTCTACAACTTCAAAGTTGATTGCTGCATTTTCTTTCATAGTAAAAGAAACTGAAGCTTCGTTTGCAGCAGGGTTAGGATAAACATTCACATCCAATTTAGTAAGATTTACTTCGTTCAAACCAACTGGAATATAACCATAATTGTAGCTAGCCGTATCTGGATTAAAGTTTGACCAATCTGCTGTCCAATCATCAGCACCGAAAGCACCACAGAAAGCAACTATAATAAACCCACTTGCTAAAAAGGATCTGTGAATGATGGAATTGACAACATTGGAGAACCGGTACTTGGTCTAAAATTTTGATTTGTATAATTAAATGGATTATTTAATATAACATCTGTATTAGCAGAATAAACCATATTATCCCAACCAGTAGTTCCCTACCAAGCTGAAATACCCCAAGCTGTAATACCCCAAGCTGTTGTTGTAGCAGCAGAATTCAAATTTTAATTTGCAGCAGATATAACTGTATTTTTAACTTTTATAATCTTTGGATTAAGCTGCAATAGTGAAGAACCAAATTCAGTACCAACTAAAGTCTTATCTAAAAAAGAAAATACTACATTATTAAAATCTACGAATGAAAATCAGTTTATAGAAGAAAAAACTGAAAATGAATCAAATGAAGAATTAATTGGATACTGGTTTACACCTCATGCAGCTACCCTCAACATTCAGTTTTTAAATATGGCCATTTTGTTGTCAATGAATATAACACCAAAACAGAAAAAGAAGAACAGCTGTCAGGTGTATTTTCATTAGAATCCGAAAAACTTACATCGAATGAAAATGATCGATCTCCTCATATTTCGATTTTATCGTGGTGAAGAAAATGATGATAATTATTATATCAAGAATCCGGATAATTACTTTGTAAAAGGCGAATTACCCCAAGTAGAGTAATCTTTAAAAATAATAAAACTAAAGCACTTCATTTTTAAATTGCTACATTACACCTGTATTGGTATTTCCAGTATTTAAAATACACAAAATGCCATCTAGTTTTGATATTCTTATTGATTCATACCTACTTAACAATATTGGAATTGCACACGACTTTATTGATATAAAATTGTCAACACAATTATTACAACATATTGATTTGCTATTACAAGAAGATAAATTTGTTGCAGCTGGAACTGGCATAAGCGACGAAGTTGTGCATGATCTCAAATTCAGAAATGATTCAATTTATTGGCTTGATCGAAAACATCAAAGTTATGTTGAAAATAAATTTTTAGATCATATTGATTTATTTGTTCAATATCTCAATACCACTTGTTACACAGGCATCACTGGGTATGAATTTCATTTTGCAGTGTACAAAAAAGGCAATTTTTACAAAAAGCACCTTGATCAATTTAAGCACAATAAAACCAGAGCTTACACCATGATATTTTATTTAAATAAAAATTGGCAAGAAGGCGATGGTGGTGAATTATGTATACATTCAATTACAGGTGTAAAACTCATTTCTCCAAATGAAGGAAAAAGCATTTTTTTTAAAAGCAATGAAATTGAACACGAAGTTTTACTTAATCATAAAACGAGAATGAGCATAACAGGATGGCTGAGGACAGATTAAAATTATTCAATTTAAGTAATATATTTGTACTTAAATTAAATAAACTTTTGAATACAAATATTAAGATAAAACATTTAGTTGTCGCAAGCATGTTATTTGCCACAATTTCTTTTATCAGTTGCAATGACAAAGAAAGTGACAAAGAAAGCGACCCAACATCAACAGAAATCAAAGTGCCAGAAGAAGCCAAAAATACGCCATCTGAAGCACCTGTTCAGTCTGAAACTGACTTAAAAGCGTTTTTGCAAAGCAAAGAAGGAACCTACGGTTGGCAAACCACTGCCGATAGCATCATGTTTGATTTCTTTAAAGATGGCCGACTACATATACAAGGACCTGATGGCGAAGCTACAATGTGGGAAGGCAAATGGGAACTCAAAGGAAATCAATTAACTATGATTTCTGAGGAGAAAAAAATGAACGAGACAAAATTGATTCAAATGAAAGGCGACACTTTATTATTGGGCGATAAAGCTTACACAAGATATGTTCCTATTCAATAAAAAATAAAATTCAATGCAATAAAAAAGCTGTTCTAAAAAGAACAGCTTTTTTATTCAACAAGAAAATGATTTAAATTTAGAAGTGCTATTTACTTATGTTCCTAAATACATATGAATGAAAGACATGTCGCTTTGCAAATCTTACCAAAGTAGGTGTGTTTACCATTTTGGTATATACACTTTTGGGCACTCCGTAGTATTCGTAAACAACACCTTCCTGAAAGGTTACTTTTAAGGTGGTACCTTTGTAAACGAAATCATCAATAAAAAGCGAATTCGTTATTTTTTCATATTCCTCTTTGTTTGCTGCGTGAGTTTCAGGAGAGATTCCTACTAAGAAGTGGTAAGCTTCTATGATTTTTTTACTTTTAAGTTCAGCTTCTATTTTTTTCTCTTCGTCGTCAACGATTTTATCAGGATGCCATTCTTTTATTAAATTTCGATACTTGATCTTTAATGTTGCTAAATCTGTTGTTGAGTTAGCATCGAATAATTTTCGATATACTGTAATTCTATTCATGATTGTATTGGAAAATTGTATGTTTGATGAAAATTAAGAGTTATAAAATTAATTTTTGACCTTAATGCCCATTTTTGAAAGTGCAAAGGTATTTAATATAACCCAATTAATTGACTTGATTTCTTTATATTGCTGTTAATATTCTCTACGATTGATTAATCATTTAAAAGCAATTTAAACCTCATTAAACTGATTTATGTAGTTTGATTCTATAAATAATGATATACATTAAGAAAATACAATTATATTTGTTTTTAAATAAAAAAAATAAAATGAAAAAAAATTACATTCTTATTGCATTGCTACTAACAAGCTTTATGGGCTTTAGCCAATTCAAGTTTTCAGTAAACCTTACAGACCCTATGAATGGGGCAACACTAACTCAAGGTACCCCATTCGACCAAAAAATAATCATCACTAACGTTGGACCAGGCACAATTGCACCAGGTGATTCTATTGCTTATGTAGATCCAACTACACCAGCAGGGCAAGTTTTTATCCGTGTCGGCTATACAAAAGGTGTAAATGATACAATCCAAATCAATAAACAATTGAATATCACTGGTGGAGCCAGTCAAACTAATGTAAACTACTGCGTAATTGCTTTTATGTTTTCGAATGGAGGTATTAAACCAGGTTTTGACACAAACGGATATCGTTCATGCAAAACTGTGAATATTGTAACTACACCAGCTTCTATCGGCGAAGTTTCATACTCAGAAGTTTCACCAAAAGGCACTTTGGGTATCTTTCCTAATCCTTCTACAGGCAACTTAATTTCATTTGATTTTACTACAAAATCTACTGGTGTATTAACAGCACAAGTTTATGACATTACTGGTCGCAAAGTAATGAGCTACAACTATGGTCAACAATATGATGGAAAAACTGGTTTTAATTTAGATATATCATCCTTGAATCAAGGATTATACGTCATTGAATTGCAACAAGGTCAGTTAAAAACTTCTGGTCGTTTAATTAAAGAATAAATTTTCAAAAAAATCTTATTTGAGAGGGGTACTTAGTATCCCTCTTTTTTTATACTTGAATACAACAAAATATTTAACCTAGATTATGTATCCAACCCATCTATGTACATCACTATTTTTCATTTATTGTCTATGATGTACCTTTGCAAGGTTACCCTTACGAATGAGCCAACTCAACAAACCAAATCGCAGCCAACAATTTCTATACAATGACTTTGATGTACAATTGCCCAATATGCTCAATCATATCCTTGATGGTGAATTGAAAAAAGGCAAATATTATGGCATTCATTTTTTCAGAGATCAACACCACCAAATACAAGAGGTAACAAAACAACCTACACAAAACGGAATCTGGGAAGCTAAAATCAAAATTCAACATCATCGTACAAAAGCTTGGGTTAAAAAAGAAAAAGCTTCAACCTTCTTTCCTTTATGTTGGCAACAGGACGAACTCGTCGAAAAATTAAAGGAAGCTTATATTTGTCGAAAAAAAATATTCAGCTATAAACACATAGGACATACTTCTTGTGGTATTAAAATTGCATTTTTTTTCCGAAACAAAAATGTTGTAAGTTGCTTTCCTATTTATCCAAGTGTACAACAAAATGAAGAATTGAAGTAGTTGATTTTATTTAATTAAAAGCAAAAGACAACAATAAAAACTTCAACACCACCAACTTCACACATCATTACTACGTCTTGTCTACAAAATAATATTTTATGAGATTTCTTTTTGTATTTGCTCTTATATTGCAACTTGCACAATCTGCAAAAGGGCAGTACTTGACCCAATACCAACATTACTACACACCCATCAGTGGCCAAGCATTGACTGTAACGCGCGAGCATAATGTTCGATTTGATACACAAGGAAATATATACACTTTAATGGATCGAGAATCAAGTCGATTGTCAATTTTGAGTTGCTTAAATACTTCAGGTAATGTCGCTTGGATAGATACATTAAAACATCCCAATTATGTGCAAAGTGCATATGCTGACTTCGCCATTAAACAACAACATTTATATACTTTAAGCACTCATGGTATCAATTTAAACTCAAGCAATGCAGAGGCATTAATCTTGCGAAAATACAATTTAAATGGCACTCAAATCAATCAAGTTGTTCTTGCTGCACCAACAACAAACTATCATGCAAGAAAAGTGTTAGTTAACCAAAACAATAACATTTTGATTAGTTATGTTACAAATAATTTGCAACAAAACTGGACTTTGCACATCGATTGCTATGACACTACATTGACACTTAAATGGGCACAAAACTTTGCTTGGCCAAGCTACTCTCCTACCAAGTCCCCAATGACTACCGACAAAGTTTCAAACACCTACATTACTTACACAATTGACAGTACCAATGGCGGAAATTATTATAGACAAGCAATGCTACACAAAATAGATTCGAACGGAATTGTACAATGGAGCAAATCTGTTGCACAAAAAAGATTCATTGATTTAAAAGTTGATCAAATGGATGACCTTGTATTGGCAGGCGAAACTATTGCACCACTTGTATATGTAAGCAACAATATTGGAGATGTATTTGTAACAAAGTTGAATACAAACACAGGTAATACAATTTGGGAAACACCTTATAATGCAACATCTAACGAAAAAGAAAATGTATACACTTTGGATATAGATGGCAACAATAGAATATTAATTGGCGGTCTACAAGATATTCAAGATGTAACCGGCCCTCATTATAAAGGATTTGCAAATTTGTATAATGCTGTAGGTGGCATTTTAAAAAATATAGTTCTTGGCAATTTAGATGAAGTCAAAGCAGCACGATTTTTAAGTACATCTTCACTTCTTTTGCGAAGTTCGACGAGTACTATAATGTATTTAAGAGAGTATAATATTGCGGGTAATTTAGTGCATACAGATACTTATAATTTTGCCAATGGCGCTTCATGGTCTAGCATGGATATTTCAGCGACTGATGACTTGGCTGTTGCAGTTTCTGATGTATTGTGTGCTGATAGAGGAGTTACCGTTATGCGACTCAGCAAAACACCTTTGAGTATTTTAGATATAGAGAAATTCAATGAACCAACTCTTTACCCAAATCCTACTTCTGATTTTATTTCTATTGAATCAAAAAATGAAATATTATCAATCCAACTATTTGACATCAACGTTAGAATTATAAGTAACATAACACCAAACCTTACTCATATTCCTGTCTCCCAATTAAATATGGGAGTCTATTTTATCCAAATCAAAACTACAAAAGATAAACATAGTTTTTCCTTTTTAAAAAATTAAATACAATTAAAAACAATAAAAAAATTTGTAATGCCAATAAGCATAGTTAAATAGATTTTTTTATACTTTTTTAGTTTTATACAAAATTATTCTAATTATTGTATTAATTAATAATTCAATAAAGAAAGTCCATATCGACTAAATCCTCAAACATTACTTTTATTTGTATAAATAACAACACAAAAGAAGGAATTTATTGTTATTTTATACTTTGCGACAAGCGACTAATTTATTTTTATTTCGTGGCATACTATTTGATATTTTCTGCAATATAATATGACTCCTAAGTATAATGTGTTAGTCGCTGTAAGCGAATTGATTATAAGGAGAATACTAGACAACCGGAACCATTTGATACAGAATGTTTTTTTTGTGGTTAATATATTGGAAACCATCCAAATCATCAAAGATTACAATATAGATATCGCCATTCTAGACCTAGATATTCCAGATGCTGAGGCGTTCAAAATATTAAGGCATCTTGAGATTCACTCCAAATTCGATACAGAAATCGTCATTTTGAACCACCAAAACGAAAGCTACTACCTCCAAAACAAAAAAATCAAAATCATTCACAAACCACTCAATATCTTCGAGTTGAAAAATTTAATCATTACAACAACTCATATTCTAGAGGCTAGAAACAATACTAATTAGCATGTTTGGATTTTGTTTAAAATTGGCACTTACTTTATCCATCTTTACATTTTAATGTAAAATATGGTCACCCTAAATAACATTGTATTGCAATTTATTAAAGATTTATTTGAAGATTTATTTAAATATTTTTTCACAACCATAACCATCTTGTATTAAATAATATAATTCTTGGGCATATTTTTCTGCCTTACACTTTGCTTCTAAATACCCATCTCGATACTGAAATTCCTGATACTTAAAATCATGAAACAACTGAATCCTAGCAGCACAACCACAAAAAAGCATACC
>Ga0247832_1008399_pt1 | contig 10312 bp, 6 predicted proteins | sample LaCruzMarch2015__10_FD_192407 | JGI IMG/M metagenome (GOLD analysis project Ga0247832, IMG submission 192407) | Freshwater microbial communities from meromictic Lake La Cruz, Castile-La Mancha, Spain - LaCruzMarch2015_4m | ecosystem: Environmental > Aquatic > Freshwater > Lake | place: Spain...
GCTAATCCCACAGCGAATGTGGAGATTATCGGCTGGACCAACCGCATTCCGCATTTGCTGCAAACGCATGACGTGGTGATCTGCAAAGCCGGTGGTGCGATCCTGCATGAAGTGCTGGCGGCCAAGATCCCCGCCGTGATCGACTACGTGGTGCCCGGCCAGGAGGAGGGCAACGCCGAGCTGTTGCTGCGCCACGACTGCGCCCTGCGCTCCCACACCCCGCAAGAGACCGGCGACTGCGTGCGCCGCCTGCTGGAGAACAACGCCGCCCTGGGCCAGCAGATGCGCCGGAACATCGAGCCGCTGAGTGAGCCCGAAGCAGCGATGAAGGTGGTCGATGTCGTGCTGCAAACGTTCACTCGCTAAGGCTCTCATTCCCACCGGTCCCCTCCCCATGCCCGCTCTGCTCTTCGACATTGGCAATGTGCTCGTCACCTTTGATCTGCAACGCTGCATGTCCCGCATGGCCGAGCGCAGCCCCCTATCCCAACCGGCGATCATCGAGGTGATCACGCCGCTGAAGGAGCCCTTCGAGTCGGGCCACATGTCGGAGGAGGAGTTCATCTTCCGCAGCATGGACGGGCTGGACTTCGATGGCACGAAGGCGGACTTCCTGGACATCTGGTGCGACATCTTCGCGCTGAATGAACCGATGGCGCTGACGCTCGCCACGCTGCCGAAGAAGCTGCCCGCCTACCTGTTCTCTAACACCAATGGCCCGCACCTGCGCTTCCTGCTGGAGCGCTTCGCGATCTTCAAGCACTTCGACGGCGGCATCTACTCGCACGAGGCGAAGTGCATGAAACCGCAGCCCGGCATGTATGAGCAAGCGATCACGCAGTTCGGCCTGGATCCGGCGCAGACGTTCTACGTGGATGATCTGCCAGCGAACATCGCCACCGGAAAGCGTCTTGGCTTTGTAAGCTATCTCTATGATCCCCAAGATCACGCGCCGCTGCACCAAGCACTGAATGCCTGGGTGGCCTAGCGGTTGGGTGTTCACGCTGGGACGTGCTCTAAGCCGGACATGCTGAAGCATGCATGCTCTGCGTCACATCCACAGCTTGACCGTCGGATAGAGACGGCGCAGCAAGCCGGAGGCGCTGTCGTGGAGGAGGCGAGCCATTTCGCGATGCACGACGTTTGGCATGGCGGCGTCTTGCACCGCTAGCTTCCACACATACGCCCACCCCGTCGCCCGGTGGTCGATGATGGCCCGCACACTGTCGTCCCACACCTCTGGGATGGCGATCGCCTGCCACTCGCCGCGACCCCGACCGAAGTGGGCGACGGCGATGTAGCAGAGCAAGGCGAGGCGCACCTGCTCGCGGAAATGGTCGCGCGACCAGTGCACGCGGGAGTCGTCACCACGCACCAGATTGTAACCATGCGCAATGGCATAGCCGCCGACGGCCCCCGCCATGGCCCCGGCGATCATGCCACCGCCCAAGGTGAAACCACCGGCGTGCAAATCGGCCCACAGGCCCGCTGCGGCCCCCGTGGCGACCCCACCGAGGGCACCCCAGATGCTCTCGGACACCTGTTGTGGGGTTTGAAAATGCTCGCGTGACACCACCAGCAGCTGACGCCCGGCGTTCCCCTCCAGACCATGCAAAGCAATGAGCGTGTTGGTCGCTGTCTCCATGCGCTCCGCCAAGGCCTTGACCATCTTTTTGCGAGCCGCCGCCATGGCGGGATCAAGCTCGCGCTCGCTCATGCCGAACATGGACGAGACCTTCTCCACGACGAGGCGCACGGTGGTCTGGAGCACGTTGTTAGACTTCACCTCCACGCTGTCGAGCAAGGAAGCGGTCAGCATTTCGCCCAGCGCGCGCATGGAGTCATTGAAGATCTCCACATGTCGACGGTGCCAGGCCTGGGCCAGCACGGCAAAGGTCTCCAAGCGCTCATCCGGCAAGACGGAGGCGATGGTTTCCATCAGCGCATCCTCCTGCACCCAACACCGAGCGAAGGCATCCAGCGGCAGCACCGCCTTCACGATCTCGAAACGCGCTAGCTCATGCTTCCAGGCCTCGACCTCGGCCAGTTCTTCGACCGCGCCACGCGTGGGCCCCACTTGATTGATCAGCACGAGCACTGGCTTCTTCAACCAGCCGAGAATCTCCATCTCTTGATCGACATAGGCCGCCGCGCCTGGGGACTCCGCCGCATTGACCAAATACAGAACGACGTCTGCCTCCTCACGCACGTTCTTGAGTGCCTGCTGGCTGTGCCAGAGTGCCTTTTCACGGAAGCGATCCCAGGCCTGGGAGAGGAACCAGAAGACCGCATTGGACTCGCGCTTCAAGCGCTTCAACAGCCGACCCGTATCGCCAAACCCCGGGGTGTCCCAGAGGCGCAGCGAGTGACCGCCCGCCTCGATCAAGGTGTAGCCCACGTTCTCCGCCGTCACGTGCGGCGCGTCTCTGACCTCACCGACATCCTGCCGCAGAAGGGTGCGAGCGAGCGTGGTCTTGCCCACGTTGGTATGGGAGATGAGGCTGAGGGTGATCGACGGCATGAAACGACGCAGGCTTAGTGCGAAGTCTCGAATGAGCAATCGAATCCATCAGTGCCTCGGTCCATTCGAGCGCGGATTCCGCACGAAGTCGGGCATCTCCTTGGCCCAGACGAGGCGGAAGTGCTCGCCCTCGTGCAGCAAGTAAGCGTCGTCGGGCATGGACACGCCCATCATGCCCGAGGGCATCCCGCCCCGGCCGCCACCAGGACCGCTCATGCCTGGGGGTGACCCCTTGCGCTGACCGCCTGGGCCACCGGGTCTCATGCCTGGTCCACGGCCACCGCTGACCAAACTCATCAGCCTGCCGAACCAACTGTCATCCGCAGGACCACGCCCCGGCGGCCACCTCATCATGCCCGGAGGACCGCCCCGGCCACTGGTCTTCTCTTCCAAGAACCACACATATTTGTAGCGCTGCCAGTCCTCCACCTTCAGAGCCTGGGCCTGGGCGATGTGTGTGTGCAGCGACCATGCCGTCCACCACTCCAAGCCGTGGCGCGCGACGACCAGTGTCTGGGCAGGCTCTTCCACACTGGCTGCGAGGCCAAGCAACTCCGCCTGCGCCTGCTCAGTGATGATGGGGTGCCCGCCCGCTTGCAGCCGAAGACCCGAAGGCACCAGCAGCAAACCGAGCACTAGGACACCCACGCCTGCGCGCAGCCCATCGCGCCGTATCTGGAGCAGGGCAAAGAGCAAGCACAGCAACGCCAGCGGCGAGGCATTCATTTGCAGACGCCACATCTTGTCCCCCTGCACCCATGGCCCTGTGAGGGCGATGACCGTGACCGCTGCCCCAGTGATCAAGGCGACGCTGCCCATGGGCAGCGAGCGCCTGCGCCACCACACGATGACCAAGCCCGGCAGCACCGCCATGGCAAAGGCGACGGAGGGAAACCAGCTCAGCCCGCCATCGGCCATGCCTGGCGGCATCATACCCGAGCCGAGGAACACCGTTGGCTCACTGATCGCGCCGAGGAGCTTCCGCACGCGCGCTGGGTCGAACTTCCAAAAGACCACGCCACCCGCCACCAGGGCCACTGGCAACGCGAAGACGGCGATGCGCAACACCTTGAGCAAGCCCTCCCGACCTTGGCTCACCGCGAGCGCTGCCAGCGTGGTCGCGACCAAGATCAAGGCGCTGCCAAACACCCCAATGTGCGTGATGCCCACCAGCCCGAGCAAGACGACCGCGACCAGCGCACGCCTACGGCCATGATGGTTCATCCATTCATGCAGCGCCCAGGCCAGGGTAATCATCAAGGCAATGCCCAACGAGTTCTTCTCGAAGTCCCCTACCATCGTCAGCGCCACAGCGCTCGTCGGCACCAGCAGCGCCGCCAACACCGCGAGGAGTGTATTCACCCGCCCCAGCACAGCCCAAGACGCGGCGAGTAACATGACGGGGATCACACCCAGCGCAGGCAATAGCGAATCCCCCAACTTCACCGCCCAGATGACGGCTTCACTTTGCGACAGCGGACTCAGCCATTGCAGCGCCTGTGCTGCGACGGCATGAAGCACGAACACCAACGGTAGGTCAGGGATCGCCAGCGCGCCTTTCTCCAGCAACGACCGCGCCTGCACCAAGTAGTAGGCCCCATTCATTCCGGGGATCAGACCCGTGCTAAACACAAGCGTCGCACGTGCTGCCGCAGCGATGATGACGGTGAACAGAAGAATGAGACGAGACATGAAGCTGGAACTCCCGTCTCGCAGAATAGTTCCGCAAACCCTCAACGCACGCCGTGCTGAGGTGCAGTCATCTCTGAAGACGCTGAAGAACGTCCAGCGCCTTGGTCTCAAAGATGGCCTGCCACTCAGGTGCGACGAGAGTGTCACAGTCTTCCTGCGCGTAGCCGCTGTTCAGTCGCTGCGCTACCGTGGGCGTGTAATAGAGGTAGCCATTCGTGTAGCCAGCCACGAAGACATGCTGCGCATGGGCCGCCTTTTTGATGTTCAAGCCGACCTGCACAGTGACTTCTCCAGGAAAGGTCACGAGCTTGAAGTCGCCCACAGCCAAGCCACAGACCTCGGCCTCGATGGTCGGTTGGCCAGCAGCCTTGGTCTCTGCCAAGTGCTTCTTCAGCAGTGCCAGATTGGTATTCAGCCGAGTGAGCTGCTCCATGCTATGGACGTTCGCCAAGTAGTTCTCGACCAGCACACGATTGTCCGCATCCAGTTGTGAGATCGCCTTCCGCTCCAGCGCCTGATCATGCAGATAACTCTGCGAGTAGTGCGACGGAAACTCTGGCGAAAGCCGCTGCTGGATCAGCAAGGGCAGGAAGGTTTTGAAGTTGATGTTGGTCGGCTTCAATGACGTAAGTAACCTCGCTTGCTCCGCCTGAATCGCGGCCATCCGGCGCTCATAATCCGCAGCGCGAGGCACCAGGACGAGGTCTCGACTCACCTTCAACTCAGCGCCCGTCTTCGTCTCCAGCTTCCGCACAGCCATCAACACGGTCGCCCCAAGCATTGCCCCCAACGGCTCCGCATCTGCGGGTCGGGACACCTCCTTGTAGCGCACAGGGTTGATGTCCCCACCACAGCCCTGCACAAAGAAAGCCAGCGCTCCACCGCCGAGAGAGTCTTCAATGACCTTCGAGGCAAAACCCGGATAGTCTGCCGAGTTCCCTTTGCTCGGCGGATTCATGATGGGATGGCAGGCAAAGTGATAGAGCACCGCCAAGGGAGAGCCGTCCGCACGATCCAATCGCAGTAGCCCAACGGCAGGATCAATCGGCCCGACGCTGGCCACGTCTTCATCACGCGGCAAGGAGTAGGCACGTCGCATGTCCACCTCGCTACCATCCTTCATCTTCAGCCGACGATTCTCACTGATGCGCTTCTCCTCGGCCACACCCGTTCCGGCTTTCACCGGCACCAGTTGCGTAGCGGCTTGCTTCACTGCTTCGATCACAAGCTGAGCCGTATCGCCGCGCACGATGCCATGGCAGTGGCTCGCATTGATCACGACACCTGCGGGTGGGATGCCCAAGTCCTTTTGCAACGCCTCGCGCACTGTCGCGAGGAAGCCATTGCCAAGACGCCCGATCTCACCAATCGCCACCGCATCCACCGTGATCAGCACTGCTGTTGTCTCACCGCTCTTCAACACCAGTGCCTTGGCGAAACAAGGATCATTCACTGGCACCGTTCGATCGGTGATGTCGATCCTTGCCACCCCGGCGCGCAGCTCAGCAGCGGGCAGTGAAGCCACCAAGATCAGCAGGACAGCAAAAACAACAAAACACGCTTTCATTGTGGGAAGAGGTGCCACATAGAACGCTCAACCACAAACGCATTTCGCTACTCAATGATGGGACGTCTACTTCGCCACCACGGTGAAGCCTTCCTTGCTGTCCTTGATCAACCAACCTTCAGCTTCAAGTTGCTTGCGCAGAGTATCAGCCGTGGCCCAGTCCTTGGCGGCCTTGGCTTCCCAACGCTGCTGGGCAAGGGCTTGAATGTCGGCGGGGACATCGGTGACGACTTCGGATTCGGGGATGGGGAGTGTGAGACCAAGGGCTTCGAGCACGAACCATAGGCTCAGCCAGTTTGCCTTGGCCGTGGCCGTGTCGGTCGCAGATTGGTCAGCTACCTTGATCATGGAGAACACGCCCCCGAGGGCCCCAGGGACATTCAAGTCATTTAGCAAAATTGCCCAGGCATCGGCAAAGATGCCTGCAGTGCCGTGAGCTAGGATCTCAGCGCGCGAGGGAGCGGTCGAAACCCCCGCCTTGGTGCGAAGGGAGTGCTCGAACTTGCTCAGCTTCTGCAAAGCCTGCCGTGCAGAATCGAGGCTATGAAAGGTGAAGTTCAGTGGCGCGCTGTAATGGCCTGCGATCAGGACATAGCGCACTTCATTGGCCGAGTAGCCGCGCGCTTTCAGGTCCTCCAACGTGTAGAGATTGCCCAAGCTCTTGCTCATCTTGCCGCCATCGACCATGAGATGAGCGATGTGGAACCAATGCTGCGCGAACTTCCCATGCGTGCTGCAGCAACTCTGCGCGATCTCGTTCTCGTGATGGGGGAAGATCAGATCGACTCCACCGCTGTGCAGATCGAAGTCATCGCCAAGATACTCGCGAATCATGGCGCTGCACTCGAGATGCCAGCCGGGTCGTCCTTCACCCCAAGGGCTAGGCCAGAAGTTGACGCCGTCCTCGGGCTTGCGGGCCTTCCAGAGAGCGAAGTCGGTCAGCGAGTCCTTGGTGTATTCGTCGCTGTCGGTAGCCGAGGCAGCCTCCGATGCCCCAAGCCGAAGCTCGCGATCCTCCAGGTGCGAGAGCTTGCCGTAGTCCTTGAACGAGGACACGCGGAAATAAACGGAGCCATCTGCGGCCGCATAGGCATGGCCGCGCTCGATCAGCGTTTCGATCATCGCGACCTGATGAGGAATGTGCGCGACGGCACTCGGCTCGACATGCGGCGGCAGTGTGTTCAGGGCAGTGCAGTCGGCATGAAACTTCGCGGTCCAGAACTGGGTGAACTTAGTCAGCGTCTGCCCGGCTTTCTGGGAATCACGGATGGTCTTGTCATCGACATCAGTGAGATTGCGCACATGCAGCGTGGGCGTGCCTGAGGCTTCGACGACACGACGGAAAACATCCTGTGCAACGAAGGTGCGGAAGTTCCCGATGTGCGCAGGCCCATAGACCGTGGGGCCGCAGCAGTAGAAGCGGAGCGTCTTGCCGTCGAGCGGCGTGAGTTCGCGGTCAGTGCGGGTGAGGGTATCGTGCAGGTGCAGGTGCAGGCGCAGGGATGGCATGGAAGCGTGGAGTATGACCAGCACATGCGCCCATGCAAATGCCGCAGCGACTTTACGAGACGGTCACGCTCGGCAGATTCCACACCTTGTCGGCATACTCGCGGATGGTGCGGTCGCTGCTGAACTTGCCGACGCGGGCGGTGTTGTAGATGGCCATCTGGTCCCACTTGGCGTGGTCGCGATAGGCTGCATCCACCTTTTCATGCGCGGCGATGTAGGAAGCATAGTCTGCGCAGACAAGGTAAGGGTCACCGTGGTCGAGCAGGGAATCACGGATCGGCTTGAAGTCGCCTGCAGTTCCCGTGAAGTAGTCGCTGCTGAGCCAGTCGATGACGGCACGCAGCTCTTCGTTGGCCCAGTAGTATTCCCACGGGTTGTAGCCCTTGGCTTGCAGTGCTTCCACTTCCTCAACGGTGAGCCCGAAGATGAAGATGTTGTCGTCCCCGACCTCTTCACCGATCTCGACATTTGCTCCGTCAAGCGTTCCAATGGTAAGTGCACCATTGAGCGCCAACTTCATGTTGCCCGTGCCACTAGCCTCCTTGCCAGCGGTGCTGATTTGCTCTGACAGGTCGGCGGCGGGGATGATCTTCTCCGCAAGCGTGACGCCGTAGTTCGGCAGGAAGACCACCTTTAGGCGATCATGCAGGCGTGGGTCATTGTTGATCTTCTCACCGACGGCGTTGATGGCGTGGATAATGTTCTTGGCCAAGTAGTAGCCCGGGGCAGCCTTGGCTCCAAAGACGAACACCCTTGGATGAATGTCCGCCGTGGGGTCCTGCAAGAGGCGACGATACAGGGTCAAGATGTGCAGCAGGTTCAGGTGCTGGCGCTTGTATTCATGGAGGCGCTTGATCTGAACGTCGAACAGCGCATCAGGGCTGACCTTCACACCGCAGAGTTTATCGATGACCGTGGCCAGATACTCCTTGTGCTTATACTTGATGGCACGGAAGCGAGCCTGGAAGTTCGGATCGGTGGCAAAGGCGTCCAAAGCACGCAGCTTACCTGCATCCTGGGTCCACTCTTCACCGATCGATTCGTTGATCAGCGCGGTCAGCTCGGGATTGCATACCATGAGCCAGCGGCGGAAGGTGATGCCATTGGTCAGGTTCAAGAATCGGCCAGGGAACATCTCGTTGAACTCGGGGAACAGTTGCTCAACCAAGAGACGCGTGTGCAGTGCGGCGACACCATTGGTCGCGTGACCGCCCAGCACACTGAGGTTCGCCATGCGCACGGACTTGGCACCGCGCTCGTCGATCAAGGAGAGCACGCTCTTCTTATGATCGTCACCAGGCCACTTGGTTTCGACATCGTCCATGAAGCGACGATTGATTTCATAGATGATCTCCAGATGACGCGGCAGAACGCGGCCAAAGAGCGGCAGGCTCCATTTTTCAAGGGCTTCCGGCAGCAGAGTGTGGTTCGTGTAGCTGAATACCTTTTGGCAAATAGCCCAAGCTTTTTCCCATGGCATGCACTCATCGTCGATCAAAATGCGCATCAACTCGGGGATCGAAACAGCTGGATGCGTGTCGTTGAGCTGAATCGCTGTTTTTTCAGCGAACGACTCCCAAGTCGGGTTATCACGCTTGTAACGGCGGATGATGTCGGCCAGCGAACAGGCGACGAAGAAGTATTGCTGCACGAGGCGCAACTCCTTGCCGTTCTCGGTGGAGTCGTTCGGGTAGAGCACGCGTGAAACGGTCTCTGCGCGGGCCTTTTCCTGAATGGCATCCACATAGCCACCGGAGTTAAACATCTGGAAATCGAAGTCATCCGAGGCATGAGCTTCCCAAAGGCGCAGGAAGTTGATCGTCTGAGTGCGGAAGCCCGCGATCGGAATGTCCCACGGGATGCCATAGATGGGCTTGGTGTCCACCCACTCAGACCGAGCGACGCCAATGTCGTCGAACTTCTGCACCACATGGCCATAGAGCTTCACCTGAATGCGATACTCTGGGCGCTTGGTCTTCCAAGGGTTGCCGTCGCGCGTCCACGCATCGGGATGTTCCGTCTGGCGGCCATTGATGAACTCCTGGCGGAACAAACCAAACTCATAGTGGATGCCGTAGCCGACCGCTGGCAGGTCGAGTGTGCTGAACGAGTCGAGGAAGCAAGCCGCTAGGCGACCAAGACCACCATTGCCCAAGCCCATGTCAGGCTCTTGATTCAAGACCGTGTCCAGATCCTGGCCCATGTTGGCCATGGCTTCCTTCATGGGCACGTAGAGGTCGGTGTTCCGCAAGTTGTTCTCCAGCAGGCGACCCATCAGATACTCCAGCGATAGGTAGTGAATGCGGCGCACATTCGCATTCTTGTGCTGGGTCATCGTGCGAGAGGCCACATCCAACAACCGGTCACGCACAGCCATGCACGCGGCGATCCACCAGTGATTCGTATTGGCCGTGGAGGCATCTTTGCCCAGCGTGTAACGCAGGTGGCTTTGCAGGGAGGTTTCAAGAGATTGCGGGTCGTTGCCGAGAGAGCGGTCAGTGGTGAGCATAGGAGGAATGGTCGAAAACTAGAGGGTTACCAAGTGATCCATTTGGGAAGTTCGTTCGGGGCGACCAACAGACAGATTTCACCCTTCACGGTCTTCTGCTTGTAGTGCTCAAGCAAACTTCGCGCCGAACCGCGCCGAAATTCTTCAAAGTGTTTGGTCAACTCACGAGCCACGACATGCCGATGCTCGGGTGCCTCCTGACAAATGATCTCGAGAGTGTCCACAAGCCGATAGGGGCTCTCGAAATAGACGGAGGTGCAATCGCGCAAGCGTGCCGCTGCCAGCTCTTTGGCACGCTGCCCCTTCTTGTGCGCCAGGAAGCCACCAAAGTAGAACGGCACTGTAGGCAGGCCGGAGGCCGCCAAAGCCGTCAACACTGACGAAGGACCTGGGATCACCTGAACCAGCAAGCCTGCAGCGACGACTGCCTGCACAAGCCTTTGGCCTGGGTCGGATACGGTTGGCATACCCGCATCCGAAATGAGCGCCACCACGGCCCCAGCGAGGATGCGCT
>Ga0247832_1008401_pt1 | contig 10309 bp, 8 predicted proteins | sample LaCruzMarch2015__10_FD_192407 | JGI IMG/M metagenome (GOLD analysis project Ga0247832, IMG submission 192407) | Freshwater microbial communities from meromictic Lake La Cruz, Castile-La Mancha, Spain - LaCruzMarch2015_4m | ecosystem: Environmental > Aquatic > Freshwater > Lake | place: Spain...
CGTCGGGTCCGTCGCCGCAGGTCCGTCCACCCTCCGGTCGAACGGTCGCGAGACGCCGTACTCGATCGCCGCGCGGCTCGGTGACCCCGGTCTGCGCGACACGGTCATCGACCTCAACCGCGGTCGAGCGGCACCCGACGGCACGCCGTGGTCGAGCGGCGTGTTCCCCGACGGGATGATGGTGGCCGTGCCCGAGGGCTCCCTCGCCCCGCCGCCCACCCCGACCTGGGTGACGCACACCGTCAGCGAGGGCGAGTCGGTGTACCGCATCGCCGCCGCCCTGGCCGCCGGTGACGGCAGGCGGGTTCGCGACCTCGCCGACCAGATCATCGACCGCAACATCGGGCGCACGATGGCCGACGGCCGGTTGTTCGACGACCCCTCCCTCATCAGGCCCGGCTGGACGCTCGACGTGCCGGCCACCGGTACGCCTGCGCCGGCCCGTCACGGGCCTGCAGTTCACGTCGTGGCCGCCGGCGAGTCGTACTGGACTGTCGCCGCCGCGGCGGCACCCGCGGCCGATCCGTCGGAGGTGCTGCGCCTGACGACGGCGCTGGTGGCCGAGAACGCGCCACGCCTGCGGCACGACGACGCACTGATGCTCCACCCCGGCGACGAGCTCGTCATGCCTGCTCCGGTGCCGATGCCTGTGTCGTCCGACCTGCCACCTGTCGCTGTCGACGGTCCGGTCGGCACGCCCGAGACGCCGGCGACCGTGCCGGCCACCGTGCCGGCCACTGTCCCGGCCACCGTCCCGGCCGCCGTGATGGTGACGGCGGAGCCAGACGTGGTCAGCACTGCGCTGCCTGTCGCCGCGCTGCCGACGCCGGTTGCCGGCACGGTGGTCACCGAGCTGCCAGCGCCCGTCCCCGGTACGGCGTCGCCGGCTCCGGCCTCGGCCGCACCATCGGCCGTGCCCGGCGCGCAGGCGCCGATCGGGCGGAACCTCGGTGGGGCGTTGCTGCTGTGCGCCGGTGCGTTGGGGCTCGTCGAGGTCCGACGGAGGCACCAGCTGCGTCGAGCAACATCGGGGTCGTTCGTGCCGGATCCGCCGCCGGCGCACGTTCGCACCGAACGGATCCTCCGCTCGCTCGGCGCGTCCGAACGCGCTGTCCGCCTTGACCTCGCCCTGCGTTCGGCCGGACACGCGCTCGGCGGCAGCGGCGGCTTCGTGCGGGCAGCGATCCTGTCGGATGCAGGGGACGTGACCGTCCTCCTCGACCGGCCCGGCCACCTCCCCCCGGGCGTGTGGTCGGCCGATCGACGTGCCGACCGCTGGTTCCTGGCGGCCGAGGTCAGTACTGACCAGCTCGTCGACACGGCGCGGCTGGCTGGTCAGCCCTGCCCGGCCGTGGTGCACGTCGGTGCGTTGGTCGCCGACGGCGGGTACGAGGCGTCTGGTGACGTGTTCGTCGACCTCGAGGCGTTCGGTGTCCTCTCGATCGACGGGCCCGCCGACGACACCGATGCCGTGCTGCAATCGTTCGCCGCATCGCTCGCGATGTCGCCGGTCGGTGAGGACCTGCATGTGGTCACCCACGACGTCGACATGGGGCCGCTCACCGGGGCGCGTCTCGCATCGGCCGATGACCTCGACGCAGCGCTCGACCTCGCCGTGTCGTTCATCGGGTCGACACCCACCGTGGCGGGGAGCCGCCGCACCTTCGAGCTGCGGTCGCGAGGCATCGGCGGCGAGACGTGGGAGCCGGTCGTCGTGCTGTCGGGTGGGCCCGCCGGTGATCCGCTGCTCGACGGTGAGCTCACGTCGCTCGCGTCGGGCGGCCGTGGCATCGCCGTGGTGGTCGGCCACCCGCTCGATGACGCCGCGGCGTCGCTCGTCGCTGGTCCCGCGGGGTGGCATCTCCGTCCCCTCGACCTCGTGGTGATCCCTGCGGGCATCACCCCAGGTCACCTCGAAGCCGTCGTCGACCTCGTGACCGACGCCGACCGCCCGCTGCCGCACGCACCCCTCGCCGAACCCGCGCTGGGCGAACCCAGGCCGGACGAGCCCGGGCTGGACGGGACCGGCTTCGTCGAGCCCGATTGGGCGTTGATGGTGCGGTTGCTCGGAGGCGTGCGCGTGGTCGACCGCGTCGGTCAGGCGGTGCGCTTCGAACGGGGCAAGGCGCTCGAGTTGGTCGCCTGGCTCGCCACGCACCGCACCCGATCGACGCGTGCCTCGGCGCGGGCGGCACTGTGGGATCTCGATGTCCGCGACGCCACCTTCGCCAACGTCGTCAGCGACGCACGACGCGCCCTCGCCCGGGCGGTGCCGCCCGCCGACGGCGACGAGTGGATCGGCCGCACGCTCACCGAGCACCTCCCGCTGCACGACCTCGTGGTCACCGACGTCGACGTGCTGCGCGCCCGCCTCGAGGCTGCCCGGGGCCGCCCGGCGCACGAGGCGGTCGCAATCCTCGAGCCCGGTGTCGCCCTGGTCGACGGCCTTCCGTTCAGCGGCGGCGATCACCTGTGGACCGATGCCGAGGGGATCACCTCGTCGCTCATCGTCCTGGCCACCGGCGCAGCTGCCGAGCTCGCCCGCCACCACCTCGCCCTCGGCGACATCGACGGCGTCTTCCGCTCCACCGGCCGTGGCCTCGCCGTGCTTGGCGGGCACGAGGAGCTGATCGGCCTGCGGATGCGAGCCCACGCGATGCGGGGCAACCTCGCCGGCGTGCGGCACGAGTGGGCGTTCTACGAGCGAGCGCTCGACGCCGACCCCTGGAGCACCAGCGATCCATCCCCGTCGCTGGTGACGCTGCGCAAGGAGTTGCTGTCGTCATGAGGGGCAGGTCGCGCCTGTCGTGAGCGCTGCGCTCACCACTGGCGCGACTTCGGCCCGGGGGCGACGGGCGCGGGCCGATTAGGTTCGCCTGCATGGCAGACCGACCAGGGCCCCTCGACGGCGTGCGCGTGCTCGACCTCACCCGTGTCCTCAGCGGGCCGCACTGCACACGCATGCTGTGTGACATGGGGGCCGACGTCATCAAGGTCGAGCCCCCGGCGGGTGACATGACCCGCTTCGCCAACCCGCGCATCAACAGCCTCGCAAGCTACTTCGTGCAGCAGAACGCGGGCAAGCGGAACATCAGCCTCGACATGGACCAGCCCGAGGCGTGCGAGCTCCTGCTGCAACTCGCGGCCCACTGCGACGTGTTCGTCGAGAACTTCCGCCCCGGTGTCGCCGACCGCATGGGCCTGGGCTTCGAGGCCGTGAAGGCCCGCAACCCGAAGGTCGTCTACGCCTCGATCTCGGGCTACGGCCAGACGGGCCCGTGGGTGAAGCGCCGGGCGTACGCGCCGGTCGTCGGCGCCGAGACCGGCGTGACGAAGATGCAGGGCGATGCCCGCCACGGCGAGTACGCCAACGACCCGCTGAGCCACGCCGACGTGTACACATCGCTCGAGTGCGCCAGCGCCATCCTCGCTGCCCTGTTCCAGCGCGAGCGCACGGGCCGGGGCGAGCGCATCGACGTGTCGATGGCGCAGACGATGCTGTACGTGAACGAGCACACCCACGACCAACTGTGGGACGGCCCAGTCGACCCCGACTGGATCCGCAGCTTCCAGCCCGGCGAGTACCCGGTACTCACCGCCGCCGACGGCGAGTCGGTCATCATCGCCGGCCACCCCGCCGAGCGCGGCACGTTCGAGCGCTACATGCGCGGCATCGGCCGCGCCGACCTCATCGACGACGAGCGGTTCGTCGACGTGCCCACGCGGTTGCGGAACCTCGACGCGCTGATGGCCGAGATGCAGGCGTGGGCCACCACCGTGTCGAGCCCCGTCGCGATCGAGGATGCGCTCGCCGAGCAGGGCCTCGCCACGGGGCAGCTCCGCTCGGTGCGCGACATCTGCGACACCGACTGGGCGGCGGCACGTGATGTCGTCGTGGCGGTCAGCGACCGCGGCGGCGGCGAGATCCGCATCCCCAATGCGCCGTGGCGATTCGACGGCAGTGACGTCGGTGTGCGCGGCGAGCCCCGCTATCGCGGCGAGGACAACCGCGCCGTGCTCGGCGAGCTGCTCGGCCTGAGCGACGACGACCTCGCCCGCCTCACCGAGTCTGGCGTCCTCGTCAGCCGAGTCCCCCCGACCGCCACCTGACCCCACCCCCACCCCCACGAACTTCGGCACCACGGTGGTGTCGAGGCCCGCTGCGGTGACAGAGTTCGGGGGTGACGCTGTCGTTTCCCGTGTTGCCGATGAAGGCGGCGATCGGCCTGCTGCCGGCCGAATCCGACGACCACGGCTGGGCGTACGAGATCAAGTGGGATGGCTACCGGACCATCGTCGTCGTGGACGTGCCGACGAAGCGGGTGCGCGTGCAGTCGAGCAGCGGCCTCGACGTCACGGCCACCTATCCCGAGCTCGGCGGGATGTGGGCCGACGTCCATGCCGAGCGCGTGGTGCTCGACGGCGAGATCATCGTGTTCGGGCCCGACGGCCTGCCCAGCTTCGAAGGGCTCCAGCGCCACGAGACACAGGTGGTGCTCCAGGCCTTCGACGTCCTGTCGGTCGATGGCCACGACGTAGTCGACCGGCCGTACGAAGAGCGGCGAGCGTTGCTGCGCGAGGTGCTCGACGACGGCACCAACTGGACGGTGCCCGGCCACCGGATCGGCGGGGGAGCGGACCTGCTCGAGGCGACGGTGCAGCAGGGATTGGAGGGCGTGATGGCCAAGCGGCTCGGCAGCCGCTACCTGCCTGGCAAGCGGTCGCCGAACTGGCGCAAGGTGAAGAACCGCCGCAGCGTCGACGTCGTCATCGGCGGGTTCACGCCCGGCACCGGCAACCGCAGCAGCACCTTCGGGTCACTGCTCGTCGGCATGCCACGGGCCGACGGCACGCTCGCCTTCGCCGGTGGCGTCGGCACCGGGTTCAGCCAGCTCCGGCTCGAGGCGTTGCTGCGCCTGCTGACTGAACGGGTCACCGACGCCTGCCCGTTCGAGCCCGTACCGCCCTGCGAGCACTCGCGCAGCGCGGTGTGGGTGCGGCCCGACCTGACGGCGCACATCGAGATCGCCGAGTTCACCAACGAGGGGTACGTGCGTCACGCCAGCTTCGTAGGTCTCGACGGCCATGATCTGCCACGATGACCGCCATGCCACACACCCGTGACGACGCGCTCGCCCTCGACGCCGCCGACCCGCTCGCGCGCTGGCGTGACGAGTTCGTAATCGCCGATCCGACGCTGGTCTACCTCGACGGCAACTCGCTCGGACGGACCCCGAAGCGCACGGTCGAGCGGTTGCGCGAGGTGCTGGAGCGCGAGTGGGCGGGCGACCTGATCCGCTCGTGGAGCCACTGGCTCGACAAGCCCCAGCGGGTGGGTGACCTGCTGGCGCCGCTCATCGGCGCGCGACCCGGTGAGGTCGTCGTGCACGACTCGACCACCGTGAACCTCTACCAGCTCGTCCATGGCGCCTGCGCACTGCGGCCAGACCGCACCGTCCTCGCGATCGACGAGCACGACTTCCCCAGCGACCGCTACGTCGTCGACGGCATCGCCCAGGCGACCGGTCGTACCGTGCGCCACGGTTTCGACCGGCTCGACGACGTGGCCGTCGTCATCCGCTCGGTCGTCGACTACCGCACCGCCGAGGTCGTCGACGTCGCCGCCGAGACCGCTCGTGCGCACGCCGCCGGGGCACTCGTCGTGTGGGACCTGTCGCACGCCGGCGGCGTGCTCGCCATCGACCTCGGCGCAGCGGGCGCGCAGCTCGCCGTCGGGTGCACGTACAAGTTCCTGAACGGCGGCCCCGGCTCGCCCGCCTTCACCTACGTCGCCACCGATCTGCAGCCCGTCATCACCCAGCCGATCTGGGGCTGGTTCAGCCAGCAGGACCAGTTCGCGATGGGACCCGAGTACCTGCCCCGCACCGACATCGGCCGGATGCTCATCGGCACCCCGTCGATCCTCGCCCTCACCGGCGCCGAGTGCGGCATCTCGCTCACCGCCGAGGTCGGCATCGGCCCCATCGCCACCAAGGCGAGCGCCCTCACCGGGTTCGCGATCGAACTGTGCGATCAGCTCGGGCTCACCACGTGCACACCTCGCGACCCGGCCCGACGCGGTGGGCACGTCTCGGTCGTGCACCCGAACGCCCGAGCCCTCGCTGCGCAGCTCGTCGAGCACGCCGTCATCCCCGACTTCCGCGAGCCCGACATCGTGCGCCTCGGCATGTCGCCCCTGACGACCCGCTTCGCCGACGTCTTCGACGGTCTGACGACCCTCGCCCGCCTCGCCGACGCCTGAACGCCGGCGAGTCGACCGAACCCCCACGAACTCCGGCACCGAGGCGGGCCTCAGGCCCGACGAGGTGCCGAAGTTCGTGGGGGTATCCCTCAAGACGGTGGCGGGACGTGCCGATTCAACGGGCGGCGCGGCGGCAGGAACAGGGGTGGGTGAGGTGACGATGGCAGTGACGAACGGCGTGGTCGACATCACCGCGCCCCCGTTCGCCCGGCGCTTCGGCACGCTCATCCGCGAACGTCGCCTGGCGACCGGTGACTCGATCCGCTCGATCGCCCGTGGCTCGGCCGGAGAACTCACCGTGCGAATGCTGCGCGACATCGAGGACGCCCTGGTGCCGCTCGACCACGGCCTCGTGTCACTGGTCGCGTCGTGCTACGGCGCCGACCTCGCAGCGATCCTGCCCGAGCGGCTCTCGATCGCCGTCTCCGACGACGGTGTCATCCGGTCGGGGCCGGCCGAGCGTCACTTCCCGCCCGGCGACGAGGTTGCACTGCTGACCGCGTACCTCGAGCTCGTCCGTTCGATGCGACGCGCGAGTGATGCCACCATCGTCCTGCGGCGGGACGACATCGACGTCCTCGCCGAGCATGTGCGGCAGCCGGGCAGCGTCGTCGTCGAGCGACTGCTCGCTGTGATGGGCACCAGCCGCACACAGCGCAGCGCCGTCCTCGCGCTCTTCGCAACGGGCGCGATGGTGATCGGCCTCGCATCGAGCGCGGCCGCCGGCGGCACTGACGACGCGACCCCAGTGGTGACCAGGGGCACCGTCGAGTCGGTCGCCCCAAGCCATGCCGCCGTGGCGCTGCCGACCGACCCGACCGACCCGACCGGCCCGACCGGCCCGACCGGCCCGGCGACGGCGCGGGGCCTTGCCGAACAGCGGGACGAGGTCGCGACCGTGCTCGGTCCGGCCGTCGGTCCGGCGACCCCGCGTTCATCCACCCGCCCGACCCCAACAGCCGAGCAGCAGCCCGTGCCGACGACCACGACGTTGCCCCCGCAGCACGGCACCGCCGAGGCTCTCGCTCCCATCGACGACGGCGGCACCGTCGACGACGGCACCCTTGACGACGGCACCCTTGACGACGGCACCCTCGACACGATCGCGCCACCGCCGCTGCCCGCCGTCACGTTCCCGCCCATCGCGCCGTACGAGCCGCCGCCCGATCAGGACAGCGGTGAGGCACCCGTGCCGTCGTTGCCCTGACGGGTGACGCGCCGGCTGTCGGGGGCGACAGCGCGTCCTGACGCCGCCGGCCCGACCCTGTCGGTCGCGATCAGGTGATCTGGGCCGGGTAGTAGCGGAGCTCGACCACCGTGCCGTCGGGGTCGCGCACGTACAGCGACCTGCCGTTCCCCTGGGCGCCGTAGCGGGTGGCGGGCCCGGCGACCACGTCGAAGCGGCCCGACGCCTTCACCGCGTCGAGATCAGTTTCGCTCACCACGAGGCACAGGTGGTCGAGCCGACCCTCGGCCGGCGTGCCGGCGACGAGGTCGATGATCGTGTGCGCGTCGACACGCGCCGACGGGAAGGGGGCCGTACCGGCCCGCCACTCGTCGACGCGCACAGGCTCCAGGCCGAGGTCGTCGAGGTACCACGCGAGCGTGCGTTCGACGTCGGTGCAGACGAGGACGAGATGGTCGAAACCGATGACGTCGATCATGCGACCACGCTAGGTGCGGTCGCCGGTCGCCGGTCGCGATCAGCTGGCGAGGATCTTGGCCTTCTGCGCCGAGAACTCCTCGTCGGTGAGGATGCCCTGCTGGTGGAGCTCGGCGAGCGACTTGAGCTGGGCGATGGCGGCATCGTTCATGCCGCCCGCCGCGGGGGCTGGGGCCGGCGGCGGAGGCGGTGCCTGCTGGGCCTGCTGGGCCTGCTGTTGCTGCTGCTGGTAGGCAGCGGCATCGGCGGCCTGCTGGGCACCTGCCTGCTGCTTGGCGGCGACGCGGCCGGACACGGCGGTGGCCGTGCCGGCGATGACGGCGGTGCGGGCGACGGTGCCCATGACGGGACGGCGGCGGATCATGCTGATCGTGCTCCTTCGTTCGATTCGGGGACTGCGGGTCGGGGTGAGGGTCGGACTCAGCCGGCGAGTGCGGCTTCGATGAGCTCGCGGGGCACGCGGGCGCCCTCGAGCACCACGCCACCCGACGAGAAGATGGCGTTGGCCAGCCCGGCGGCCCAGCAGTCTTCCCAGACGACCAGCAGTACCGACGTGCCGGGCTCCATATTGACCGCTGCGTGGGTGATGTCGTCGTCACCGATGAAGTCGCCCAGGTCGGCGCTGAGCGTGCCGTATGCGGCGAGCGCCTCGTCCTCGTCGACCTCGATGATCACGACCTCGCCGGCATCATCTTTCATGATGAAGACGAGATCGATCACCCGGATCGTGCCGGACTCGACCAGCGCGAACAGTTCGGGCGCGATCTCGCCCGTGAAGTTGTTACCGGGGAACCCGATGATGATGTACTCGACCGGTCCGATGCTCACGAGAAGGCCTCCGTCACTCGTTGGGGAACACCTGCATAGTAGGGCCGGGGCGGGCCCGTCGCATCAACCGCAACGGATGAGTGCACGATCTCAGCCGAAAGGGATGACGCCGTCGACGGTCGAACAGTGCCATCCTTGGCAGGCTCGGTGGCGTCCAAGTCGCCGACTCCTCGAAAGGGACACTTCACATGCTTGCAGAGTTCGGAACTGGCCAGGTCTTCTGGTCGCTGCTCTGGTTCTTCCTGTTCTTCATCTGGCTCGGCCTGCTCTTCCAGGTCTTCGGTGACATCTTCCGCAGCCGCGACATGTCAGGCATCGCCAAGGCGCTGTGGTCGTTCCTCGTCATCGTGCTGCCGTACTTCGGCGTCTTCCTCTACCTCATCGTCCGCGGCCCGAAGATGCAGCAGAACGCAATCGCGGCAGCGAAGGCCCAGGATGAAGCGATGCGCGACTACATCCGCACCGCTGCCGGGCCCACCAGCACCGCCGACGAACTGGCCCGACTCGCCGACCTCCACACGAGCGGCAAGCTCGACGACGCCGAGTACAAGGCCGCCAAGGCCAAGCTCATCGGCGCCTGAGTCCGCAGATGCGACGCTCGCGACGACCGTCTTGCACTCGTGCACGACGGTCGTCGCGGACCATGAAGCCATGAGCCGCCTGCGCGGGCTTCGGCCGCGAACCTCGCGACGCGATGCCGTCGCCGGTCTCGTGCTCGGGGTCCAGTCGGTGCCCGACGGACTGGCGACGGGCCTGCTCGCCGGTGTCAACCCGATGGCCGGGCTCTACGGCTACATGGTCGGCACCGCCACCGGTGCGCTCCTCACCAGCTCGACGTTCATGGCAGTCCAGGGCACGGGCGCGATGGCGATGGTGATCGCCGACGTCCCGGCCATCCGCGACGCGTCGGACCCGACCCGCGCGCTGGTCACCCTCTCGATGCTGACGGGTGTGGCGATGCTGATCGCCGGGTTGCTTCGGCTGGGGACCGTGCTGCGGTTCGTCTCGAACGCAGTCATGGTCGGATTCATCAACGCGGTCGGTGTCAACATCGTGCTCGGGCAGCTCGCGAACCTGACGGGATACGCCGCGGAGGGCGGCAACCGTGTGGTCCGAGCGATCAACACGGTGCTCCGCCCCGACCGGATCGATGGGCCGACGCTCGCCGTGGGGCTGGCGACCATGGGTCTCATCGTGCTGCTCGAACGCACGCGACTCGGGTCGATGGGGCTCGTGGTCGGGGTCGTGGCCACTTCCTTCGCGGCGCGGCTGGCGGGCTGGGACAGCGTGGCCACACTCAGCGACCTCGGGATCGTCCCCGACGTCCTGCCCCGGCTCGAGCTGCCGCTGCTACGAGCCATCCCCGACCTGATCGTCCCCGCGGCGTCCCTCGCGTTCGTGGGGCTCGTCCAGGGGGCCGGTATCTCGTCGAGCTTCACGAACCCAGACGGTTCGTCGCCGAACGCATCGCGCGACTTCATCGGCCAGGGTGCGGCGAACGTGGCGTCCGGGCTGCTGCAGGGCATGCCCGTCGGTGGGTCGGTGTCGGCGTCGTC
>Ga0247832_1008402_pt1 | contig 10304 bp, 13 predicted proteins | sample LaCruzMarch2015__10_FD_192407 | JGI IMG/M metagenome (GOLD analysis project Ga0247832, IMG submission 192407) | Freshwater microbial communities from meromictic Lake La Cruz, Castile-La Mancha, Spain - LaCruzMarch2015_4m | ecosystem: Environmental > Aquatic > Freshwater > Lake | place: Spain...
TCCGATTGCTGGCCTTCGAATACAACAACACCAGCAGGGGTGGCAGCACCTACCGCACGATTCAGCTCAAGGACCCGGCGGACCTTGGCGGCCCGCCGCTGCCTGCGGGTGGCGGGGATGGCAATCGCTCGTATGGGCCTGCCTCGGAATGGACGCCACGGCCCGATGAGGGCTACGGCGGCTTTGGCGAGGAGGTGCCTTTCTGAGCGAACTGAGTCCACCGCCAATGCCAACCCGTGCCACTACGGATTGAGCCGACAAGAGAACACTTCACGACCCATTTCAGACCGTTCCATGCCGAACCACCCCCAGCCTCCGGATCAGCACCTCGCTCGGCGCCTCCTCGAGGCCTTTGAGCGCGAGTTCTGGGCCGGTCACCATGACCGCGCCCGTCTGCTCTGTGCCCCCCTGCGGGTGCTGCACCAGGCCATCGACACCAGCCCCGAACCCGGGCCGCTGATCGCCTCCGTTCTCCAGAGCCTTGAGGCGGGTCCTCCACCCCAGTGATGGCGGCGCCGGTCCCACCATCCGCCCACTCCCCCTCTTGGGAGTGCCGTGAGTGCCTCTGGCTGCTCACCCCCGGCCAATGGGACCAGCTGCTCCGCGCTGCGGCCCGTTGCCCTGGCTGCGGCCGTGGCACCGGTGCCTTCCGCCCCCTCTCCCCCCGCTGACACCAGAGCCAAACACCGGGCACCGCCCGGCCTGTCCCACCACCGACCTCTTGCGATGTTCCGCTTTCTGATCCGCTCCCACCCGCCCGATCAGCTCCTGCCCCGCCACCTCGGGCTGGTGACGATCGACTGCTTCCGCCACCGCATGTTGGTGGCGCCCATCCCATTGAACGTTGCCTTCCGCTTGCTGCTGGAGCTCTGGCTGCGGCTGCGCCATCCGGTGCCACCGGACCAACTCGATCGGCTGGCGAACCGCCTGCTACACGCCAAGGCGTACCGCGAGGGCTACCGCGCTGGCAATGCCGCCCTCTATCCGCCGGGAACGGCGCTGGTCTTCACCCGGGCAACCAAGGACACGGTCGTGGCTGCCTGGAACACCGGCGTCCATCGCAATTGCGAGGAGCTGGCTCAGCGGGTGCTGACGGCGGCGATCCACAGCGGTCCGGACCCTCGCCACACCGAGCTGCCGACCCTCTGATGCCGCTCTCCCCCACCACGTTGCTGCTGCTGGACTGCGAAACCACCGGTCTCCAGGTGGGGAGCGATGAACTCTGCGAGATCGGCGCTGTGCTCTTCTCGGTGCCCCACCGGGCGGTGCTGCAGCAGCTCTCCTTCCTCCTGCCCATCGCCGCCAATGGGGCCCAGGAGATCAACGGCATCGACCCCGTCCTCACGCAGCAGCCCCAGCCTGCCCAGCAGGCTCACGCCCTCTTCCTGGCGATGCTGGCCAGCGCCGATGCCTTGGTGGCCCACAACGCCGCCTTTGACCGGCCCTGGATCGACACCTGGCTGAGCACGACCGGTGCAGGTGACACCGAGGCCCAGGGCAAGCCATGGATCTGCACCTGTGACGGCATCAGCTGGCAGGGCATCAAGCCCGGCCCTTCGCTGGCAGCCCTCGCCCTGGCCCATGGCATCCCGGTCTGGGCGGCGCACCGGGCCCTGACCGACTGCATCTATCTGGCTCAGATCCTTGAGCGCGACCCGCAGCTGCAGGAGCACCTGGCCGAGGGCCTACAGCTGCGGCGACTGGTCGCTGCCGATCTGCCCTTCTCCCGCAAAGACGAGGCCAAGCAGGCCGGCTTCCGCTGGCTGCCGGAGGCCAAGCAGTGGCAGCGCCGCTGCACTGAGGCCCAGATCGAGGCGCTGCCTTTCCCAGTGTTTGAGGCAGAGCCATGAGCCGCCGCAAGAAACCCAGCTGGACCCCAGCGAGCGACTTCAAGGTCACCAAGCTCAAACCCAACGGCCCCAGGCCCGGCCAGTCCGTCGATGACTGGCTCTATGGCAAGGAGAAGGGGCGCCAGGAGCTCATGGACGCTCCCCGCAACCGTTTCAACGATCTGCCGTGAGCAGCACGGCCCAACACATGTTCTTCCGCTACCTGCAGCTCATCGCCATCAGCAGCGCCATCGCCGCCGCCATGGCCTTGCCCCTGGCCGCCCTGCTCACACCGGTTCCCAGCCTTGAGCCGCCCCGCCCTCGCGGCCGGCTGATCTGAGGCGGATGGGCAGCATGTCGCAAAGCATCAACGCCGAGGCCCGCAAGGCAGACCGACGGGAGCACTGACTTCGACCTCGCCTCGATCCGCCTGCTCACCAGCAGAACCTGCAAAAGGCAGCTCTAAAATGTTCGCGCCCCCAACCCGCGGCGCGGATCTGCCCGGCTGACCCGGTTTCCGCCCGTTGGCTGGTGGGGGGGCTTCTGCCCCCAGCCCTCAGCTGATCGTGCTGGCTTCAATCCGCTCGAGCAGCTGCAGCAGCTGCATACGCACCTCGCCACAACTGAACCGGTGCCACTAGCGCGCTTCCCGGATGCAGCTGGCGGTGCCAGCACCCCCGGGGAACGCCAGCAGCAGCAGCTCGGCGCCATTGCGGTGCGCCAGGCCGCCGGCCTCCTCGAGCATGGCCTGGTTACGGATCGGCCTGGCCGCCATTCCCAACCGCGACCACTCAGCTCTGCGCTGGCGCACGGGCCAGCCGAGGGCCTGGGCCTGGCACTCCACCAGCTGATCGGCGCCCCTGGCGCCGCCATGGAACAGGGTCAGCACCCAGCGGCAACTCACCGCCTCCAGTAGCGCGGTGCGCACGGCGCTGGGCTCCCAGGCCAGCTCCCGGCCGCCGCAGGCCACGACCACCACCGGGTGAGGTGCGTAGCTGGGCCCGTCGGGGGCCACATCGCAGCCAGGATCGCTTGCCATGACAAGAGACTAGGGCTCTATAATTTTAGCATCGGGACCGCTAGTGGATGGTGCAGGCGACAGTTGGCCTGAGCGGGTCGCGCCCCGCACAGCGGCAGCCCCCTGGCCGCCGTGACACAACCGCCCCAGCCGGGTGGCGGCGAGGCGATCCCAGCACCCGCGCGCAAGGGTGAGGCCGCAGGCCGAACCTGCGCAGCCCTTGCGCCGGGTGGCACGCTGAACCGACTCACTGGCCGGTCTGCGCTGCTGAGCGCTAACTCATTACGGGTAGTAGCCTTGGGTTCACTAGCTACATGCGGCTACGGCTCCCGAATCTCTTACGGCTGATCCTCGCCGCCAGGTGCGCATGGCTTTGATGGTCGCCCTTGGCGAGATCACGCCCGACGATCCAGCCGTGGAGCTACTGCGGGATTCAGCGCCGCTGGAGGACGCCGATGGCAACCCCATCTGGCCGGAGCCGGCGCCAGAGGAACCCCGCAAGCGGGGGCGTAAGCGCAGCCCAGCCAGCGATGGCGTCGGTGTTCGGTTCCCGGCTCAGGCCTCCAGCAAGCGCCCGACCCGGGCGGAGGTGGAGCAGCGCATTGCCCAGCTGCAGGTCTGGCTGGCCCAGCGCCTTCCCACCACCCACATCCGTGACCAGGCCGTCCTGCTCTGGGGCATGACCTCCTACTGCACCCTCAAGAAGTACCTGCGCGTCGCCCGCTCGCGGATGGTCGAGGAGCTGGTCGAGGACCGGCTGGTGCACCAGGCGGAGGCGATCTTTGCCCTCCAGGACGTCGCCCGTCGTGCGGCAGAAGCCGAGCAGTTCTCCGCCGCCGTTGGTGCTCACCGCGTGCTGGCCGAGATCACCGGGATGCTGCGGGCGCCGATCAAGCCCCCGTCGGCCGCCTGATGCTGGCCCCTCCCGCCACGGTTTCCCCCCTGCTGCGTCCAGGGACCATCACCGCTGCCGGCGTGCTGGGCTCGCCCTTCCACGGCGATCCATGGGGTGATGCTGGCGTTCTCGCTTTCCGCGATCCCTCGATCGTCAGCGGCAGTACGGCGCCGCTGAGCCTGCGTGCGTTCATCACCGAGGCGATGCCCGCCTACGGCTTCCACCGCTGGGCGCTGGTGTTGATCGCCCTGCTGCAGCAGATCGCCGATGGCGAGCTCTCCCGCCTGATCGTCACCTGTCCGCCGCGGCTGGGCAAATCGCTGTTGATCTCCAAGCTGTTTCTGGCCTACTTCGTCTACCGCCACCCGCACCTGTTCTCGGCAGTCGCCAGCTACTCCGGTGAGCTGGCCTACGCCCATTCCCGCGAGGCGCGCCACTTCTATCGCGCCACCGGCAACCCCCTCTCCAGGGATTCAGCCGCCGTCGGTAACTGGCTCACGCCCCAGCGCGGCGGCTGCATCGCTGCTGGTGTGGACGGGCCTTTCAACGGCAAGGGCTATTCGCTCGGGATCATCGATGACCCCTACAAGGGTCCCCATGACGCCGGCTCCGCCCGCGTCCGTGATCGCATCGTCGAGTGGCTCAAGTCGGTCTGGTTCCTGCGCGCGGAGCCTTCCTTCATCGACGCCGGCACAGGCGCCCTGCAGCGCAACCTCTCGGCCCAGGTGATCGTGCTCACCCGCTGGGATGAGAACGACATGGTCGGCTGGCTGCTGGCCCAGGAGCTGGAGCAGGCGCCCCAGCACTGGCATGTGCTCGACCTGCCGGCGATTGCGGAGCACAGCCCCGAACGGCCCTCCTATCCGCCCTCGGTGACGGTGGAGCCGGACTGGCGCCAGCCGGGGGAGGCCCTCTGCCCCGAGCGTTTCCCGCTGCAGGAACTGCTCAAGATCCGCCAACGCACCGGCGCCTTCTGGTGGTCGGCGCTCTACCAGCAGCGGCCGGCACCGGCCGCCGGCGGCATCTTCCAGAGGGCCTGGTTGCGCAACGCCTTCCCCCGCAAGGCCAAGCGCCGCTACGGCCCTTTGATCCTCTCCTGTGACCTGACCTTCAAAGGGGAGGAGGACAGCTGCTACTGCGGCTTTGTGCTCATGGGCCTGCTGGCGCCTGACACCGGAATGGCCCAGAGGCTGGAGATCGAGGTGCTCTGGGCGGTGCGCAAGCGCCTCGGTCTGCCGGGCACGGTCCACTTCCTGCTGGCGGCCAGCGCCGCGCTGCACAAGCAGGGCCTGCGGCCCAACGCGGTGCTGGTGGAAGACGCCGCCAACGGCCCGGCCGTGCTGCAGGTTCTGCGCCGCAAGATCTGCGGGCTGCTGCCGGTCCCGCCTCGCGGCAGCAAGGAGCTACGCGCCCATGCCGTCGCACCGCTGCTGGAGGCGGGCCAAGTCGCCTTCCATCCCCGCGCCGAACCCCTCACCGAGGAACTCCCCCGGTTCCCCAAGGGCAGCAAGGACCTCACCGACGCCTTCTGCCACGGCGCCCTCTGGCTGGAGGAACGCTATTGGAAAGGCCTCGGTGTGCAGGACGCGCCGGTGCCGCTGCTGCTCTCGCGCTGATCCGATGGTGCAGCAGCTCTCCCTCTTTGATGCTCCGGCCCATCTGGCGGTTGCTCCAGCGCTGCCAGTGGCGGCAGCGGTGGCGGCGGCGGACCCTGCTCCCCGTGCACCGCGCCGACGCCGGGTGCCCCATCCCCGTGCGGCGGCCCACGCCCTGGCGCTACAACATCTGGATCTGGCCGATGTGATCGCCGGCAACTTCGCTCGCCGCACCATCCACCCCTTCGATGACCTGCGGCAGGTGGCGATCATCGGCCTGCTCAAAGCCGCCGAGCGCTACAACCCCACCGGTGGCCGCCCCTTTCGCCCCTACGCCCGCACCTACGCCAACGGCGAGATCATCCACTTCCTGCGCGATTCGGGCTTTGCCATCAAGGTGCCGCCCACCTGGCGGGATCTACATGCCAGTGGTCAGAAGCTGCTTCGCCAGGGCCTACCGCCTGGCCAGCTGCCCCAGCGGCTTGGCATCACGGCTGCTCGCTGGCAGGAGATTCAGGAGGCCTGCTCGATCACAGTTGTGGCCCTGCCGCCTGAGACCTGAAGTGGCTGGCGATCGCTGGAACGGTGCCTCTGAGTGGCAGGCAAAGGGTACAGGGAGGCGGCAAAGTGCTGGTGGTGGCCTGTCCACTCGAGGGGCGTCGTTAGGCTGTTCTTATGGCACATTGCGTAAGGCACCCTGAACCGTATTGATCAAAGAGCCAAGTTCGCTCTCAGTAATAAACGCTGTTCCAGTAGTAGCAGTGGTTAAGTCTTTGTTCAGAGCTGTGTTCATATGTTCAAGATACGAGCAAATTATGGCTGCCGTCGCTTGGTTGACCATGGCATCAATTTGATCCTGCCTACTCATGGCAGCTGTTCCTAGTGATGGCGCTGAAAATGTGATGCCTTGCTTGGAATGCTCCTTTTAATACAGTTACGGTTTTTCGTAACCAATTGATTCTTAGCTTTACCTGACCAAGCTGTCGACCTTAGATTCACAATTCGTAAGGCTCTTTGCCTTGTCGATCCATTCCTGTGATGCCCGCTATGTCGCAGGTTCTATACAATGCGGTAACTCACTTGGTCTCCCGCTTATGCAGACCTAAGCAACTTCTCTGAACAGAGAGCAGGAAACACAATTACTGTGTACGGGGTCGCGTCATTCTTCTGTCCATACTTCGTGTCTACCTAACGAATATGGATAGATCGTGCGCAGCCACGATCTATCCATAGCTGGACAATCCCGCAACTCTAGAGGGCGGGGCCTACCGCAGATAAGTCCGGCAAATTTTTTAGGTTTCCTCCATGATTGACGTGGTTGGCAAGTAGAAGTACCTGTTCCATTGCCACCATGGCTTCATGAAGAGTGTAGTTGGCTTTGAGCTGATCGTGGTGTGAGGGTGATCACTGCGGATGTGGAAGAATCGGAATAGTAAAGAGTGAAGCAATGAGAGTATTCACGAGCTGTTGAATCTGCCGCGCAGCGGCTTAGTTCAACTCTTAATTGGAAGGTTCCGAGAACCATCCCTCAAAGCTCCGTACTTTCCGCAAACCACGGTGAGCTCAGATCGAGCGGTTGTCAAAACCCTTCTGTACCAACAGCTTTTGCCGAATGTATCGGAAGCTTAGGCATGGTTGCCTGGTCCGAGAACCACATGTTTAACTTGGTACGCAGTAGGACATGCAAAGTTTCCGCAAGCAGATGACCATGCCCTGAGCGATACTCCGCCGCCCAATTCTGCAGGTGATTGGTTGGTTTCCTGGCAAGTTGTTCACCGGCCAGGAGCACCTGGCAATGGTTGGCTTGATCTTTGTAGGGATCGGCGGAGTTTGGAAGGCGGACAGATACTCCGCGTGTAGCCAGAGCCGAGCAGCCGCGAGCCCCATGCATTGCGGAGCACCATGCATTGAGTGATCCTTTGCGGCGCAAGTTTCGGCGAATGTTTCAAGTGGCGAGGGGGGGGGCAGGATGGTGATGCAACCAGGCTTAGTTCTTTAAACGCTGCAGCCGCTGAAGCTCCGCCAAGGTGTTTGACAAGTTGACCTGTGTGCGAACCAGATCACCTCGCAGGGTGGGGTTCTCGGTGGTCAAGGGCTGAACGATGCGCAACGCTTCCTCCAGCAGGGGCCGTGCCTGGGCGGGTTGGCCCATCAGCAGGCGCAGAAAGCCGAGGTTATTTAGGGCTCGGGAGAGTTCGGCGCGGAGGGACGGACGGGCCTGGCTTAGGGGCCGCAGCAGGGCGATGGCTTCCAGCAGCTGCGGCACGGCGCGCTGATGCTGGCCGAGCTCGCCGTAGGCCTTGCCCAGGTTCTTGAGGGCGATGGCGAGATCGGCTTGCTGGGCGGGGTTGGTGCGGGCCAGGGCACGCCAGATCACCACCGTCTCCTCCGCTGGCGCCATCGCTTCCTGGCGGGCACCGAGGGCGCTGTAGGCCAGGGCGAGGTTGCTCAGGGCGGTGGCGTGGTCGGCCCGCGATGCGGGGATGGCCCGGGCCGACCCGCCCAGGATCGCCACGGCTTCCTGGTTGACCGCCAGGGCCTCACGGGCCTCCCCCAGGGCGGAATGGCTCAGGCCCAGACCGCTGAGGGCAAGGCCCAGGACCCGCTGCTCGGCGGGGCTGGCCGGGCGGGGGTCGCGCAGCAGCCGCACCGCTTCGCGGCTGGCCGGCAGGGCCGCTTGCGGTTGGGCCAGCTGGGTGTGGCGATGGGCCAACAGCACCAGGGCCTCGGCCAGCGCGGCGCGTTGTCCAGGATCTTCCGCCAGCAGTTGGCGCCGCACCTCCACCTCCAGGACATTGCTGGCCACGGCCTCCGGGTGGCGGTTGAGCCCCCCCAGTAGTTGACCCTGCAGACGCAGGGACTGGGCCAACGTTGCTCGCCCGGAGGGGTTGCTGGCTGCCAGCTGGCGCCATAGGGCCACCCCTTCTTGAATGGGGGCCTCTGCCTGAGGCAGCTCACCGAGTTCGCCGTGCAATTCGCCAAGGCGCATAAGGGTGCGCGCCAGGTTCGCTCGCTCGCTGGGATCGCTCTGGGCGAGCGGCCGCAGCAGGGCGGCGGCTTCCCTGGTGGGGGGCAGTGCCTGGCGGGCCGAGTCGCTGAAGCGGCCCTGATTGATCAGCGCCACCGCCAGGTCGCGCTGGGCGGCGGGGTTGGCGCGGAGCTCCTTGCGCAGGAGGTCTGCCGCGGCGCGAGCGGCCACCAGCGCCTCGCCGCGGCGGGCCAGGGCGTTGAGGCTTTCGCCCTGATTGTTGAGCGCTTTGGCCAGATCCTGGCGCGCCTCGGTGCTGCCGCTGGCCAGGGACCGCAAGATGGCTTCCGCCTGCGACAGGGCGGTGAGGGCCTCCGGATGGCGGCCGAGGGCCCCGTTCCAGAGGCCAAGGTTGATCAACGACTGCGCCCGGAAGTGCGGCCGGGCCGATGGCGTGGCCTCTAGCCACTCCATCACCTTCCGCTGCAGCCGCAGGGCCTCCGCCGGTTGCCCCTCGCCATAGGCCCGCTGGGCCCCGACGAACCACTCCATCACCTCAGGCGGGATCGCCTCGCCGCCCTGCGCCGCGGGCGAAACCAAAACGGCCCTGGCGGGAGGGATCGGCAGCACCGGGCTGAGGCAGCCCTGCAGGGCTGCCGCCAGCGCCAGCGGCCCGAGGAAGAGCTGCTTCTCGCGACGCATCATGGGCTTGGCGGGACAGGGTGAGGGGATGGCACGTCCAGATCGACGCCATGGTCGAGCAGCAAGCGGTGCCTCAACGTGCAGCTGTCTCCCAACTTTCGCAGCAGCCGCGGTTGATCCGAGCCCAGTCCTCGGCTCGCCACCACTGGCGGCACCTGGTACAGGCCCCTCATCTCCTCGCTTGCGAACCTCCTGGCTCATTCTTCTCGACATCTGCGCCGGAGCGACCCATTTTCCCGCTGCGTTGGCACATGCACCTGATCGGCCAATCCCGACGATGAGCCATCAAGCTGATCAGGCAGCCCGTTCACCTGTGAGACGCGCTCTACTTGCGGCAGCTCATGTTCACGCTGCGCCAACTGAGGGTGGAACGTCATTCCGACCCTCACGTTGACCTTCCCAGCAACCTGTTGGCCTTCTTTCCCATAACCACCGCCTCCCCCTACTGATCGCCAACTGGCCCCTGGGTGGCAATAGCCCATAGCCGCCTTTGCTTCGCCCGTGCCGAGCCGCTCCGCGACCAAGCGCAACCGCTACCGCCGGCCCTCGCCGCTCGAGGAGGCCGGCTCCTTCAACAAGCCGGCCCTGTCGGCCCCATGGTCGCGGCAGCACCCAACGCTCAGCGCCATCGCTGATCGCCTCCAGCTGGTGCTCGATGCCTGGAACCTTTTGCGGGCGCCGGATGGCTCCTGCCGCCGCAAGCCCTACCTGCCGCAGGGGATCAAGGAGCCCGATCCGGTCTACGACTCCCGCATCCAGCACGCCCAGCCCACGGGCTTTTTCCGCGATGCCCTGCGCACCTACGCCGGCATGCTCAGCTTCCTGCACTGGCAGGCGCTGCCGGACTCCCTCAAGCGCATCGTCGGTGATGTCGATGGGATGGGCACCGACCTGGCGGTGCTGCTGTTCATCGCCGATCTGCTCGTGCTGCGCGATGGCGGCTGTTTGTTGCTGGTGCTGCCGCCCGCCACGGGCCACGAATCAGAAGGCCACCGGCTGGAGGCGATCGCCCATGGCGATCGGGCCTCCCTGCCACGGCTGGCCCTGGTGCCCCGCGCCGATCTGCTCGACTGGCAGTTCGCCAGCGACACCCGCACCCTGCTGGAGTTCAGCTTGCGCCGCGATGAGCGCCGCGCCATCCAGCCGGCCCAGTACGGCGCCGTGCCGGTGTTGATGGTCGGTGCCGACGGCCAGATCCTGCAGGCACCGAACGTCGAGGACTGGATCTACACCACCTTCCAGCTCAGCCCCGGCGGCTTCCAGATCAGCTCCTGCCGCGCCGAGCGCTCCACCAGCC
>Ga0247832_1008403_pt1 | contig 10304 bp, 12 predicted proteins | sample LaCruzMarch2015__10_FD_192407 | JGI IMG/M metagenome (GOLD analysis project Ga0247832, IMG submission 192407) | Freshwater microbial communities from meromictic Lake La Cruz, Castile-La Mancha, Spain - LaCruzMarch2015_4m | ecosystem: Environmental > Aquatic > Freshwater > Lake | place: Spain...
AGCGCCAGGGCATCCATCTATTCGACGGCCAGCCCTTCAACGCCGACGACCCGATCAGTTATCTCAACGCCCAGACGATCAAGCGCGATTTCAGCGTTGCCGAAATCCCCCTGGCGCCGCCGCGCCGGAGCTGAGACCCCACCCCGTCACGGCCTGCTTCCCACCCGTCTCGTCAGCCCACCCCCGCACGTGCCCATGTCCACCCTGATCCAGCCGCCCCTGCCGGGGCTCGCCGCACCCCCGGCCGAAGCCTTCCTGCGCTTCGAGAACGTCAGCAAGGTGTACCCCACCGCCAAGGGGCCCTACCCGGTGCTCGACGGCATCGACCTGAGCGTGAACGAAAGCGAGTTCATGTGCGTGATCGGCCACTCCGGTTGCGGAAAATCCACCCTGCTCAACATGGTCTCGGGCTTCGCCACCCCCAGTGATGGCCGCGTGGTGCTGCACGGCAGCGCGATCACCAAGCCCGGCCCCGACCGCATGGTGGTGTTCCAGGGCTACGCCCTGCTGCCCTGGTTCAGCGCCTACGAGAACGTGTATCTGGCGATCGATTCGGTGAAACCGGATCTGCCGGAGCGCGAGAAGCGCGAGAAGCGCGAGATCACCCGCGAGCACCTCGCCATGGTGGGGCTCACCGAGGCGGCCGACAAGAAGATCCCCCAGCTCTCCGGTGGCATGAAGCAGCGGGTGGCGATCGCCCGGGCCCTGGCAATCCGCCCCGAGGTGCTGATCCTGGATGAACCGTTCGGGGCCCTCGACGCGATCACCAAGGAGGAACTGCAGGAGGAGTTGCTCACCATCTGGAACACCCAGAAGTGCACCGTGCTGATGATCACCCACGACATCGATGAGGCCCTGTTCCTCGCCGATCGCCTCGTGATGATGACCAACGGACCGGCCGCCAAGATCGGCGAAATCCTCGACATCACCTTCCCTCGCCCCCGCAACCGCGAGGAGATCATGGAGGATCCCCTCTACTACGATCTGCGCAACCAGGCCCTCGATTTCCTCTACAGCCGCTTCGCCCACGACGACACGGAGTGAGGCCGGTTCTCAGCGCGACGCGCTGGCTGAGGGCATGAAAAAGCCCCGGCCGAAAGGCCAGGGCTGTCCTCGATTCTCGTTCGTCAGGGTCGTTGCTAACGATCAGCTTTCCACCTTGACGTTCACCGTGGTGAGCGTCTGGGCCTTCGGCGCGGTGACGGTGAGCAGGCCGTCGCGGAAGTGAGCCTCGAGACCATCACGCTGGAGGCCACCGGGGAAGGTGAAGCTGCGGCTCCAGGTGCCGTAACGGAACTCACTGTGGATCGGGGCCGGGCGGGGCGTCACCTTGGCGACCTCGCCTTTGGCTTCGCCGCCATTGGCTTGGTCCTGGGCCGAGGCGGAGGCACGGGATTCGCTCCGGCGCTGGGCGCTGATCAGCAGGGTGCGATCGGTGGCCTTGACCTCGATCGACTCCTTGTCGACGCCGGGAAGCTCAAGAACAATGGTGTAGGCCTGGTCGTTCTCGTGCACTTCGGCGGCGGGCACCCGCTCGGCGTTGAGCACTTGCTGCTCAAGACGCTCGAACAGATCGAAGGGGGATTGGCGCAGGGTCAGCATGGTGGGGTCCTCCAGAAGTTGGCTGAGGTGTGGATCGTCAGCTTCTGTCGTTCGTTGGCAGGAAGCCGTGATGGGAATGGACGGGCGATCGTCTCGCCCGTGGAACCAGATTGACCGGCTTGGATAGGATCCAACAGCGCAAGAACCGACCCCTTCGGTACGGCGCTCCTCCCCTGATTCGGTCGCCACCACCCTTCAGTAGGGAGAACCGATCCGGTGATGGCCAGGGGCGCTCAGAGCCAGGCCCAGCTGGAAAAGGCGGCGGCCTGGCCGCCGCCATGGCCGTGGAGGGCGGGCAGGCTCCAGAGGCGAGCGTTCTCGATCTGGAAGCGGCGGCCGGCGCGATCGACGCGGATGCCCGTGTAGCCACGGATCGCCTGCTGGCGGAGCGCGTCTTTCAGCATCTGCGCCCGCCCCTGGCGCTCGGAGGGCTCGGCCGTCAGCCGCGAGGGCATGCCCACCATCGCGCTCCAGGGGCGGCGCCAGAGGCGAAGGGCGGCGGCATTGGCATAGATCAGGCGCGGATCGGCGCCGCCGTCGTGGGCCAGCACCAAGGTGGAGGCATTGAAGAGTTCCTGGGCAAGCTGGCGCGGGTCGGGGCTTCGGCAGGCGATCAGGGGCCGGCCAAACAGGCTCCGGTGCGATTGCAGCAGCTCAACGGCAAGGCCCACCGCGGCAGGGCTCAGCCAGGGGGCTTCCGGTGGCAACGGCTCAGGAGCCGGCACCCATGGCCTGGGCCATCGCCAACTGCCCCATCGCCATCCCCTGGGCCTTGAGCTGCTCGATGAACAGCCGGTTGGCCTCCGGGAAGCGGGGTTCTGCGGCCAGGGGCAGGTCGCCGGCTTCATCCAGGCCCGTTTCACCCTCCATGGCCGGGGTGATCACGACCAGATCGGGGTCGAGGGCGGCGGCGTAGGTCCACCAGCGGCTCGGATCGGTGATGGCGCCATGAACCGGATGCGGAGCAGGGCCGCCAGCCGGTTGATCGGCCCGGGCGGCGGCGGCCCGGCTGGCCAGCAGTTCGCGCCGTTGCACCGCCAGATCGGCCAGCAACTGGCCGCGGCTGCGGCCGCGCAACTGGAACAGCACGAAGGGATCTTCGCTGAAGCGATCCCCCATCAGGAAGTAGACGGCACTGATGTGCTTGCAGGGGTTGGCCTTGTCGGGGCAGGAGCACTCGCTGCGCACCTCCTGCAACTTGAACGGGAACAGGCGCTTGCCGCTGGCGGCGAAGGCGCGCTCGATGTCCTGGGGCATCACACCGGCCAGCAACTGGGCCGACCAGCGGGCCTTCTGGCCCAGCGCTTCGAGCACGAAGCCCCAGTCTTCGTCGGTAAGCGTGTCGAGCCAGAGCTTCACCTTGTAGGGCTCCGCCTCGGTGCCCTGGACCCGGGCGTGCACCCGCCGCCCTCGAAGCGGATCGAGAGCACATTGCCGGAGCGGGCATAGTCCCAGGCGCGCTCCAGCCGTTTCTTGTAGCGGTAGGAGTTGATCAGCTCCATCCACTGCTCCACCCACCAGGGCTGCTGGCCCAGACCCAGCTGGCCGAGCTGGGTGGTGATCGGGGTGAGGGAGGAGCCGGTCATGGCAGCAGGGTAGGCCGGGGCTGCAGCAGCCTTGGTTTCCGCCCAGGATGGGGCAAACGGAGGGGAAACGGGACATGGGGCTGCGAGCGGCTGGCTGGGTGTGGCGGCTGATGCTGCTGGCGCTGCTGACGGTCGTACCGCTGGGGTTGATCCCCGCCGGAATCAGCCTGGTTTCTCCTGCCTTCGCGGCCACCACCAGCTCCTACATCTGTGGCGGCGACCCCCTGGAGGCCCTGGCGAACAACGGGGCGGTGGATGCGGTGGGCATTCCCAACCAGGCGGCCGGCACGGTGCCGGGGGCGTTCGTGGTGTTGCGCTGGCGGGGGGTGTCGCTGCAGCTGCCGCGCACCAACAACGCCGGGGCGCCCAGCTACACCGACGGCCAGTGGTGGTGGAGCCTGGAGGATCCCCAGCGGCCCCGGTTCCAGCGCAGCAGGGGGACGATCGAGACGTTCCCCTGCGAGCGGCAGCGGGAGGCGGGCGGGAGCTGATTCAGCGGCCTGCTTCCATCACCGCCTTCTCCTGCTTCTGCTTGGCCTCCACCTCAGCGGCTGCCTTGCGGGCCCGCTCCATGGGGACCAGGAGGGGCGAGCCCTGGCCCCTGGAGGGGCGGCTGCTGGGCAGGGGAGCATCCCGCAACCAGCGCGCCCAACAGGGGCAAGCAGGCACAGCCGAAGCGGTTGATCATGGCCGGAGCAGCCCCTGAGCCCTGAGGGCAGCCATCACGCCAGGGTCCAGCGGTCCGGCCTCATGCGGGGTGCACGGGTCTCAAGGAGCAGGGCTTGGCTGAACTGCGGAGCTGGCAGCCACGAATCGATCGCCACACGGGCAGACCAATGCACCGGCGGTGATGAACGAGACGGAAGAGTGCCCCAACAGCCAACTGTCCATGAAGCCTAGGGCGGCTCGTGGGAGGAATGAAGGGAGTGGTTTGTTGCGAGGGGTTGGTTGGAAGGATGGTGCGAAAGGATGGCTAGAGCTTGCTAAACGATCCAGATCAGAAGCGGGCGAGCGAACTTGGGCATTGCCGATTTCCGCCTCTCCCGCCTTCTGTATCTTGATGTCAGAAGGTCCACTCATCGGTAGACATCTCTTCTGTGGCCAACCTTAACAACGTCGACAACAAGCGACTGATCATCGATACAGTAAATGACCCGATAGTTGCCTTGACGGACACGATAAAGGTTCGGCCTGCCCGCTAGCTTTTCAGACCCTAATGGCCGAGGTTGAGTTGCCAGTGATTTAATCTTCTCAATCAATCTTGCTAACGTCGTCTTGTCTGATAGCGCCTGTAGTTCTTTAGCGGCTGATGGCTTAATTGAGAGGCTATATTCGGCCACTATCTCTTAGGCTTGTGACAAACTCTTCAAAGCTAGAGCTTGGCTCAGCTTGCCTCTCGTCAGCATCTCTCAAATCATCAGCATCTTCGGCCAATGTCATGCGCACTGCTTCATTTACCATGTCCGATATTGAGCGGTTACATGCAGCAGCTCTTAGGCGCAGTGCACGATGAACATCGGCGTCGAAGTAGATAGTGGCCCGTTTCCTCTCATCCATTCGTCAACATTAGCGCTTTGACGTCAGGACGTCAAGACGGCGGCCCTTGCGGCTTGCCTCTGATCCTTCTTACGTTGCCCCATCACCGACCCGCCGCAGATAGCTTTGGATACTCATACATAACCTTTGAACGGTCGGTGTGCATGGGCATTGTTATGCTCTTGCAAGTTTGTGATGTGAAATTTTATTTGATTACTGAATTGGACTCACAACTCGGATGCCAGAAACTGTTTCTAAAACAAAAGGGCGATCGCGACGAGTTACAGAGCGAGCATTGGATGGATCCAGATACCAGGAACTGCCCCGAGCAACTCGTAGCTCTCCACGTTCGGCTCCAACCGGATCGTTCTTTATGCGCTGTTGGTAGTAATTAGCGGCGTACCAACTCGAAGTCCATTCCCAAACATTTCCAGCCATATCGAAAGCTCCAACCCAGCTCCTGCTATTTGGGAAACTACCTACGGGTAAAGTTTTACCTCGCAATTGCCCACCAACACTGGTTTCGTTAACGTTTGCCCATCCAATCTGATAAATATCTCCCCAAGGATAGATCGTTCCTGTAGCTCCACGTGCCGCGTATTCCCATTCCGCTTCAGTTGGCAATCGCCCGCCCCGCCATTTTGCATAAGCTTCTGCTTCGTACCAGTTGATACCGACACGAGGTTGCTGCGGAGCTGTAAAATCTTCAATATCTTCAGGTTGAGTGCGATTTCCTTTCCATTTCCAGCCTGCATCAGACCAAAGTTCGCGTTTCGTGTAGCCCCCATTCACAATGAACTGTTGAAAAGCTGCATTCGTAACTTCATACTGGTCAAGCCAAAAGCCCTTTGTGATGCAAACTTCGTGCTGAGGTTGTTCATTGGGCTGAGCTTGCGGATCTTTTTTAGGGTCACTCCCCATCTGAAAACATCCTGCTGGAACCCAAACTTGAGCAATGCCCTTTTGATCCGATCTAGTTTGCCCAGCACTGGTTATATCTTGTGGAAGTTGGGCAGATAAAGTTTTTGGACGAATATTCACGCCTGCTTCTATGGGTGGCGATGTGGGAGTAGTAGGGGGGATCGATTGTTGAGATATTGGTAGTTCTTGAACTGATGATGCTGTTCTAGAACCATCACAAGCTGCCAGCAAAAATCCTATTCCCAGGGGAATACAGATACTAGCTTTAAAGAAACTTGTTCTCATCGTCAATACCTGAATACTAGATTATACAGATGAAACTCATGGTAGCTGCTTTATCGGATTGGACATCTTCTTGTCTGCTGATAGGTGCTATAGATGAAAGCAATGAAATGACGGTTTAGAGAGACAGCATAACGAATATGGATAAGATCGTGCGCATCCACGATCTTATCCACAGTTGGACATGCCCGCAACTCTGGGGCTCCGGGGGCAGGGCCTACCGCAGATTAGTCCGGCCGTTTTTCAGGTTTTCTTCATGATTGACGTGGCTGGTAAGCAGGAGTACCTGATCCATAGCCCCCATGGCTTCATGAAGAGTGTCGTTGGCTTTGAGCTGATCGAGGTGTGAGGGTGCTCACTGCGAATGTGGAAGTATTGGAATAGTAAAGAGTGAAGCAATGAGAGTTTTCACGGACTGTTGAATCTGCCGCGCAGCGACTAAGTCCAACGTTAGACCTCCTCTGCATCACGAAGAGGATGATTCGTGACGTACTCCTTGAGGGCAGCGTCCATCCGGGCCTGCCAGCCAACGCCAAAGCTCTTGAAATAGTGCAGAACTTCAGGGCTATATCTGATAGAGACCACCTGCTTTTTCTGGTGACTTTAGGCGCCCACTCAATAATCGAAGCGGGACCATGGCCTGGAGCTGCTCATCGGTAAGCGGCTGGGCATCAGGATCAGACAAGGCAGCAGTATTAATCGCCTGATCCTCTTCAGGAGTTGGGATCAGCACGCAGGCTTTCTTCTGTTTCTTTGACATAGTGCTTCACTTCGCGACGGTTTGCTTTGCCAAGGCTGATGAGTCTTCTGACCGTTGAGCGGTCCACGAAAGCCACGAAGTACAGGGGTCAGGCAACCTCTATGAATTCTATCGCAAAGTTATCTATATCTCACCGCTGATCTCAAGGTCCCCTGCCAGAGCTCAGGACAATTGATCTCTTCCTGGAGGAGGTGATCAACAGGCTGAGGAACAAGTGTGGCGTAGCCATCGATGCCGACTCGAAGGGCAAGGCCAAGCCCAAGCTGGTCGACGAAACCCTTCGCCGATTGCTGACCGAAGCCTGAACCGCGGGCTTATGGTCGCAGGGATTCCAAGGTTGCGACCAGCTCGGCGAACCGGGGCCGGCTCGCCGCCACTGGCGCCACGCAGCGGAGTTGCAGCGCCTTTAACGACGGGAGGCGCACGTCCAGTTCGGGTTCACGGCGCTCCAGTAATTCGCCAAGCAAACAGCCGAAGGCGCGCACCTCCAGCGCCTCAAACGGATTAGCGCCTCCACTTGCCGGAGGCGGGTAAAAGGAGGCCGCCCCGAAGTCCCCCAAAAAGCAGCCGCCCTCGGGTCGATAAAGGACGTTGTGCGCATAAAAATCCCCGTGCGAAATCCCACGGGCGTGTAGGTGCTCGCCGGCAGCGGCCAAGCCCTTGGCCAGGTCCAGCACCAAGGGCAGGGAGAAACGTAGGCCTTCACCGTAAATGTCCCTCGTGCACGTCGCCAGATTGGGCGGGTCGGCCAGACTCCGAAACCCCGGGTCGACCCACGGCATCACCAAGCCGCTGGTGCCGGCTGGGTGCCCGCTGAGTACACCAATGACCCCGATCAAGTGAGCGTGATTACCCGCAGCCAAACAGGCCGCCATTTCTTCTGCAGGAAACCCGTCACTGGTGACCGCCCCCTTAAACAGTTTCACCGCCACGGGATGCCCGGCTTCCTGCAGCGACGGCTGCCAGTGAGCTTTGTGGATAACTCCCGAGGCACCTTCGCCGAGTTTTTCACCCAACACTAGATCCGCCCATTGCAGGCGGGCCACGGCCGGACTCGGGGCGCGCGGCGCCGCTGAAACCGGATTTCCGCCAAACGCCAACCAGGTCAACCGGGGTAATTGCAGCAGCCACTCCGGCAAAGCCTTGAACCGGTTGGCCGAAATCCGCAGCAGCTCGAGCCCGACGCAGCCGCGCATCGCCTCCGGCAAAACTGCCAGTTGATTGCCAGCCAACATCAGTTTTTGCAGGCGCGCACAGCTGCTGATTGAGTCGGGAAGCGCCGAAATCTGATTATCCGTGAGGATCAACCAGCGCAACCTGGGGGAAATGGCGGCAGCCGCAACCTCGCGAATGCTGTTCGCTTTAAACCCGACCATCTCAAGCTGAACGCACGAGGACAGCACCTCGGGCAGCTGGGTAAAGCGATTTTCCGAGCAGAATAACACCCGTAACTTGCTCAGCCGCGACAAGTCATCCGGGAGCGCGGATAACGAGTTGCCCGAGAGATTCAGAACCTCAAGGGTGTCGGCTAACTCGAAGATTTCCCGCGGAAACTCCTGCAGGTCACAGGCAAGATCCAGCCGCGTGATCCCCTTCAGCTGACCGGAGCGCAAGGCGTCAAGAGTAGCGGTGGTTGTCGTCATGGGTCGAATGGCAGGTCGATTTACCGCAGAAGCAGAAAGCGGGGCGACATCTAAAACCGAAGTCCGGCAGTGCCTGAGCGCCTAAGCGAGCAGGCGCGCAACCTCAGCGCAGCACCGGAACTTTCGCCAGATCGTAACGCTTACGCCATCAATTCGCCATGCCTTGGTCAGATGATAATGCTTTGGCCAACACCGCTAACCGCACCGCTCTTGAGGTGGGTGCCTTCTATCGGACAGTTCTGGCTCCTAGCCATCAGCACGTTGAATCCGCAGCATTTCGCATGCGCCTCTCTGGAACTCGTAGTTCACCCGTTGAATCGACACTTGATGTCCCGCTGCATGCACCATCTCGACGCTCCCATTAAGATGAGGGGAAATCGCACCACCCAATGCAAGAAGTGGAAACACCCTGACTTCTTTAGCGACTCGGCATAGCTCCAGCAGCGAAGAATGGTGAAAAGCCTCGTCCAGCTGTCGGCTATACAAGAAAAGAAGATGCGAGCAGAGGGCCAAGTCGAAATCGCCGTCAGGGAATGGCAGAGATGGTAACTCTAAGTTCAAGTAACGACCCTCAGCCAAGCCGATTGGATAGTCATCCAAGAAAGCTTCCATAGCGGCCATGCGAACCTGCCCGAGCTCCTCAACCGATGTGATAGCTTCCCAAACGAACTCATTCTGGTTCTGCCTAGTCTGATCTATAACTTGCTCATAGGTCGCGGCAATCCTAGCTTCGATATCGGAACTGCTAAATGTATAGATTGGATCGCATGAAACTACCGTTTTGCCTCTTCTGGTGGCTTCGGCATTGAAGCTTGCTGGTCCATCCCCACAGCCAAGGATTCGGCCCACCATGTCAGCACCGGTGAGTGAAAACATTGAAGTGTATTCCTCATATGAGCGACCCCAGGGAACGACTTGATCTAGCGTGAACATAGGCTCTTTGATGAATGGCTAACGCCCGCGGTGAGCCGCCGCGCCACGAGTGAGGCGCTATGAGTAAACACTACCATTGATGCGGTCGGCTCCCGTGCTTTGTAAGCCCTCTTACCTGCACTCGGGGGCCTAGAAACAGATTCCTGCCACCTTTATTACCCCCTAGCGCCTGAGAGGAAAGTGGAGAATTACTTGGTCGCGAGGTTGAGCACTGTGGGGAGCGTCAACAGGATAAACTCGTTATCATCGGGGGCCTTGCCCGGACGCCGACCACTGCTGAATGGATAGTTGTTGTCATTCGCTACAATGAGCGTCTGTGCATCGACTGGGTACACCGCCTCGATGGTGAGAAACGGGAAGGCGAAGTCCGCCCCAAGCCCAACGGCACCATCTTCAGCTTTGGTCAGGCCTTTGGTGTCGTTGATCGCCATCAGGTCAACGAACAGCGTTTTCGACAAAACGCCATCGGGCGCGGCTTGGCTAAAATCCACTTTGTAGATGCGCTTAAACTTGGCGTCCTTCCCTTGACCGCCATCGCGCTCGATAATCAGGAATTCGGTGTCGTTGATGGCCGTCATATCGCCGATGGCATTGCCGGGGTTGCTCATCGCGTAGAAGTAATGCTTGCGGGTGTATGCTTTTGTCTTGAGGTCAAATTCCTGGATGAGCAGACGGTCCTGGAACGGGTCGAGCGTCATCGCCCCTTCCAGCAAGGGGTACAATATGTCGCCCGTAGCGTTGATTGCCATGCCTTCAAAGCCCTTGCTGCGCCGCTGATTTGTGGCGGTCTGACGTGCCTTCTGGTCAACCAGTTCCACAAAGTCGGGGTGATCGGGCGATTGAAAATATGTCAACCCGTTGGCATAAGGCTTAAGCACATCGGGAATGGGTGTTGGGATCGGTGCTTCCAGCACCTTGCCCGCCGCATCGGTATGCACTAGGAGTTTGTTGCTGATAGAGCAGCGCCCTGCCGGGTATGGCGAATCGCCCCCCTAAGCCGAGTTACTGCAAGGAAGCGGACGCACTGGGGTTCCGCAGACC
>Ga0247832_1008404_pt1 | contig 10304 bp, 8 predicted proteins | sample LaCruzMarch2015__10_FD_192407 | JGI IMG/M metagenome (GOLD analysis project Ga0247832, IMG submission 192407) | Freshwater microbial communities from meromictic Lake La Cruz, Castile-La Mancha, Spain - LaCruzMarch2015_4m | ecosystem: Environmental > Aquatic > Freshwater > Lake | place: Spain...
ACCTGCAATAAGAAAAACAGAAAGATAGTAATTATATAAACTTTGACCTATAACATCAATATTCGATAAATTATCAATTAGAGTATTATAAGAAGTAATATCTAAAAAATTATGCTCTGTAAATAAAAAATCTAAAAAAGTTAAAATATTAAAAAAACCAATAAAACTGATAATAATAATTAAAGGTATAAAACTTAAAAAGTTTAATTTAACAATTTTTACATTTAACATCATTACCACAAAAAGAAAAAGTATTGCAATTGCACCTACATAAATAATAATAAAAATTAAACCTAAAAACTCTGCGTTAAACAAGAAGAGTACAATTGAAGAGTTTATAATAGTGAAAATAAGAAATAAAACGGAATGAACAGGGTTATTTGATAAAAAAATAAGAAAACTACTAAAAATAATAATAGTTATTAAAAAAATATGTAAAAATTCCATAAGTAAAAACTAGCTGTTTAAAATCGAAATCATTAAGATAAAAAAGTAAGATTACGGTAATCGAAGAATGACTTTTTATAAACTATAATAAATAAATAAAAAAAATTTAGTTATACTATTAGATCTTTATTAAGTATAACAGGATTTGAACCTATATTTTTACCGTTATGAGCGGTATGTTCTACCATTAAACTATATACTTAAAAAAGCATTACTTATTATTGGACTTGAACCAACACCTTTATAAAAAGAATAAATTTTAAGTCTATCGCGTCTACCATTCCGCCAAATAAGCTAAATATATAAAAGGGAAAAGTGGGATTCGAACCCACGTTATAAGAAATATAAATTAGTTTTCAAGACTAACGCCTTAAACCACTCAGCCATTTTCCCAAAAGTTACATATATAAAATACTTGTTTAAAAAAATTAAAAGTAGAAGAGGGAAAATCGATTAAATTTACCAAAAAATAGTATTTATTTTTGGTATTGAATTTTTTTTAGTTGTTGTTAATAATTTTTGACGTAATTTTAAAACTTTTGCTATAGGAGCTAAAACGTAATATTTTAAAGAAAAGTAAAGTACTAAAAAACCAAAGTAGCACCAAAAAACTTGGACAAAATATGTAAATAAATCTAATTGAGGCATAAATAATAATGTAAAGTTATTTTAAAAAAAAATAAATAAAAACAGCAAAAATAAGAATCGAACTTATTTATTTTGAAATTAAAAATATATCAAAGAGCTACCAATACTCAATTTTGCTTAAAAAAATTTTTGCGTTTCCCATAATTATAGTATCTACAAATCAAAAATAAAAGAAATCAAATTAGGTTTCATATTCAACGTAACTTATTTTATTAAAAAGATTAGACGTCTTTAATTTTGAAATTTTATATAATTAAAATACAAATTTTTTAATGTTAAGGCAGCCTTCTAATGCGATTTTTTGTTCTTTTATTCCACCCGACAAAAGAAGAAGGATACTAGGTAACAACCTCTTTTTTTTTGAGACAAGTTGGATGCTTTTAGTGTCTTAACCAACATAATTAAACACTGAAAAGTTTATTTTATAACTTTTAAATAAAAGTTAAAACTTTAGTTAATCAACAACAATAAAAATTTAAATTGCAAAAATAAGAATCGAACTTATTCCTTCGGATTATGAGACCAACGAGCTACCAATACTCAATTTTACTAACTAAATCTTTTCTGCGAACAATGAGAGTCGAACTCATACTTTTTGCTTGGAAGGCAAAACATCTACCATTAATATATATTCGCAAATTATTTTATTTAAAATAATTTATAAAATATTTTATATTCAAATACTTTTTATAAATTAAATTAATATCTTCATTTGATAGAGAATCGTAATCTTTTAAAATAATAATTGTTTTTGAGTAGTGGTCTATTTCGACAAAGTTGTAAAAAAAGCTAAAAAAAGACGAAGAATTTAAAGTATGAATTAATTTTTTAAAAGAAAATTCAGATAATGTAATTAGATCGCCTTTTTTAAAAAAAACATTAGGTTGTCTTACGGCACTACCATTTAATAAAACTTTTTTATTTTGAAGTACTTTATTAGCTTCGTAAACACTTGTAAAAAAAAAAAGTTTTGTTAATAAAATATTAATTTTAAAAAGAGGCTTAATAAGTATTTTACAAAATTGTTTATTTAAAGAGTTAGATTTTTTTTTTTTAAGCTCCGTTTTAAAAAACAAATTTCTTATTGAACTATCAAATATTTGAGAAGTTATTCGTTTTAGTCGTAAGTTTTCAGAATACTTTTTATTAAGTTTAAACCATCGTTTAAAAAAAACTTGTAAACTTAAATTATTTGAAAAACCTTTTTGTTTTATTTTAAATTTTTTAAAATTTTTTTTTTTTGAGACAAGTAAAGAAGAGGGTTTTGATACTCGCAGACTTCTAAAATTTAAATTTTTAATAATTTTTTTTTTGAAAAAGGAGTCTCTTAACTTAAAAACATTTAATAAAAACGAATTTTTTAAAGTATATTTTAATACTTTTTGAGTCTTTTTCCATTTAGTTCGATGAAAAGTTAAAATTTTTAATGGGCAAGGAGTGAGAACTTTGCTCAATGAAATAAAATTTTTATATTTAGAAATTAAACGCATACTTTTTTAACGTAAATTTTTTTAATTAAAATCATTAAAAAAATCAATTTTTTTAATGTATTAAAACTGTTAAAAATTTTATAAGAACTACTATTTAAAGTATTAACAAAAGAATTTATTTGTGTAATAATTAAAATATTTGAATAAACGAGGTTTTTTAACGTATTCTTTGATAAACTTTTATCTAAAAAAAGTATAAAAGAAGAGCTTTTTCTAGTAGAAAGGGAACCATTTTTTTTGAAATTAACTGGCAAAATAAAATTATATTTTTTAAAGAATAGATCCGATATTTTAAAAAATTGTTTGTTGTTAAAGTCCAATAATAAAAGCGGATTTTTAGTGTTTTTAAAAAACTGTAAAATACGAATAAACTGTTTTAACGCTTTAATCAATTCAAAATAATTTAAGAGTGAAAAAGAATTTTTTTTATTGTTTAACAGTTTTAGATTTGATTTTAAAAATCTATTTTCTTTTATTTTAGTTTTTTTTTCTAAAATCAAAAAATCGGAATTAATTAAGGAATAAAAAAATTTTAAAGATTTTTTTTTCATAAAAGTGTTATTTTTTTTTTAAGGGCTTTAAAACTAAAACTTTTTGGTTTTTTATGTGTAAACCTTTACCTTTATATATATCCGGTTTTCGAAACGATTTTATTTTCGTTACGTAATTACCTAACTGTGAAGCATTATAGCTTTCAAAAGTAATAGAATTTTTAGTTAAATAGTAGTTTTGAATTTTTGAAGGGATTACTATTGTTTTTAAATGACTGAAACCTAATTTAAATTGCAAAAAAACTTTACTATTTTTTACATCGGGTTTAGTTTCTAATACAATAATTCTGTAACCTAATCCTTTTATCGATACTTTTTTTCTTGTTATTTTTTGAAATTGAAAAATATAAAAAATTAAAGAATTAAATAAAATCTTTTCAGTTTTAGGAGAACGGATAGATAAAATTTTTTTTTTAAAAGAAGGAGTTTCTAAGTTAAACGAAAAGCTATTAGAAAGAAAGTAAAAGGAATTACGTTCATTAAAAAACTTTATGTATTTGTTTTCATTAAATAAAAAAAGACTTAAACAAGTTTCATTTGATAACAGGATTTTTTTTTCTAAAAGAGATTTCATTTTAGCAAACAAATAACAATTTTCCTCCTATATTATTTATTTTGCACTCTAAAAGAGATTTTAACCCTTTTGCTGTAGATAGTATAAATAATTTTTTTTTGGAATTTAATTTATATAAATCTTTTAATTTTACATATTTCTTATTAGAAGGTTTTGAAATAATAGTTAGTGAATCTAATAAAACTCTATTATAATAATATCTTAAGTGAATAAAAATTTTATTATTAAAATTTTGAAGCTTAAAAGATTGAATTGAACCTTCTTTATATAAAATTGAAATTAAACTTTTATTCTGTATGTGATAAGATATTAAAATAGACTCTTTTTTAGCTAAAGAGCAAGTTTTTAAGGTTAAAAGAAATTTTATTTTTGTTAAATTCATAGTTCTCTATTACAACAGCGTTTAAAGGTGTTACTTATCAATAAAATTGAATCAATTTATTTAAAAATTGCTAAAATTATATTCATAAGACCATTTTAGCAGAAGTTTGTGTTAATATCGCACATACGCTCAAAAGTAATACTAGAAATAACGACGAAAAGGATAGTCTTATACGTTCTGTTATTGTATACTCTTTTTTTATCTGATGATAAGGTAGAAGTTTTTTTTTCAATATACGAGATTTTAGTATAAACATACTGGGATTTGAACCCAGGACCCTTGAATTAAAAGTCCATTGCTCTAACCAAACTGAGCTATATGTTTGTAAATAAACCTTTTTAAAACAATAAGTTTATTTGTTTAGTAAACATTTTATAGGAATTGAACCTATAACCCATAACTTAGAAGGTTATTGCTCTCGCCGTTGAGCTAAAAATGTTAAAGTAAGAGGTTTTATAGTAGCTTTTATTTATTAAACCTATACTTTTATAAATTGTTTGGGCTTATTTCTAAGAAATATTTTTTTATTTATATCTACTTTTTGTAAAAAAAGATTGTATTTATAATAAAATATTTTTGATAACTTTATTTTTTATTCCAGCCGCACGTTCCCGTACGACTACCTTGTTACGACTTCATCCCGGTTATAGTATACATAATAAGTAATTTAATAATTTACACTTAATAAAAATGAATTCAAAAAATATTAAGCATTAAAATTACAAAATTAATTTCAAACAAATATCACTCCCAGCATGTGACGGGCGGTGTGTGCAAGATCTAAGTACAAAATTCACCGTAACATGCTGATTTACGATTACTTGTGATTCCAACTTTATATTGACGAGTTGCAGTCAATAATCCGAACAAGATAACTTTTAAAAGATTTACTTAAAATTACTTTATTGTATAACTTTTTGTAATTATCATTGTAGCACGTGTGTAGCCCAATGCATAAGGGCCATAAGGGCTTGACGTCATTCTCACCTTCCTCTTATTTATCATAAGCAGTTTTTTATAAGTTGTATTTTTACAAAAAGAGTGTGAAAAAATGTACCAATATAAAATAAGAGTTGCGCTCGTTAAAGGACTGAACCAAACACCTCACGGCACGAGCTGACGACAGCCATGCAGCACCTGTAAAATTTTTATTTAAAATAACGTTTGTTAGTTTTAACAATAATAAATGTAAATTTATTAATAAATCATATGCAAACATTGGTAAGATTTTGCGCGTATTATCGCATTAAACCACATGCTCCACCACTTGTGTAGATCCCCGTCAATTCCTTTGGGTTCCAATCTTGCGATTATACTCCCCAGGTGGAGTATTTAACGTGTTAACTGTATGTTAGGTTTTACCTAACATTAATACTCATCTTTGACAGCATAGACTACCAGGGTCTCTAATCCTGTTTGCTACCTATGCTTTCGTTTCTCAATGTCAGTTATAGCCCAGAAAATCGCTTTCGCCTCTGACATTCCTTCAAAAATAATAAGATTTTACCCCTATAAATGAAATTCTATTTTCCTCTACTATACTCAAGCAAAATTGTATTAAAAGCATTTTTAAATAATAAATTTAATTTTTTACTAAGAACAAAAATTATGCAATCTACAAACTCTTTACACCCAATCATTCCGAATAACGCTAGCTCCCTTCGTATTACCGCGGCTGCTGGCACGAAGTTAGCCGGAGCTTCTTCTTTAATTTATCATAATTAAAATTAACGAAAGAACTTTACAACCAATTCAAAACACATAAAGTATTAAAAATCTTTTTTGCTTTCCTCATTCACGCAATATTACTGGATCAAGCTTTCGCTCATTGTCCAATATTCCCCACTGCTGGCTTAAAGCCTGGGCCTTATCTCAGTCCCAGTGTGGCTGGTTATCTTCTCAGACCAGCTAAAAATTATCGGCTTGGTAGGCTTTTACTCACACCAACTACCTAATTTTGTATAAGCTTATCTTAAAGCAATATTAAATTTATTATTAGAATTAGTATTTCTTATTCTAAACCTTAAGGTAAAATTCTTATATATTACTCACCTGTACGCCATAACATTCAAAAATTGAAGATTATTTGACTAGCATGTGTAAAGTATATTGCAAGCGTTCACTCTGAGCCAGGATCAAACTCATTATAAGTATATATCTAATCGATTTAAAATTATTGTTTTTTTGTATGAACTACATTTTAAAAAAGTTTTAGTACTTATTAACAAAATTTTTATTATCAATTTTTTTATTTTAAGTCTATTCAAGTTACTATTGTAATAATCTATTACGTATTCTTAAAAATTTATTTTAGAGACGATTTCCTATTTATATGCTTTCAGCAGTTATTCATTATAAACGTAGCTACTCGGCGTTGCTTTTGATAAAACAACCGATACACCAGAGGTTTACTTAATTCGGTCCTCTCGTACTAGAATTTAAACTCTTCAATTTTCTACATTTATAGCAGATAGGGACCGAACTGTCTCACGACGTTCTAAACCCAGCTCACGTACCACTTTAATCGGCGAACAGCCGAACCCTTGGAAACTACTTCAACTCCAGGATGTGATGAGCCGACATCGAGGTGCCAAACGGTCTCGTCGATAAGAACTCTCAGAAACCATCAGCCTGTTATCCCCGGCGTACCTTTTATTCGTTGAGCGATAATCTTTCCACGCAGAATTACCGGATCACTATGACCGACTTTCATCTCTGTTTGATTTGTCAATCTTACAGTTAAGCAAATATATATCATTGCACTTGAAAATAATAAATTATTCAAATTTGCCTTTGTGCGCCTCCGTTACTCTTTAGGAGGCGACCGCCCCAGTCAAACTACCTCTCATAAGCTGTTTTTTAAAAAAAAATTAGTAAACTAAAAATTTAAGAGTGGTATTTCAATTTAACATTTGACTGCTCCCACTTATTCTACACAAAAAGCTTTAATTTACAACTTAAAATCATAGTAAAGGTGCACGGGGTCTTTCCGTCTAACTATAAATAGTCTGCATCTTCACAGACATTTCAATTTCACCAAGTACATGTTGGAGACAGTAAAGAAGTCGTTACACCATTCATGCAGGTCGGAACTTACCCGACAAGGAATTTCGCTACCTTTGGACCGTTAGAGTTACAGCCGCCGTTTACTGGAGCTTACTTTTAATGCCATAGCATTTCAATATCACTTTTCAGCACCGGGCAGGTGTCAGTCCCTATACATCTTTTTTCAAATTAGCAGAGACTTGTGTTTTTAATAAACAGTCGCTTCTTTCTCTTTAGTGACAACTAAAATTTTAAATTTAGTCACTCCTTATCCCGAAGTTACAGAGCCATTTTGCCGAGTTCCTTCAACATGGTTTTCTTGAACGTCTTAGTATATTCTACCTATCTATCTGTGTCGATTTAGGGTTCGGTTTTTAAAAAATGCTATTTCCAGAAAATATTTAATTATACCTTGTAAATCAATTAACAAAAGCATAAAATTCATATTTTGTCACAATTTAATTTTTATTTCCCATTAACTTATACTTTTGTTTTTGTCTTAGGGGCCGAAAATATCAATTTCATTTATTGTTGAATTGAAAACCTTAGATTTTTGACGACAATGATTAATTTACATTGTTTTAAGCTACTAATGCCAGTATGCTCACTTCTGATATTTTTATTTATTTTTATAAATAAACTTATAAAACGTACAGAACGTTCTGCTACCAAGAAATAATTTATTATTAAATTTATTGATTCGGAAAAAACTTTAGTCTCTATAAATTTTTGAGGCAAATAAATTAGGTCAATAAGCTGTTACGCTTTTAATAAAAGATGACTGCTTCCAAGCCAACTTTATGATTGTTATAATTTGTTAACTCTCTTATCACTTAAATTTTTTTAAAGTCCTTATCATATAATCTGGGCTGTTTCCCTCTTGACTATAAACCTTAGCGCTTATAGTCTGACTCCATAAAAAGTTAAAAGCACATTCGAAGTTTTAAAAAAATTAGTAAAATTAAAAATCCCCCGCATTAAAAAAGAGCTCTACCTTACTTTTAATTTATTATAGGCTATACTAAAATATATTTCGCAGAAAACCAGCTATACCTGAGTTTGATTAGCCTTTCACTCCTAACCACAAATCATCTCAATCTTTTTCAACAGATACGAGTTCGGTCCTTCAATATATATTGCTATATTATTTTCAACCTGTTCATGGTTAGATCACTCAGCTTCGGGTCTTATATTTTTAACTAAATTGGCTTTTTAAAACTCAAATTATTTACGTCTATTATTTAATTAAACTTGCTAAAAGTATAAACTTACTGGCCCATAATGCAAAAGGTACGCTGTCACTTTTAAAAAAAGCTACAACAGATTGATTGCATTAAATTTTAGAATCTATTTCATTCTACAAAAGTTTTTTTTCACCTTTCCCTCACGGTACTTGTTTACTATCGATTATTAAAAATTTTTAGATTTAAGGGCAGATCCTTAATATATTAACAAAAATATAGATTCGCTAATAAAAAGAAAACAATTTTATTCATAATTTTACAGGACTTTTACCTTTTAATGAATTTCAAAAAATGAATTATAAACGTTTTATCAAAATCTGTATTCGCTCGCCACTACTAACAAAACCTCGTTTGATTTATCTTACTAAGTTACTAAAATGTTTTACTTCACTTAGTTTTTTTTTACAAATAATGAGTTTTCTCAATTGTAAAAGGATTTTTATAATATAATTCAATCCTTATTTCTGCAATACACAACAAATTTTTTAATATCAAGGCATCCTTTTAATGCATTTTTTTTATTTTTTTATTAAATACGAATTATTTGTTAAATATTAACATTTTTTTAAGCGTACTAAAAAAAATCAAAATACCGGGATTTGAACCCGTAAAAATTAAAAAAAATATAATATTTTATACGGACGATTTGTAAATAAATTTAACTAGCTGTTTGTGCAGATTAAACGAACTACTAAAACTCTTTATCTAAATGCACTTTCTCTTGCAACGCAAAAGCTCTATCTAATAAGTCAGAGTCAAAAGAATTTTCTGTCATCATTTCATCAAATTTAATAGTATTCTCTTTTATACTTTTTTAGAAAAGTTTTATCGCAAAAGTTTTTGCGGCTAATGCTGCTTAACTTGATAACATACGCTTTTTTAGGGGCGTATTTTTGAATAAAGTTTTTAACATGATGCATAAACAGAGCGAGTATGTTCATCCCAACTACTTAAATATTCTAGTCCAAATTTATCAGCTAACCAAACTACGTAAGAATTAACATTTACACCTTTAACAACAATTGGCATAAAACCGTGATTAACACCACAAATCTCACTACACTGTCCATAATAGACACCTTCTCGTTTGATAAAAAGAGAGGCCTGACTTAAACGACCAGGACAAGCGTCTACTTTTACAGCAAAAGACGGAACCGCCCAACTATGTAAAACGTCAGCGGCTGTAATTAATAATCGAATATGAGTATTAATTGGTAAGACTATTCTATTATCAACCTCTAATAAACGAAAAGTACCAATTTCTAAATCATTTGTTGAAACCATATAAGAATCAAAACATAAATCATTGTCGTCTGATACAAAACCTGAATAATCAGAATATTCGTAACTCCAATACCATTGATTACCTATAACTTTTAAAGTAACGCTAGGGTCGATTAATTCATCTAATGAATATAATAAACTAAAAGAAGGTATTGCAATTAAAACTAAAATACCTGCAGGGACAATAGTCCAAACAATTTCTAATAAACTAGAATGAGTGAACTTTGTTGGAATTTTATTTATTTCGCTATCAAAATTCTTGATTGAATAGTGTAACATCCACATTACAGCTGTACCAATTCCTATTACGAAAAACATTAAATAATTGTGAAAAGAAAGCATACCCTCAGCAACAGCAGTTGCTGGATCTTGTGGTCCAAATTGATAAGCTTCTGGAGCATCGCAAAACAAAAATAAATTATTAAGAAAAAAATAAAACATAAAAAAATTAGTGCATATTAAGCGAATCTTTTAAATAAATAGTACATAATGTGGTAAATACAAAAGCTTGGATGATAGCAACAACACACTCTAATCCTATTAAAGGAATAAGTACTAAAAAAGGTATTAAATAAGCAAAAAATAAAAAGCCACTGCAATTCATTAAACTCCAAGCAAAACCAGCAATAATTTTTAGTA
>Ga0247832_1008407_pt1 | contig 10300 bp, 8 predicted proteins | sample LaCruzMarch2015__10_FD_192407 | JGI IMG/M metagenome (GOLD analysis project Ga0247832, IMG submission 192407) | Freshwater microbial communities from meromictic Lake La Cruz, Castile-La Mancha, Spain - LaCruzMarch2015_4m | ecosystem: Environmental > Aquatic > Freshwater > Lake | place: Spain...
TTGGCATCTCGACGGCTCTCGCAAGTAACGAATCGCCGTACCATCGAGTATACTGGCCTCTCCGACTTTATAATGCAGAGTATCATGGAGGGGGGCTCACTTGATGCAATATCTGCGGTCATGCCAACGAACGAGAGTTTATCCAATGTGGCCAACACAGCATATCATGCATGTATGTCGGGATACTTCTCAAATCTCAAAGATGAAACCGTCATCCAGAAGGTGAAGAACTTATTCATGGACTCGTTGGAGAGGATGGAATACCAGCAAGACGAGTACATTTGTAGGCAGAATAAGCAGGTTGAGAAACTGTTTGTGATTGAAGAAGGAATGGTGCAGTTTTCATGTGGTGAAGAGGTGGCTGGTACCGCAGGGGTGGGATCCATACTTGGCGAGTTGTCATTAGTTTATGGTGTTCCAGCACCCAGCGACATCCAATGCATCACACCGTGTGTCATTTTATGGGCTATGGACACGCTGGCGTACCGTCGAATACAGGCCGTAGTTGCGAAGGAGTCACTAAAGTTGTCATCATCGGTGGAAGTGTCCGATGGGCCTCGTGAAAGCCAAATCCAGTCGGTAAGAAGGAGATGTAGTTCGTTTCTGGACCTCCAGGAAGAGAACGATAAGTCCGAGGACATGATTATACCGTTGGAGCAACTGGAGAAGGTTGCGATTGTTGGGAAGGGAGCATTTGGTTCCGTTTACATTGTCGAGAATAAGAACAGCACTTCCGACACCGAGCGATATTACAGTCTAAAATGCATGTCAAAAAGTTCCATCGTACAGCGTGGCAATGAGCAGCGAGTTTTGATCGAGAAGCATGCACTACAGACAAGTGTGAAATCAAATTTCATCATTACACTCTTTGGGACGTACCAAGATCAAGACTCCATCTACTTTTTAACTGACTTTATCGCAGGAGGGAATCTGATGGGGCACATGATCAGTAGAGATATCCTTCCTCACGAAGAATGTGTCTTCTTTAGTGCTAACATAGTCTCCGGATTATGCTTTCTTCATAGCCGAGGGTTTGTACACCGAGACATCAAGCCAGAAAATTGCTTGATATGCAAAGATGGGTATCTGAAGCTATGCGATTTAGGCATGGCAAAGCGTCTCCCTTCTACCGTGCAGTTGCCTTCAGGTGGCACCGAGGTTGTCACTTTAGCTTTCACCATGTGTGGAACACCAGAATTCATTGCTCCAGAATTCGTACTGAGTACTGGATACAGCAAGGGCATCGATTGGTGGGCACTCGGGTGTATAGTCGTAGAAATGTATTCTGGCAGATCACCATTCGAATTTGATGGTGATCTGAAGAAGACGTTCCGACAGGTATGTCTGATTGGAATGGGACGCGAATCATTCTCGCCGCCCGAGGAAATGCAACAACCAGGGTTAGAAGATGCACAAGATTTCGTCCAGCAGCTACTTGTCAAGGCTTCCGAGCGGCTGGGCCGGGACTCTAGTCGCAGGGTCAAGGACCACAGTTATTTTTCTCAAATCGACTTTGAACAATTGGGGAAGAAGTTGTTGAAGCCACCATATGTTCCCGAATTGTTGCATGCCACCGATGCCTCTCATTTCAACATAAAGCCAGACGACGACGAACCAGTAGAAGTATACACTGGGAGCAATAGCATCTTCAAAAACTTCTAGCATAAAGGCGATTATTATAAATGTTGTTTCCAAGCTCTGCAGATTCAGATATGAACTTGAACTCTTTGTCATAGGCTGTCGATGAGCTCTTGAAAGTCTGGCAAATCACACAGACCACGGTCAACCCACGAGTACAGAGGTTCTCCACCACCGCCAACGACGGCACAACCACCCAACTGTGTGAGGCACTGCGGTTCATCTGGTTTGAGGGCATCCCAATTCTTAAACTGAATTCCAATTAGATTTTGGAGTCTAAGTGTTGCTAATTCGAATGGTCGCCGTCCCCAACTGCCTAGCAGAGGAAAGTCGTCGAAACTATTCTTCAATATTGAGTTGTTACGCCCGAGGTCAAGGACGGCTGGCCAACGCCCAGCAAGCTGTCCCTGCAGCAGTCCATCCTCGATGAAATCACGTGTCCCATCTGGACTGCCCACATACCCCGCCAATACGGCTCCCAATGTTCGTGGTGGACCAATCCCAATCCCCTGACAAAATAAACGTAGTGCAGGGCTAAAACGAGCATCATCGGGTCGAAAACCACGACTAACACCAAATCGTCGTCCTGCTTCACCAGATGGGTCAGCGTAAAGTTCCATCGTTTCGGGTAGATCTAGTAATTCTGTTAGTTTTTTGCATGACGATATCTTGCCATTCACAACGAGGATAAATCGGTCCACGCCCTTGCTTTGCAACTGTGGGAGGAAGAAGCGTACGCGTTGGCAGTACTCTACCATGTTGAAATCGGCTGCGTGCGTCCCGAGCACAATGAGCGATTTTGTACCTGGTGGTGTCGAGGAGAGAGCAGTACCAAGGTCAACTGTCGTCCGATTGGTTGTTGTAGATGATGCAGCAACGATCATACCAGCCAAAGACTTCGACGGTGTTGCCGCCGATAGTGGTACAATGAGTGAGGTGGTGAAAGCGATCATTGTCTGTAGGAGGACAAGGAGGAGGCCGGACACGACGTAAAACGACGTACCTACCATGTTGAGTTTGTTGTTTGTGTGTTCGAGAAAAACAACTCTTCCCTCCGAAAAAGCTCCGCACACACGCAAGAGACGAGAGCACCGCACCTACGATATTTCATGATGGAGAACGTGGATGATGACATTGACGCTTGGCGAAGAGTCCATCGGAAGCTAACGTTGGCAGTGATACAGTCACAGGATAACGTAGCCGCAGAACTTGCCAAGAGGAGGTACTTATTGGAGGAAATGAATCGATGTAAAATGCAGAATAGTGCAGCTCAGAAGTCTTCTGTGCCAGCGAGGAAGAAGGCAAGTGTTGTTCCGAAGAAGGTACCACCACCTACTATTAAAAAGGAAACGACGCCCGCTGTCTCAACACCAGTGCGAAATAATTGGAGTAGTGAACAATCAATGTTGCGTGGGGGCACAGAGTATCATTCAAATATCCCGCACCAACAGCAAATGAGCCAAATGATGTATCATCATCCACATCCTTATGGCGTTTATGAGGGGGCGACCGCGATGGCCACTGAAGAGCAAATGAGCCTAGCGTTATTGATGTTGCAGCAACAAAATATGATGCAACCACAAATGCAACATCAAATGAACCAGAGCGAAGATGATAACGATCCATAAAAAATCTATTAAATTATAAGTGCGAACAATTTACAGTATTAAGTAATATGCTCCACATAGAAGAATTATAGATTGTATAACAATTCGACTGCATGATGCGAGGAACGCATAATTGCCTTCCAAGACGATCAACCCAACTGCAGGGGATGGTGCAAAACTTTCATCGTCAGATGTTGGACTGAAGGTTGACATTGTTGTCGGGACAGGTGGAAATGTGCGTGGTGTGTCAGATGGAATTAGAGGAAACCCTGACTCATCCGATGATTCCAACCCAGGCCGAGTAATAATAATGGAAGTAGGATATTCAGAATCAGAGGGATTTGTCAAAGACGGTGTTGTTAAAGTACCCGCACCGGGTGGTTTTGATGTGTTGGGTGATTCTGATGGCACTGAATGAGTTCACATTCCACGACAAGAGTCGGCAAAGACCAGAAAAAAATGGATAAGACTGACAAATAGGATTAACCGAGAGATAAATAGGCATCCAACATCCAAACTTACATGTAGTTGGATTCTCGCTTATTGGTGCGACAGTGGGACTGACTGTTTCAGGATCAGGACAAACAACATTATTTCCTAAAGGACAAAGTACTGCAGATGGAAATTCGCAATAATCTCTAATCTCGTCGAATATAAGAGGAGTGCCACATTCCTTCTTAGATCGAATGTCTCCCAAATAACATTCGTGATATATTCTACATCCTGTGCCAGGGACGGCTTCATTGCCGGTGAAGCTATTGGCGCAGGGTGTAAAGCAGGGTGGTAATACAATTTCTCCTGTGAATTCTGTCCCACCCTGTCCTGCAATGCCGAGGTATTCGTCGCACTTTCCATCACCGTTCGTGTCGTAGCAGTCATCTGGATTACCATCTCCAGGATCACGGGGAAGTGTCGTGTCCCAGCACCAGCATTCATTCTCGATGTCACATGGCCAATATGATTGACCATTGGCACATGCACCACACTGGTCATCCATACCGATTGTTCGGCTAACGCATGCAGAGGCACATCCGGAGCAAGCCACAACGCCTGTGATTAGTGTGCGATGCCGATCATGACGTCGTTTGAGGTTGCGACGGTGCAGAAGAGCGGAGGACGACGATGTGACAGTGGCTATTAGCGATTGGACGATGAAACTGATGGTAAGAATGTTATCCATTTGGTAATGTGCAACGACAAATTGCTTCTTCACGACTGTACCCCGCCAAAAGAAAATCATCCCACCCGTGCCTGACAACTTTAAACCAGAGTTCTTCCTTCATTTATTATTCGTCGATTTGTGAATCCTAGTTGAATGATGAAATTCGTAGCACTATTTGCAATCGCTGCTGCTCTCAAGGAGCGTGCACCATCGCTTGCAGGAGGGATGGAGAGTGCGAATCATAATTTTACAGCTGAGACAATCGACCAACGAGCACTTGGACACGTATCGTTGATTTCGTTCATCGAAGGCAAGAGAGATCTAATTGAAAATTACATTTTAATATCACGAAATGAAGCCACCGGACGCATAAGTCCATCGACACAGTACACCTACAGTGCCATGATTGAAAGCCTACACATTATGGGAGGTGATGGGTTTGGTGCCGATTTCAAATTTATGCTATGGGAAGAAACGGAAGCAACGTGGATATATGGGCTGGTGAATCTAGCAGCCTTCCTTGCTAATTGTATGGTAGAATCTATCGAGTCAGATGCATGTGATGAATTGAATTGGCAACAATCATCTGACGAGGAGGGAATGTATGCCTTGAGCAATTCATGTGGACAGGAGGGTCGAAACTATGCGGATGAGAATTGCTCTGGTGGATCTACTGAGTTCCGTTCATGTGATGTGGATGTGAGCATGAACATTACTGCTGTTTCCGTAGGAACACAGATAAACGCTCCTCCACCTTTGACGTGCCACGAGGGGAGTGGAAGAAGTTTTTTTGCTGGTTATTGGGACTCGTCAGATGGGACACAATATGACAATGTAAAATATCCTAATTTAGCCGGTAGAACAGATGTGGAAGGGTGCGGCTGGTGGGGAAGAGGGGCACTTTGGACAAGAGGTGTTTGCAATCTCGCAAAAATAAACTTCTTTCTGGGTAAGGGAGGGGCCGATATTGGGAGATCTACTCTATACCCAACAATAAACTTTTGTCAAAATCCAGAAGTGACCTGCACTAGCACCGATGGCGTTGGCGAACGTCTTCGCTGGGACACAGCATTCTTCGAGTGGTCGGAAAGAATTCAACGGTACGAAGTAGATGGATGGACATTTAGGGATCAAGTGATGCACTATGTAGACACTGGTATGACAAGTGACTCCTTTATCGATGGAGTAAGTAGAATTCTGACGATAGGTTGCCATGAAATCGGCTGCTCAAATGTAACCGAGGCCCGATTGCTTGATAAACGAAGGACGTACTTCGAAATGATTGTCAACGATGTATTTGGCTTGGAGTCGCCACACCAAACAACAATGCCCTTAAATCCTACTGCAAAGCCCACATATGCGAGCATATCATTCGCGCCCACACTAACCAAACCAACGACCAGCAAACCTAGTACACATGCATCCACGCTCATTCTTTTGGAGGGAAATACGTCTTCTAATCACAGATGCACGTTGGAATTGTTGCTTGTAACCACGTTAATACTGTTACTAAATCATTTTTACTGACGGACAATACAATTGGTAAATGCAGCACGTTGCTCTCTTGCTTTTCAGAGGCTCGTAAACTTATCGTGGAATTGTACTATGGTTTGGACCGTAAAATAGATACAACAAGGCTCGTGTTGTGCCGGTGAAAAAAATGCGCAATGAAAATGAGCCTATTTGGCGGGTTGAAGTACCACACCAGATGGAGATGAGTGGTGAACCGTATTCTAGCGCACTAGTGAAGGAAGTCGTTCGGCCATGACATTCAAGTGTCGACGATCGATGAGGAGGAGGGGAGTGATTACCACGACCGTGGCAATTTTTCTGACACCATCTCGTGCATTTGCACCGTCGCCTCGTTTAGGGAGGATCGTAGTCTCGTCCACAAAACGTAACGTTGTCGGTGAACAGGCGACATCAATAGGTCCGGCCCAGGTCTTACGCAACTTGAAGGAAACACTGCCTCAAATATCATGGCTTGCCGAAGGTGATGCACCACATTCTAACAAAATTGACATCCCGAATCACGTAGCAGCCGTACTAGCACAACCCGCTGCGCCAAAGCGAGAGGCTGAGAGTGCGGAACGCACCGAACGGATACGCGAACGTGCACGTCGGGCGGCCGAGGACGCTGCCAAGTTGAAAGGTATGCTCGATGGTGACGACGATGCGAAGGCATGGTGGCGAACTCAGCGATCTGTACCAGCGGGTGGACGCGAAATCACGAAGGATGATCCTCTCACTGTCCTCGTTGCCGGGGGTGGACTCGCTGGGCTAGTCGTTGCTGCCGCGTGTCATTCCAAGGGGATGAAAGTTGCGCTATTTGAGCAGGCGAGCTCGTACGCACCCTACGGTGGGCCGATTCAAATCCAAAGCAATGCGCTACGGGCGATACAAATGATTAATCCTGAAATTTACGAAGAGTTGGTCACGGCAGGGACGTGCACTGCCGACAGAGTCAGCGGATTGAAGATTGGGTATAGAAAGGGTAATAAGTTGGCTGGACTATATGACGCTGGAGATTGGCTTGTCAGATTTGACACTGTCGGACCAGCGTTGGAAGCGGGGTTGCCGGCCACTGTTGTTGTCGATAGACCAGTTATACAACAAATACTCGTCAAGTATGGTTTCCCTGACGGTACTGTTCGGATCAAATCACGCATAGAAAAGTTCGAGGATCTTGGACAAGGGCGAGGCGTGGAAGCAACGCTCAAGGACGGGACCAAAGCCTTCGCTGACGTACTCGTGGGTGCTGATGGCATCTGGAGTCAGGTGCGCAAGAATCTACACGGTCTTGACGATGGTGCTGGTGGCTTTGCGGCAAGTGGTGCTGCCGGTGGAGCGTTAGACGATGCTGAAGCGCGAAAGCTGGCACGGGATACCGTCGACATCGCCAAAAAGGCCGACAGGCGGTTCTCTGGCTTCACATGCTATGCAACACTGGCAAATCATCGAGCGTCGAATATCGAGACTGTATCGTATCAGATATTACTTGGAGAGAAGAAATACTTTGTCTCGACTGACGGAGGTGGTGAGAGGCAGCAGTGGTTCGCGCTTATACGCGAGCCTGCGGGCGGGGTCGATCCGGAACCGACGCTAGAAGATCCGCATCCCAAGCTAACGCGTTTACGGAGAGAATTCGAGTGCATGGGCAGCGGCGACTCAGATGGCAACGTGTGGGATCCATTCGCGTTGGAACTAATTAATGCATCATTGGAGAGCGATATAAAAAGACGAGACTTGTACGATGGTGCTCCCCTTCTGACAACATTGGACCCACAGCGTCTATTGAGTCCTTGGGCAAAGGGTCCAGTGGCACTGTGTGGCGATGCCGCGCATCCAATGATGCCAAATCTTGGTCAAGGTGGGTGTCAGGCTACCGAAGACGGGTACCGTTTGGTAGAGGAGCTGGCAAAGGTCCGACATACGAGAGATGTACCATGGGCTCTTGGTGGATATTCCCGTGTCCGTGTTATCCGCACAGCCATTATCCAAGGATTTGCTCAATTAGGCAGTGATTTGCTGGTCGATTTTGACTTAATGATGACAATCCCAATTCTTGGTCCATTCTTCTTGACCATGACTCAGCTGTCGATGCCATTCATTCTTAGATTTCTGTACACCCCTTCCTTTTGAGAAGTATCACTTGCTCACAAGTAGCACTACCCCATTAAAAAGATAAAATCTGAAAACCCATTTCCAACAAAATTCCAAGACATCTTTATGAACATGTGCCAGGACCAGCATAATTATCACTTCAGTGAAATATCCCTCTATCTGAGCATACTTAATTTCAAGTAGGAGATTCTCTCAATTTCTCACTTGGATGAGCTGTAGGTTATGATGACAACTCCTCACCCCCTTCATACTAATAGCAGATCTACTCAAGGATGCAACCCCAGCTGATATGATGGGTCTCACAATGACCTAAGATATCATAAGGACACAACCTGACCATAAAGACACAAGGCTCAGCACCAGGTTATGATTTGGACATCTTACTCTCTTCATACTCAAGGTATGGAATGCTACTGCCAGCTCCGAACTCAAGGAAATGGGACAGCAATTAAGACAATAGCATGAGCATAGGGTAGCCTCTTGTCAATTGAAATTTGAGCCTCCACTTCTGTTGTTGACTAATTATATCGCTGCTTTGCTTGATTTCATCTTCCTCCAATAGCATGAGCTCCTCAAATATGTTTCTAAAAAATATTTCCTTGTACACAACAAAGTTACTTGTGTCTAGCATAAATGAGAAGAGTAAAAGGCATACCATAGCTGAAAAATGAAATGAAGTTTCGCTAAAGATTAGATATGGAAGTAGTTACGCCATTCTAATTGTTGATATGTATGAGTATAAATATATATTATCCAATCCCCTTCCATTATTTGTGTCATTTTTTTTCTGGCATTGTTGTTTTGGCGTTCAAGACATCGACTGTCGTTCGGCTTCTTGCTTTTCATCTTCTTCCCTCTCTGTTTTGTCATACCCCAAATATTCTGCCTTGAAATATCTCTCTCTGTCTCTCTTGCCCTGGTTTAGACTCCATCAATTGACGTTGGGTCAGCACTAGGTATACCATCATACCTGGCAATCAATGGGATTCCATTTTTGGTGTGAATTGCACAAAAACTCATACCCAATGGCACCAGCATGAAAGTCTTCGCATCCGGATCCATCTGACATAGATGTTCCTCCTTCGTGGCACGATCAAAGTCTTCATCGTCAATGGCATGGATTACAAAATTAAAGTTACGATCTGAGCAGGCAGTTTGCTTATCGAGGACATATCGGGTTGCAAGGAAGTTCATTAGTGCCGCAGTATCCATAGCGTCTCCCCGACGTACATCCAAGGCAAAGAACTCGCGTTTTTGCGGATGCAAACCAATGGTGTACATGAATCCAACATCCTCACCCTCATCAAATACCATAATTACCTCATGGTCATGATCACTAGTACCGAATTCATCACCACGTAAGCCTGTTTCCTCAAACACGCTATCCGCCAACAATGCAGTTATACTCACTCCGAGTGATGTATCAATGGAGAGTCGATAGGTGGTTGGACAATTTTCGTGATTTCGCATGGATAGTTGACCATCTAGATTTTTCATACCCAGGAGCCAAGTATTGGCGTGCGTCTTTTCGGACGACAAAAAGACTAGAGCCACCGCAGTCTGTGCCGCTCGTTGGTACCAGCCAGTAACTCCATAGCGTTCCATACAGGTTTTGATCGACTCTCCATTTTGATTGGTCTCATCATCGTCCCAGTAGTAGTAATCCCACTCTGTTTGCAAGTGTAGCTTGAGTAGAGTTTTACGCCGGATAGGATCCCGTACCAACACAATCTCCTTGTGCGTAAGATCAATATCCCAATCAACCACCCAGTCATCAATATGATCCATGGCATCGTCCAATGACACACGGACAAGATTCTTATGCCACTTGTTACTACGGGCGCTACTGGTCGGATCGAAACGAAGAAAGCACCCCTGATCACGCCACTTCTTGAGGATTGAGTTTATCAACTCATTTTTATTGGCATTCGGAGAGTCGGTGTCAGCAGATTCCATGTTTTCGTGCTTATGATGTTCAATGGAACCTTGTTGTTCATCATTGTCCTCATTTCCACGCATCAGAAGCCTCAAACGCCAGGCTGGACGTTGCACCAACTGTATCTCTTTGTCTGTCAATTCCATATCCCAATCCACTACCCAGTCATGAATATGCTCCAATGCATCCTTGAGTGAGACATTATCCAAATTTGCCGCGTGACAATGTGTCGTATCACCATTCATGAAACGAACGAATATCTGTTGTTTCTCCCACTTTTTGATGATGGACATTGTCATTTTTTGTTCATCTACATCTGAGTCGTTACTGTCG
>Ga0247832_1008409_pt1 | contig 10300 bp, 14 predicted proteins | sample LaCruzMarch2015__10_FD_192407 | JGI IMG/M metagenome (GOLD analysis project Ga0247832, IMG submission 192407) | Freshwater microbial communities from meromictic Lake La Cruz, Castile-La Mancha, Spain - LaCruzMarch2015_4m | ecosystem: Environmental > Aquatic > Freshwater > Lake | place: Spain...
AGGTGAGGTCCACCTTTTTCCGAATTTTCTGAGTCCGCAACCAGGTGTCGAGGTTGAACAGAAATTCGTACGCGGCCCCCATGCACCCGGCCCCTTGCGTGGCCCCCACCACGATGGGGCCGGGATTCCTCTTGAATTCTTTCAGGGCTTCCCGAATTTTTAGGGCTCCGGTGGGTGTGCCCACATAGTGCGCGTGTTCGGCTATACCGGGCGCGACGGTAAAATCGACCTTGGGCCCGGTGGCGATCACGAGGTGGTCGTAGGCCACATCGCCTTGGGTGGTATGCACCACCTGGTTTTTGGGGTCGACGGTCAGGGCTTCGGCGTTGAGAAACGCGACGTTCTTTTTCCGGAGAATGGGATCCCGATTCAGGGTGATTTCTTTGATTTCGCGTCGCCCGAAGGGGACCCAGATCAAAGAGGGGATAAATAGGAAGTCTTTAGACCGGTCTATGACGGTTACGTCGACTTCTTTGCCGAGTTTTCGCTTGAGTTCCAATGCGGCGGTCATTCCGGCGAAGTTGCCGCCTACCACTACTGCTTTCATGATTTTTGCGTTTGGGTCCAACAGGATAAAATTGGCACTTCTGCAGGGGGGAATGCCATGACTTTGGCACAGGGTAAAGGCTGAGTTTTGTCAGGTTTTTCGCGAGGGCAATTGAGGGGCGGGTGTGTATTTTCGGGTATGCCAATGGAACCGGAGCAACTGGAAGCGGAGGGGTATCGATTGTTGGACGAGTTGCCCCATGGGGAGTTGATTCCTTTTGTGCAGCGGGCGATGCGGTTGCCTACACTCTGGGCGCGTGTGTATTGGGGCTGTACGGTGGTGGGGGGCGTGGGGTTGCTGGCGTTGATTCCGCTGGGGCCGCTGCCGTGGGGGTTGGCCTTGGGGCGGATCGGACTGGGAATGGGGTTGGCGTTTTTGTTGGTTCCGCTCCATGAGTTGCTTCATGCCTGGGCGTATCGCTGGGTCGGGGCCCGGCAGACGTCGTTTGATGCCGTGTGGCGCAAATTCTACTTTATGGCGCTGGCGGACCGTTTTGTGGCCGATGCCCGGGCGTTTCGGGTGGTGGCTTTGACGCCTTTTGTGGTGATTACGGGCGTGGGACTCTTGGCCTCGATCTGGGCGCCGATTTCGTGGGCGTATGCGCTGTGGGGGTTGGTCTATGCCCACGCTTCGTTTTGTTCGGGCGACTTTGCGCTCCTGTCCTATTTCGAAGCCCAACGACCGCTCGAGGTGGTTACTTATGACGATGTAGACCGCAAGATTTCGTATTTCTATGGGCGGTAGGATGGGCTGAAACGGATTGATTCAGTCATTTCCCGAAATGAACTTGTTGTTCTCGTTGTTCAGTGTCATGATGTCCTCATCCGCCGAAATCGGGTTTCACGATCGCGCGAAGGCCATTAAGGGGCCAAAATCGTGATGATCTGCGGCTTTTACGGCTTGCAGATAGAGGCTTCTTGCATCGCCGGGGTTGTACAAATGCGCAGCTCCCCAGCTAAACCACGGTCGGCCGTAGATTTTGTCGACGATCAAATCGGCCATCAGGCGGCTGTGTCTACCGTTTCCGTTTGGAAAACAGTGAATCTGGACAATTCGATGTTTGAATCGCAGCGCAATTTCGTCGGACGGAAACGTTTGATGAGTATGCCAAAACCGGGCGTCATCGAGCAACGATCGCAACTGCGTAGGGATTTGCCATGGATCGATACCGATGTTTTTGGGACGGGTGCGAAATGTTCCCGCCCAGCCCCACACTTGGGAAAACATGCGCTTGTGTAATTGGCGTACAAAGGTTTCGGAGAACATTTCTGCTGGAGTGATTCTGCGGCCCAAGGTCCATTGTATGGCTTGTTCGATGTTGTTCTGTTCCCATTCGTCCAATTCTCCGCGGGTGGCCACGGTGGGTAAGAGCAGTCCTTGGGTCTCGTCTTCGTCCAATGGAGTTTGACCGGGTGCGTCGGGGGCTCCTAATCCCATAGAAGTTTGGGCATTTGATCCTTTAAGGCTGCGGTTCTCTCGCGTATGGCGCTCTCGATGCGCTGTGGGGTATTGGACTGATCTTCGAGTTGCATCGTTTGGGCAGTTCTCAGGACGATCTGCGTGGCGAGTTCGAGGGCTTTTCGTTCTACGAGTGCGTCGAGGGTTCCATCGCGGGGTACAAAACCATAGACGAGGTGCATGTCTAGGGCTTGGGCGGCTTCTCGAAGCGAATGGAGGGTAATGGCGCCTTGGGCCTCGCGTTCTTCCATGGCGCGAATGGCTTGTTTGGATCGGTTCATTTTCTGCCCGAGTTGCTCGAGGGTCATGCCCAATGTGGTTCGGAGGGCCCTGATCCAACCCGAGGGGGGTAAGGCAATTTCCTGCAACGGGGTCAAACGAGCCAGTGCGCGGCTGAGCTGCTGAAACTGGAGGGATGAACGGCTCATGAGTATATGTATAGATTGACTATGTACATACAAATGTACATTTATACATTTACATTTCCGATACTAAAGTATATCTATCCTTTTACTTGTGATTGTCTCCCCATAGCACAGGCCCCGTTTCTGCTGTGGCCTCCGGGCTACGATTTAGGACCTGTTATTGAAAATATTGTGCCGCTGGAGCGGCCCTCAAAAGTCCGGCGTAGGCTGGAGCCTGCGCCGAGAACGGGAGCGAGCGCTTTTTGTCGTTTAGGGTTCGTATCTTTGTGGGAGACAAGTACAAAGAGGCCTTTTACGCCTTTTTTGGATACACTACCTTGATCTCATTCGGTATCATTGCCGCATGAAAACAGAAAACACCTTCATTATCCACCCCGAGACCTTGGAGCAGGAAAATGCCCTGAAGGCTTTTGTCAAGGCGCTCAAAATCAAGTTTGAGGTGAGTAAGACAAAGCCCTATGATCCTGAATTTATCGCCAAGATTCAGGAAAGCCGGCAACAGGGAAAAGAAGGCAAAACCACACGGGTACAAAAGGAAGATCTAAAAGAGTTTTTGGGTTTGTAGGATGGGCTACCGTCTGGACTTTACGGACAAAGCCCGTGGAGATATTGAAGCGCACAAAAAGGCGGGCAACAAAATTGTCCTGAACAAGATCTTGAAGCTTGTCGAAGAGCTCTTTGAACATCCCTTTACCGGTACTGGCAAGCCCGAAGCCTTAAAGCATGACCTTTCAGGATGCTGGTCTCGAAGGATCAACCAGGAACACCGTCTGGTCTATGAAGTAGTCGATGACATGGTCATTGTTCTTTCAGTCAAAGGGCATTACTGATGGGGTCTTTGTTGAGTCGAATACGTTCTAGGCTCGAGCCAGACTGCCCTTCCTGGGCGTGGGCTCTGTCTACGCCCTTGTTTTGCCATAGTCTCTGGGCTACGATATACCATCTGTCTACGAAGTTGTTGGTCAGCTGGAGCTGCCCGCAAAAGTCCGGCGTAGGCTGGAGCCTGCGCCGAGAACGGGCTCATGAAAAGAGAAGGGGTTCGCGCGACACCGGAGGCTACAGCAGCGGTTCAATATCTCTTTTCTCATGCAATACCCGTATAATTTCCATTTGATCTGATGCGTATTCGATTCTATAAAAAAGCACATGGCTCTTGACCTTGGCCCTCCAGTATCCCGGCCGGATGGTGCCATAGTCTTGCCCCCGGGTGGGATGGATTCTGAGTCGCTCCATTGCGTCCAGAATCCATTGGGTATACCGATCGGCTTGCTCCACAGACCAAACCTCTCGTGTGTACAACCAAATCTCTTCTAAATCTCTTTCGGCAAGATGGCTGATTTTCAATATCATGCCACGCCGTTCCGCTCTTTGAACTTCTGAAGCACCGTTTTAGGATCGAAATCTTCCACCAACCCCGATTGCTCGCCCTTGACCAATTCTTGGATCAACAGGGCCTTTTGGGTTTCGGCTTCTTCGAGCTGCCGGAGCGCACTGCGTACCACTTCGCTGGCCGAAGCATACCGGCCGCTCTGAATCAACCCTTGGATGAATTGGTCAAAATGATCCCCGAGCAATACAGAGGTGTTCTTGGCCATGGGAATTCCGTTTCACACAAATATACCAATTCTTGGTATTTGTGGAATGAGTTCCGTCCTGAGCGTAGACTGGAGTCTGCGCCGAGTTCGGGTAATATGCTAGAAGGACGACATGCCGTACAAATTAAAAAATATGTACTCTTTCGAAAGACTTACTTGACACATTATAAGAATAGCTCATATAATTACAACCATAATCAAATACCTGTATCCATTCTTGCAACCAATTGGGATGTATTTCTAACTCGCTCTTTTTAAATAAGCCAACATAAATTATATATTCACCTTGAACATTATACATTCCTCGTATTTGACGAACATAGTTCCTTCTAAATTCATATTCATCATCGGCAACAAAACCACAGAATTTTCGCAATTCTCTTCTATACTTTTCAACAAACATTTGTTCGACTACTAAAATATGTTCCACTGCTGGCGTCCAACGATAATTTCGCACATCTCCAGTATACTTTATGTTCTCCGGTCCTCCATTCGCAAAAATTACCCCTTGCATTCCGTTCTCTTCGAAATAAACTGAACATTCGTACTGAGCGTAAGAAATCAATGGAAACGCAGAAAATAAAATTGCAAACCGAATTATCATCTGTAGCGAATTAATTTTCTTTTCCTTATCAATCATATTCTTACTAATTATGCCTTCCTATAGCAATTTCAATTGTTTTCGGCCGCTCGGAAGCCCTTCTCTGGGAACAAACTCACAATTCCGCCCTTGTTTTTCCGTAGCCTCCAGGCCACTTGCCCAGACCCCACCCCTTGGACTTGAAAAACTGTATACAATCAATTCTCGACATAGCGCTTTGTCTGGGCTTCGGTTTGACTTTCCTTACTCAATATTCGACCGGTTAAGGGAAAATGTTTGGTCGCTGGAGCGGCCTTCAAAAGCCCGGCGTAGGCTGGAGTCTGCGCCGAGACAAGGTGCGTATTGCTGCGGCACGGCCTAGGACCACTCAGGCAAGATAGGGTCCACATTTAAAGAAAATTAAAATAACTGAATGTTGACACATCAATAACTTAAAAAAAGTCCGTAATGCTCCACTGTACCGCACGATGTAATCTCATTAATAAAGATACCTTGATCCACGTGTATCGCTATCTTCTGAATCCATGGCTCTTCACAATTTGCCATGCCAACAACTTCCCCCCCCCTGTAGTACTCACGATCGCCCCACTTCTTGGGACCACTCACCTCATCTAGATAACCAATAATTAAGTCAACAGAACTACCTTGTTTATAAAAAACTTCAATTCTGGCAAAAACGGAATCTCCACAAATACTGTCGACATCGAACCAACAATTCCAATTCGTAAGCCTATGATTTGGCCTTTTTTCGAAAACCCCATCATCGAACGGAGCTTCAACTAATTTTACTACATACCAGCCCGTATACTGCTGACGTATAGATCCACAACCTACACAAAATAGTAGCCCCATTATTGTAAAAATCTTCATAGGATTCAATTATTAAATCGATTTTTATAGATCTCCCGTGCGTTTTCTGGTTTCTTATACAACGCTGATCCCGGAGTTGAATTTCCAAAACTACGACCCCTATTTTCTAGTTGCGTCGCCCTGCCATGGGCACCGAATCTGTCATTTCCTCCCTCTCCACTTCCGCGGTAATCCATCTTCTGATCTGTCCTTAAATAATTCTCATATAATTCGTGAAATGTTACAGATTTTCGAGCATCTCTCCAACCATCTAAATCAGTAAAAGAACCACTTCTTGAAATAGCCACTTGACCGTCATAACCATTTTTAGGTGTATGCGTGTATCCACCGTTACCATCTTTACCGCCATTAGAGGCATTGACTACGCCATTTACATCCATCATAACCATATAATTCTCTCCCTCACCGAAGTCCTCAAAATCATCAACAGAGAAAAAATACTTGTTTTCCGAATTAGCCATTAAATTGATAACATATAGCCCTTTATCTATAGAAGCCAATTCTTCCTGTTCAAGACCATCCAAATTAACGTTAATTCGACCATTATCATTGTGAGTTACTCTATCTCTATATTTTACCCCTACTATAGACAAAAGTTGTTGAAATGTAACACCATTTAGTGCTATATCTAAACTATCCCCATTTGGATCAATAAAAGCAATTGGATTGTTCCCACCAAAAGAATACGGTGTGCTAAACGGATACTTCTCTGCTAAACGATCTACAGAAAGCCATACACTCCACTCCGGCTGGTAATACCGCGCGCCGTAGTAGCCAAAGCCTGTTTCGTTGTCAAATTCCTTTGCGTTAAATAAATACCTGCTGCTAAAGCTGCCTGTGTAGGCGTGTCGCTGCGCTAGGACCTCGCCAAACGCCGAGTAGTGGAAGAACTGATAGACCCCGCCCCAGCGGTCGGTGACCATGTCCACTTTGCCCGGCCTACACCCCTGTTCCGCTGTAGCCTCCAGCCTGCAATTCCTCACCTCCACCTCCTCCCCTGTTTCCAAATCGACTCAAACTCCTCCGCAAAGCGCTCCGCGAGCAAGGGATCGTCGATTTCCACCACATTCTCCCGATTCGCAAATTCCGCCGTCCGCGTCCAGTTGTAGGAACCGGTCAGCACATAACGCCGGTCGCAGACCAAGAATTTGTGGTGCATATGGTGTTCACTGCGGTCCACAACAATCGGAATACCCCGGTGCGCCAAGAGCCGAACATCCGAGCCCTTGTCGAACACCTTGTCGTTGTCGGTCACAATCCGCACCTCGATTCCCCGCTCATGCACCTCGAGCAAAGTCTCCGTAAGCCGATCGTCGGAAATGGTAAATACACATACCAACACCTCAAACTCCGCCAGGAGCAAGCGGCTCCGGATGGCCTCCAAACAATCGGTCCCCGGCGAAAAAAAAGCCCTGTTTGGCATCGGTACCAAGATAGGCCCAGCCCCCTGCACAGTCCAATGCCGAACCGTTCAACCGCCCAAAAAATAAAGAGAATCGCGCCGAATTGGCACTCTAAGCCCGCTATTTAGCGCAGCAGATGGAACTGACCATTCCGCTGCTGGTGGTGACCCCGATCGTCGGTAAAGTTCACTACATAGGTATACATCCCCGCAGGCGCCTCGGAACCCGCATTCTGGAAGCTGCCATCCCAACCCGATTCGGGATCGGCCGTCTGAAACACCACCTTGCCCCAGCGATCGAACACCACAAACTCAAACGTACGGAAGCCCATGGCCGCGGCAAACAACCGATCGTTGACCCCATCTCCATTCGGCGTAAAGGCCGTAGGAACAAACAACACTACCTCCGGATCGACCCGGAGCGTCTCCACAATCGTATCTCCACAACCCAAGGCATTCAAGGCAATGTGCACCACCTCGTACGTACCCGTATCGGCATATTGGTGCACCAAGGCCGTCTCGTCGTAATAGACCGACCCATCGCCCATGCGCGTTTCGCTGTAGACCACATCGGCACTGGCCGCAAACTCCAAACGGAACGAACGATCGTAGAACGACTTGCGCTTTTGATCGACCGTTACATCGGCATCGGGGCTTTGGATGACCTCTACAATATTGGTATAGACCTCCGTGATGCTGTCGGGGCAACCCAAATTCGACCAAATGCTGTGGGTCACCGTAAACGTCCCGCCCGTCTGATACACATGCACCGGGTTCGACGCCATCGAAGTGTTCCCATCGCCAAAATTCCAAAAGTGCTGCAAACCACTGCCCGAGCTCTGATCCTGAAACACCACCCGGAGCGGAGAACAACCCATGGCCGCGTTGACCTGGTCGTTCAACACCGGACGCTGGTAGAGCATGACCTGCTCGGTCAAAATCACAGAGCAGCCAAAGTCATCCACATATAGCTTGAGCGTATGCGCTCCCGAAGCATTGAGCTGGGGCAAAACAATGGTGCGGCCCGAAAGCGTCTGACCTCCAATCTCCCAGCGAAAACGTGCATTGGGACCGAACTGGCCCACCGCCTCGGCCGTAATATTTTGGCTTTCGGTGCAAAACTCCCCTGAGGTCGCAATTTCGGCCTCGAGCGGATAGTTGATTTTAAACGTACGCTCTGCTGTATCCGAACACACCGTGCCTTGGTTGATGACCAAAGTCACCGTGTAGCTTCCTGTATCGGAATACGTAAATGTAGGATTCGCCTGGGTGCTGCTTGCGCTGGGATTGGCCGGATCGCCGAACAACCACAAATAGTCCAACGCCCCGATGCTGTTCTGCTGAAAGGCCACCGTAAGCCCGTTGCACAAGGTGTTGGGCAATTGCACCTGGGGAATGACTTGGGCCCGGGCAGTAGGGTTGCAGGCGGTCACGTTGAACTGAAAATCGCGGCTCACCTTGCTGAGCATCTGGCCATTGCGGTACTCAGATACACATACTGCAAACAGATATTGACCGATTTGATTCGGCGTTCCGGTTAACAAGCCCGTGTTCGGATCGATCTGAAAGGCCGGATTGGCCGGGATGGGATTCTGACTGCTAAAGCCCTGGGCGTAAGGAACGCTGTTGTATGGAGGGGCGTCGGCCACCTGGGGACCGGGGTTGTTCTGGCTGGCTCCGTGAAGCGCCGAACACAATTCGTAGTAGAGGCTGTCGCCATCGGCTTCGGTAGCGGAATAGTCGACGGTTACGTCGGTACCGGCGCACAACAACAAAGGCGGCTGCGCCATAAAGCGAGGGCTGCTGTTGCAGCTGTTGTCCATCGAAGGAATGCGGGTGGTGAAGGTGTTGCCCCAAACACCGGGATTGTTGACGTTCGAAATGGTGCTGTTGCGGCAGCAGCGCTGATGGCTCAACGTGTAACCCCCGACCGTAGCAGGCAATTGAAACACCCCGCTGTATTCGGCATATTCGGTGCATACGCTCGGAACCTGCATGCAGGGATCGACCGGAATCTGAATCATTTGGATTGGGCCGCGACTCAACGACTTGAGCGTGTAGAAATCGCCGTTGCCCGAAAAAGCCGTTACCGGAATGCTGTCCGACAACGCAGCCCCGTTGCTGTTGCAATCGCGAAAAATTGTTACTCGCACCAAATAGCTTCCGTTGCCGATGCACTCGTAGCTCATTTCGCCACCGACGAGGTGCGCGCCCTGTACTGAAAGGGCTCCGAGGAGGAGGAGGGATATGAGAAGCTTCTTGAACACGATGGTTCAAAGGTAGCCCGAACCTTAAAAATGAACATCCAATTGTGGAAAAAGTGTTAGTCGATTGATACCCAATCCGCGAACGGAAGAGTAAACGACCCATTTCCGGGTGTAAAACGCCCCTCAGGGCTATTTTTGCTCAAAATCAACACAAAATCTCCACCCCAAGCGCCGAGGCTTTTTGTAACAATCTGATTGTCAGAAATGTCTGCAAGTAAAAAAGGCGTTTTTGAAGTCAAATTCGCTATTAAATTTTCATGCTTTTTCATCGATTCTGCCCAAATTGTCGGATCCGATGACTGAGCAAACGATTGGGTTAAGGCCGTAATCGAATCGAGGATTTTGGGCTCGGGTTTGGCTCGTTTTCGATAGGCCTCGACTTCCACAGAACTGTGTTGTTTTTGCCCGACGTAGTGCAACCACAGCCTTTCGAGGGGCGGGCGAAACAGAATCGGCTCCCAGTGCGGGGTCCGCGGACCCTCGAGTCGATAGACGATCGGGGTTCGCGCAAGCGAAATGGCCACATCGCATCCGCTACCGCTCAGGTGGTCGAAGAACAATTGAAAGGGATCTTTTCCCGACCAATCGGCCAACAAAACAATCCAACTCGAACTGCTCCCCAGCCCCCATTCGGGCTCGAATTCGAGCCGGGTTTGAAGCGACCATCCTTCTCTCCAAATTTTTTCCCCTCCGATATCGAGAAAAATTCTGTGAATCAGCTGGGTTCGGGCCTCGTTTTTTTCCGAAATATCGACCCCTTTTTCGTCGAATTGGGCCGAGAACCATACAGAGCCGTCAGGGCGCAACGCCTCGTAGTGCAACCCCTTGAGATCGGGATCGATCCGGGCGTGCAAATGCTGCCCCAGACGCGTGGGGACTCCCAGCGCCAAGGCTCCGTCTAACACCGCGTATTCCCCAGAAAGCAACAGCTTTCCCGGTCGATAAAAATGCCCCGGATTCAACTCAGTTCCGCGTCACTTTGGGGGCCGGAACGGGGATGCCGCGGAGTTCGCAAAAACGGCGAACCACTTCGGCATGCACCACCACTTTGTCGGCAAACCAGCCCACGATTTCGGCCTTTTCGGCCTCGGTGGCTTCGAGCTGATTGAGGATGTTGAGCAGGTGCATTTTCATA
>Ga0247832_1008414_pt1 | contig 10296 bp, 7 predicted proteins | sample LaCruzMarch2015__10_FD_192407 | JGI IMG/M metagenome (GOLD analysis project Ga0247832, IMG submission 192407) | Freshwater microbial communities from meromictic Lake La Cruz, Castile-La Mancha, Spain - LaCruzMarch2015_4m | ecosystem: Environmental > Aquatic > Freshwater > Lake | place: Spain...
AAATAATCTGGTTTTGCTTACGGGGGGTGGGATTATCGGAACTTTTGCTTATTTTCCCGCGTGGCTTTTGGGTGTGAATTCTCTCTCTGATTCGGCGGGAAAAGGAGAAAAGAATCTTCTCTATCGTGAACTTTCGTTTCCCAGAGGATCTGGCTCGGATCGGACGAGACCATCGTAAACTCTGTTGTACCTCTTCCTATCCAGAAGATCTTCTCCCATTAGATTGCCAACATGAAGCTGCCGAGCTCGGATGGATTTGTCGACCTCTCTCCCCTGCTCGCTGATTCTGATTCTGAGGTAAGCAGCTTCCAGAATTCGAATGAATCGAGACTGAATAATAGCGATGACAACGCATCACAGGAGTGTGGGGATTCTTCATCCTACAATCATGTCGATGATGTCAACCACAATGAAGTACTATCCTATCACAACGTCGCAACAACGTGGCTCCATCCCTATAGCTCTACAAAGTTGTACATACATGACCTTTCTGAAAACTTCACTGCTAAGTTCGTAGCATGGTTGGCAATTTACAATTGCTTCGTTATTGGTGGAACGATTGATTTACAGCTGGCCATGAATTTACCACTCTTCAAGGCACTAGGAATCAGTGCTTCACGTCTTCAGTTGTATATAAGCATGCAAATTGCACCCTGGGCAATGAATTCTATCGTAGGCGTGATGAGTGATCTGTTCCCACTGCTTGGATATCACAAACGACACCTGGCCTCACTTGCTAACCTTATTGGAATTGCTGGCTGCTCGGCTTTAATGGTAATATCATCTAAGACTGACATAGCTCTGTTGGATGGTGTGGCTTCTAATCAGACCCTTGCTGACTGTATTGTTATCTGTCTCATTGCAGTTAACTACACGGCAATGGTGGGGAATGTCGTTGGATGGGGGAAGGCTGCTGAGCTAATGCAACTTCATCCTGAAACGGGTTCGTCAATAGTTTCATTTGGTAACTGGTGGCGACTAATTGGTAAACTTATTGGACAATCACTGGCTGGAGTTCTGGCATTTGGTGGATGTTTCAAGGTATTCTTTGTTCTCCTTCTATCCTTTTCGTTGACACCGCTGCTTCCAACATTATTTGGATGGATCCCAGAAGAGAAACGAAATAGGAATGATCCCGGGATGATATCATTGTGTGGTCAGTGGTTATTGTTCGACAAGAAAGCTCTTGACGGCAAAGAGACACTGTTCATGTTCATCACTGTTTCCGGGCTGTTTGCTCCCATGCTGGTCTTCATTACCACATATACAAGTCTACAGATTGGATTGCTCTTTGCCACAGTTTGCATAGTTGCAACTTGTGTGGCCAATTATGACGTATTTCCAATGAGCGTGAGTAGGAAATAGAATCGTTTAGGCTGTGTACATCTACAATTGTCTGTTGATACGCTCTATGTCAACCTTACCCAACTTTGTTTTACCTTCAGTTTGTCTGCATTTTCTTCTCTGTTGTACTTCTGTTTTTATCGGACATCATAATTGAATCATCATTAGGATACTTTTACACTTCCAGTGAATCATGCGTTCCTGATGGTAAGTGTTTCGGACTATGTCAGATTATGTATAGTCTATTCAAGTTTTTGCATCATTGCTAAATCTCTGTGATCATCGTTCATGCGATGGTGATAACAGGTCCAAGCTTCAATACTGCCTTCTACATCTTCTCAAGAGGGATTGGCACATCTTTAGTAGGTCTCTTGTCATCCTCTCTTTACCAGAGCTACTTTAGCACCTGGAAGTTTAGATCAGTGATAATTTTTGCAAAAGTTTTTGGTGTCTTATCCCCAATTGTTGACGTGTTCATTATTAAGAGGTGGAATAAAGTCATTGGAATTCCTGAAACTCTGCTTTTTGTACTTGGGTCTGCTATCTATGGAATGGCATATAACTTTCAGAGCATCACACTTCGTACAATATTTGCCAAGATGTCGCCACCAGGAATGGAGTCAACTATTAATGGTACGTGCATATTATTTTTGTATGGCCTTATGTAATATCAAGCTGCATTTGTATTAATTTCTTGCAACACAAATTATTCACAGCATATACCAGTGGATTCTGTAGAGGGTTCTGTTTTTTTGTTGCTAATCTTATCGGGTCTGGAGTAATTCATTGGAGTGGAATGGACACGGTGGGCGAGGACTGCAATTTCGAGGCTCTACCGTCCCTTGTCGCCATAACTAAGATATTGGTCCCCATCATTGTCGGAGTCCCTGCTGCATTTCTAATTCCGAATGTGCTCCAGACTGAGAATCTGATCGATTGGGAAAAAGAGGGATGGTACTCGCACAAGGATTCTGACGATGAGCTGGAAAGATCGGAGCTCCTCATCACAAGCGAAGACGGTAATGACTCAAGTACATAATCAAATTCTGACGAAGAGGCTTGCGATTTGCCGTTTAGTCCATCTGGCAGAGCAGCCTGATGTAAAACTACTTATCTCGGAGCACGCATAACACAAACGTGATTGGACTATTGTCTTGAAATATTATATTTGTTATTCCCTTGTGATTATATTCAACCCTTTGTTCACCGTGGCAAATTTTTGGCAAATGTTTTCAGTACTGAGCCTACGTAGGAACTAGTGGCAGATACATCCTCTTGTACTATTCCTACGTACAACCCTACGAGGCCCTCGCGCAGAAATTATTTTGGTTTTCGTCGTGCCACCATGGCGTCGAGTGGCATCGGCCTCTACCATGGGCTGTGGTGGTCGTATGCCCACAACCCAGCACATCGCCGCGACCCTGACACCATGGGCGACGCGGCGATATGCTGGGTCGAGGGCATACGACCACCACAGCCGGAGCAAATTGACGCTATGGTACCACATTTTTCGTGACTTTTTTTAATGGTATGATAATAGACATTACACGCTATAAAACTAATAAATTGACACTTTAAACCACACATTATACTACTCTAAATTAAATCTAAATCTTCCATGTTGTCATCGGCAGTGTCGAGTGCGTCTAATTTTCGTTGCAGGGTCTCTCTCTCCTCCATGATCTACGACTGAGCCAAGGTGAGGTCACGTCCGGAACCCTTCATTTTCACCCTTCCACCAGCCACCATTTGCCTAATATATGACGACGCCCATGTTTCCGACCAGGGGTGTCATACATCAAACTGACCGGAAGGGAGTGCTTGACCTCACTAATTAATGTTGCGCGATACTATTGCGTGATGAAGCGAGATAATAGCACGTGCACGAAAGAGTTCATTTTTACAAGACACAGGCGGTGTTAAGTGATGATGCACCCAACCAACACCAGGAGTGTTGTATATCGATGTGATGAGAAGCGGCTTGTCTTAATGACTGTGCACTCTCCTGGGCCGATCATATGGACATTTAACGATTTAACGATATCAGGGCTTCTCTGTTTTTCGTGACTTTTGGGGTGCGCAAAAATACACGCAAAACTCGTAATGGCAAGCTTTGGCTAAGTTATGGAATGAGGGGCTCCGCCGCAAGAAGCCGCGCCAAATCCTACCGTAAAACAAGGGAATAACGACAGGGGGTAAATGGCGCGCCTGACCCGCGATCGACCACTCAAGACCTTCGCACCAAAAAATCAACTGCCAAACGTTCTCGTGCGAATGTTTGAACTCTGAAATCCGATCGCACGAATCTGATCGAACGTTCGATAACGTTCGATCAGATTCGTTCGATCAGATTTTTTGGTGCGAAGGTCTCGAGTGGTCGATCGCGGAAAATCATGGCAAAATGCGCGCCATTTACCCCCTGTCGTCATTCCCTTGCGTAAAAGAAGGAGGTTCTGCATGGTTGTTGTTGATCGCGGTCGTTACCGTAGTGAATAATAAAATGGATGACATTGACGTAGCATGTCAAGCATTAACAAAGTCAGTCGACGAATATATCAATCGAGCCATAGCACGACGGCGCAAACGACAACGTCAAAAGCAGCATGATATTTCTGACAATGACGATGATGAGGAGATTATTAATCTTCGGAGCGAATGCAATTTATTAGTAGAGCACGCCAATCTTGTATTATATACACTTTCCACCAAACGAAACTCGTTATCGAATGCAATACAAGCATTTCGTGCCGAGTTGACAAGTTACATAGAACGCTTCGTTTTTTTGGACTCCAACTCTCTTGTTAAGAATAGCAACAGTGACTGTGCTGCAATGCAGCAACAGGTCGAGGTAGTAAGACGATGGTTTGCCAACTATGTTCGTCTACGGGATGGATTTGTCTTATTGGAGAGTGGTGAATGTCGACATGATCATGATGATGATCATGTAAGTAGTAAGTCATCGTCATCATTCCCCTCCAAGCTAAAAGGAGCCCTACGTCCTGATGGCAGAACGCGTAAATTCAAATCTGACAAGGGATACACAGGACGAGGGTATGATGAGGTTTATGATGATGACGTGGGGATTAAGCGTAGACTATTACAAACATTAGCCAAGCTTGACTCAGGACGACGGTCAATTACAACTATTGATGAAAAGTTGTTTGATGATGAGACTGGTGGTGCCACAAAATGGCAAATGTGGATGGACGAGCATATTAGCCAAAGCAAAATTTTACGTGAAGAATTAAATTGCATTGCTAATGACTTTGTTGTTGGCATTAATCGTTATTTATTACTACTCAACTCCAAGAAGAATTCATCTAAGAAGTTAACATTAAATACCGATGACAAATTCGAACGTATCAAACTTGGTGACTTGATTGATATTTCCCGACGGGGGAATGATTTTAGTATTAAGGATAAAGGTGGATCATTGCCCATTGGCATGTCCTTGAATGATTGGAAAGTGAAGTTTAGTTTAATAAAGGTGCTGCCAAATTCTGCTGCTGCTGCTACAGATACGAATAAATTGACACAGAAGAATAAAATTGAGAATGTCAGGACTATGAAGAAACGAAAGATGATACTTGAAGATTCATCTGAGGACTCAGATGATGACAATAATGTTATTGCTACTGCTGCGGTTGTTGCTGCGCATTCGACATCCAAAGCTGAAATGGATACTATAGCCCAGGATGATGGATTGATGGTGCGAAAACGCATGGCCACCAATGTCAGCAGTGACAATCATCATAGCACCAACCACGTGAATGATGGTCACGATGAAAATCATATCACAACATCAATTGATGAAATGAAACGTCAATTGGGAGTGAACACTGTGGAATTACAACGTGGACATGATCAGTTAGAGGATGAACAATTACTTTCATCAATGGCAGCGAATGAGGAAGATATGATCAATGGGGTACTATTACAAGAGCGTGGTGGTGGTGATATGGTTAATAACAACAACTACACTGTCAGTAGTAACTATTCGATTCTTGTGCCATTGTTGAAACAATGCTACTTCACAAGAAATGAAGTGCGTAAGAATATGCATAATCTTGAGCTACTACGAGAGATGCAGGACAGATTTTCTGATTTTGATGACACTGCAAAATGTTGGAATGATCATTTACAAACACTAATTGAACTTCGAAGTAATGAGATTGCCAAGGGATTACTCACAGAGACGTCAGATCGGGTAAGTGTCCCTTTTTTCTTCTGTGTAATATTATGATTGTACACTTTTTACTTATGTTAATCATTCAACTGAACACTAAAACACAATTATGTGAACAGGCTTACAATATTAGAGAAAATTGTCGTGAGTCAAGTATGCTCCTTGGTATCGACTCTATGGAAGTATATGAGTTCTTTTCCGAAATACAACAAGAGGGGCAAAAAACAAAGAATCGTTTCACTACTTCTAGTCTATCATCATCTTCAACAGCTATAGACACTTCTCTATCCAAAGCATGTAATTCCTTTCTCATGTTTGCACAAGAGGTTTTCAAATCAGCTCTAAATCTAGTTATAGAGCACGAGAAATGTCAAGTAGCGAATAATTTGTCATTGACAACAACAATCGACAATATTTGGGAAAAGGGCCAACATCTTCTCCTTCGTGGACGTGCTCATTACAATATTGGACTTACTATGTACGAGCTTGCCCGAGATCATCGACAGTGCGGGAGTAAAGTCGAATCAAATACTTCTCTTATGAAGAAGGCGAGGGATGAGTTTGATAATTCTGCATCACATGCCAAGTTGATACGTCATAATGCATTATTGATCCGTGGACACTCAAACGCAAGGGAAATCTCCAGTCAAAGCAATTATTCATGGACGACAGAGGCGATTATACAGCTAATGGAAGCTATAAAGCTTGAAGTCCTGGCTAGTGGGTCACACATTATTTGCTCATGTACAATGGATGATATGATAGTAGCGAAGGAAAGATTTACTTGTGTATTCGAATCAATAGAAACATCGGATTTAATGAACTTTGCGAGTAGTATCGAGGGAATTTCTAGTCTTTTAGTAGCTGAGGTGATATGTGATATGTATTGTTTTGCAATGAGAGTTGCTGGATTGTCCACTGAACATCTGGAAAGTCATTCTGTCATCGGGAAGGGCTGGGATACGAATCGTGGCGATAATTGGTTCCAATTTACACTATTGGCCCTTCAGTGGGGGACGATTACGAGTAATGAGCTGTTCAAATTTGATGATAGTCAATGTCTTACCTACTTGCAGGAACGTGGTATTGCAAATTCCAGCAGCATTCAGCAGGAGGAAAGTGAGATCCGCAAATGGTGGGAGTCAACGAAGGCTCAGGCCCATTTGAAGTTGTCGGATGTCACAAGAAATGGATGCATCACCTTTCCTCGTAGCGATGTTGCGAGAGAGGTGAGTGGTACTGCATCATCCATCATCGCTGCTCCGACGATGATGAGGAGAATTATCATTCAAAGTAACGGTAGATTGATGCCAGATAGATCCACTTTGTGTCAGACAACGCGTCTCTTAAAGACAAAGGATAGCTCGTGTGACAAGGATGTCGGAGAGCGTTTCAGTTCCGAATTCAACCCTAGCAACAATGGAACTGTCGGTGGGGAGGTATTCGCATTAGCCATAAGTAAAGCGCCAAAAAAAGGTATTGTGTATCGCAAATGGGGAAATGAAGTCTTAGAAGAGAACGAAAGGAAGAGATGTTGTCCGGCTTTACCTGCAGGAATATCCGAAGATAGTATACGTACCCTCGAGGCAAGGCTGGGGCATTTATGCAGGAAATGAGCATGACGTGCTTGTCGGCACACCTCGCTATATGGATATAGATTTACTATTTTATCCTCCCTCTACATAAAATCTGCCCTTACCTACATAGATCGTTTATAAAATATGCATGCACCCTATTATTTCTTTCACTCCTCTTCACGTTCCAAACTTGTCTGCCTCCTCTCAAATACAAACTTATCATCTACATTCCTCTTGCCACCCCGTACTACCACTCTCATCGGACCCTCCAATCCTCGTTTCTCAAGCTGTACAGCACTAAATTTATCAGCCTCGTCATATGGCTTGTACCGCTCGAATGACCCCTCCTTATTGGCATGCAGGTATAGCACGGGCACATCGACCTTTTTAAACTGTTCAAGCATTGGCCAAAAGTATTCACCTTGAATGTCACTCGGAGGGGCATGTCCAAATATAACCACGGCATGATATCCTTTGCTCTTCTTACCACCATCCTCATCATTATTATTATCGGAGGAGTACTTGGTAAGTTTATCCTTGGTCCAAATTACATTCCGTTCTAATCGTGACGTGACTTCTCCAGGACTTGTCAACCCATCAATCATACTAATACCCACAAATAGCACACCCTTGTGTATGAATGCAAAATTACCCACCACGGCAGTATCATATTCCACATCAACTAATTGATTATTCCGATTAGCATTATTCCAATATTTATCAAATTGACCCAAGTATATTTGCCAATAATTCAATGCACTTGTACTCTCCTCCTCACTCCCACATGCCGCCCAATCCAAGTCACCAGGTATTACTAATACCGGCACCGGACTTTCTTTCAATACTGCGGCTGCACGTTCAAAGCCATATTCACGACACATACTCTGTTCGTCACCATTCACATTACCCAAATGTATAACAAAGTCAGCATCTGATGGCACACTTTCTAAGTCACGCGTAAGTTGTTCAATATTGGCATATTCATATGGTTCATCCGCCAATACGTAAAAGTTGACATTCCCCCCTCCGCCGCCGCCACTCCCTGCCAAATTTGGATTGCTCTCATGTACAAGCACGCCCAACGCAATCCCGAGCGTAACAATGAACAATAATCCAAATCGCAATCGACGACGATGTTGCATGGACTTTTCGCGCTTGACCAAACTCTGGGTCGTGCCGTCATAATTCAATTCCACGTCATCGCTCCATAATGTACCGCGTACCCATTTCCATACCCCCCAATCGCCCGCGCTAAAACCGAAGCCCAAATTACCGCTGCTATTGGTAGTATAATCGCCATATTCCACGTGACTGCCATCCATGGCATTACTGGACGCACGATACAATCCACGTGCGCTCTTGGTCTTGTCCCGTGCGGCGTGTAACATATCCATACGATGTAACATGCGCGTCGAGTCTAATCCGCCGGTTATGGCCATTAATTGACGTTCGACGCTGTACCGCGATGACCACAGGGAGGGAGTTTCTTCATTGGGGTCGTCATTCATGTTGGTATTATGATCGGCGGCACTACTATTATCGCTCGAAGTGATACCATAATTGGCATCGTACGACGACGACGAAGAGTTGGACGAGCGATCGAATTTGCCAAAACGATCCAATCCACGTATGCTAGCGATGCCGTTCCGTCGTATTTCGGCAATTTCGTCCTCTTGCATTTCGCGCATGGCGATCCCGCCCCCCCTGGTCCGGAATAATGCCGTGGCCTTATTCATCGCGCCAGTAGTAGTATTGTTAGTGGTGGTATCCGCTGCAGTGTCATTCAAATTTCCATCATCGTCATCATCACCGCCACTGTTGATACTGTTACCACCTTTCCGTGGAGGAGAGCAGACTCGATTATTCGCCAAATTTAACATTTTAAATGCCTCACTTCGTACCCTGTCATGATCATAGTTACTGTTATTACTACCACTACTATTGTCGGGGATGTACTTCTTTCCGAAAGAGTAATCATCGTCCTCCTCCTCCTGCTCCTCCCCCTGCAGTTTCTGTTGCCGTTTGGTATCAACAAGAAGAAGAGACGCGAGACGACTTTTGACGTAGTCCGTGGTACTCATTATTTCTACGGCTGCAGTAGTGGCCGTGGCCGATGCTGCTCCAGTTCCAGCTTTCGTACGATCGTAGCCAGTCCCGGTGGCACCCCCCATGACGGCGGTGGTGGCCGTACTTTGCACTTCTTCTTCGTCGACATTCTCCGCCATCTCCATGTCGTCATCCACGTCACGTTGATGCTTGGCGAATCGTTCGGCCACGCGCACGACTGCCTTGGACGTGGCAATTTTGGATTCTTCTTCCAGATTGGGATCGCTTTCGTATTGCGCCCACCGACTCGTGGGCGTGGATAATGTAGTCGTCGACGTCGACGTATTAGACGATGATTTCGACGAGGGAGGAGGGGGGGGCGTGGCCAATGACGATGCCGAGAACTCCACCGTGTCCTCGTCGTAGTTGCCGTCATAATTCGTACGCCGTGGTGCGGAGGAGGAGGAGGACGAATTATTGCGCCACGGACGATCCTTGTTGGCACTCGCGCCACTAGTGGCCGCGCCACTGCTACTACTGGTATTCTTCTTCAACGCACCCTTGACGAGACTTCCGCCAGCGGCCAGGTCGACCCCTCCATTGTCATTGGTGCCATTGATCCCCCCCTTGGACAGACTGGATGATTTACGTACTACTACGCGATAGTTATCGTTACTGCCATAATCATACGACCCGGCTCCGGGAGAAGTGGCGACGGTGGGAGTGGAGGGGGCGAAGCGCGTCCGAGCCGAAACGCGCGGCGTGCCCATGCTGCTGCCGCTGCTGCTGGATTCGTCCCTTGCGTTCATAATCGAGTCGTTGCGAAAAATCCTCAAGCTGATTTCACTCGGGGTGCATGAACGAATGAAAGTCGATTACCGCTGGGAATCAAACCATCATCGTGTGGGCACTAAAATAACCAACCTCGGACGTTCATTCTTGAACGGAGTCTTGTGTAGAAAGGCCATATTTTCGAAGAACATTAAGATTCTTTTCTCTTTTTGGCGGGGCTATTCCGCGTCTTGAATTATTACACCCTTTGAGACTTCAAGTTGCTTTTTCGTGTTGGCAATGGCTGGGCCTACTGTCGCATCAAAGGTGCGGCATGCGATCGAACTTACGAATAAGGCAAATGAAGACCCA
>Ga0247832_1008418_pt1 | contig 10293 bp, 9 predicted proteins | sample LaCruzMarch2015__10_FD_192407 | JGI IMG/M metagenome (GOLD analysis project Ga0247832, IMG submission 192407) | Freshwater microbial communities from meromictic Lake La Cruz, Castile-La Mancha, Spain - LaCruzMarch2015_4m | ecosystem: Environmental > Aquatic > Freshwater > Lake | place: Spain...
CGGCCTCACGCAGCTTCTTGATGATTTCTTCCGGGGTATGTCTCTTGCGCTTCATGATGTCTGTCGATGTGCTTGCGCACACTTCAGACTCTCATAACTCCTGGGTCAACTTTCGGGGTGCAGGCCATCTGACCCCGGAGAGGGGCACGTTATGAAAACGCCGCGCCAGATCGGCCTTCACAATGCTTTTGACCAGGTGGGTGAAGCGCGCCACATCCTACAGGCTCATGAAGCGGCTCAGTTCGCAGACAAATCGGGCCAGGGCGCGGCTGTAGGCAGGGGGGGAGTGCTCGAAGCTTTTTGCCACAGGCGCGGCACTGACATTTGGGCACCTCCACCATCAGCACCACTTCCTTCGGACCGATGGGCAGGGTGCTGATCCATCTTCGCCTTTGACCGCGCCTCCAATACTCGCCGCCCTGGCAATGCGGGCATTTGATAGCCTCCTCTTTGACTGCGAGGTGAAACTCCACCCGGCCCTCGACATACTTCGTGCTGCGATACTCGTAGCCCTCGCGCACACCAAACGCATGATACAGCAAACTTTGGCTTATTCCTCACTAGTGCCTTCAACTTTTCCTTCTGCACCAACTTCTCGGTTGAATCCTTTTTTCTTTACTGCTTAGCTATCACATTAGTAAAGAGATATACAGTGAGCAATCCGCTAAAATAAAGCAAGGGGAAGAGCCACCTACCGATGTGGTCAATCCGATCACCCAGCTCGATTTTTCTACGCTTGTCGAGCGCAGCCACAATAAAATTCACGGGAACAGTTGCGGTCATTAGTATAAAACTTACCACCAATGCCCCGTGCATGTAGGTGACGTAGGAGACTGGGGGCATCACACTAACGACAATCTGTTGGTAGGCAACAGCAGTCAGCACCCCGACAAAGGACACGCTATTGCGGTCTGAGAGGGACGACTTTTCCATCCAAAAAATCGAGAATGATAATAACACGATGACAATCATCGGGAAGATGATAAGTCGGCGCATGAAAAAGGACTGACGTTTGGCCTCGATTCGGAATACCGCCGTCTGCCGCATTACGGTGGGCGCCCTGCTCGGTTTATTCATCAGATGCAGGGAGGAATTCGCCAAAGTCCACTCCGGGATTGAAATTGCATCAAAGCGGTTCTTCTCTACTTCCTGTACTTGCAAATCGACTTCATCACTCTCATGCCCGAGTATCTCGAAGGCTGCATCAAGGTAGTGCGAGTCAAAAGGGAATCTGTGCATGTCTAAATCCAGCTCGGCGACCGCCGTGAGCTTTTCCTTCAAGATCGAAGTCCCATCTGGGCGGATGCGCAACTGTACACCGCTCTTTTGGAGAGCACCAGCATCATTGACCAAAACAGCCTGAGGATACCACCCTGCTGCCACTTCATTGAACTGGTAATCGCCCTGATACAAAATTTCTGGGACACCGAGTTTGTTGGGATCGAAGGCGACCCGCAGATCTTTCCACGTCAGTGTGAGAATGCCCGTAAACTCAAAGGTCTCATCAGTACTGCTGATGGAATTGATGCCCTCCAGCTCGAAATCCAGTTTGACCACAGTGGGGTTGCCCGGGGTTGGTAGCGAAAAAAAGAAGGGAGCTCCTGCCGTTTCCTGCTCCATCACTTCTGCATGAGCGATCCCACCCCATATCACGCCGAGGTAACATACCGTATTCAGAAGCTGGGCGATGGTGCCCCTGACTTGTTTGAAACGCACCATATCTACATCTAATTGTTAAACATAGCCCCCGGCCAATCCAGCATGCAAGCCGATTGCACCAACCGCTTGGTTCGCATAACGGAGGGGATGAATGCCCATGCCGCCCATGACAGATGTTCAACGCCTGCGTCCTTCGCCACTCCTCAGTCCTTCTCTTCCAGAACCTGAAGACCTTTGGAAGGACTGGCTGCGGTTTAGCTGTGCGTTTCCGCGTTCGCGCGAGCGAGACATCGATTCTAGCGACTGGCGGTCGAAGGATTGAGGCCGTGCTGCCGGACGTTGCGGCTGGGCTGCGGGTTGCGGACGAGTCGTGGATTGTGGGCGCGTCGTCGGGCGCTCGGGCTGTCTCTGCGCGGCCGGTTTCGTTTCAGGTTTCTCCGCAGGCTGCCATCCGCCGCCTTCACCAGTGTTGCTACTCCAGTTACCGTCGGAGTCTTTTTTGTAAACGTTGCCGTTGCGTGCCGCATAGACGTTGTCGTTCTTGGTTTTGGCGACGGCACCCTGGCCTTGGTTGGTATCCCATGCGGCGGCTCCGGTGCCTTCGGTGGTGCGGATACCTGCGGCGCTGCCGTTAGCACCTGAAGCGCCGCCTGCGATGGCTCCTTTTCCGGTGTACGGATTATATGCTGCGGCGCGCCCTGCGGATCCATACGCGGTGCTGACCCGACCGCCTGCGGCGCTGGTTCCGGTGTAGGGATTATAGGCGCGGCCCGCTGTGGCGGTGCCGTAGGGAGTGGCGCGGTAACCCTTGGCGGCGTATCCGCCGGTGTAGGGATTGTAAGCGGCTCGGTATCCGGCGCTGCCATAGGGGCCGTAGGTATGGGCGCCACGCGCGTAAGTGCCGGTGGCTGGATTGTAAGCCGCAGCGTATCCGGCACCGCCGTATGGTCCGTAAACGCCACTTGCCGCTCCGTAGTAATAGCCGCCGTAACCGTGGTGGTAAACCGCTCCGCAGCCGTAAGAGTAATAGGCGGGGTGCGGATAGCAGTAGTGGACGTGGCAATCGTCGATCAGTTCAGCGGCGATCAGCCCCGCTCCGAACATCAGCACTCCGGTGGCCGCGACATACTCGCCGCTGTATCCGGAGGTCTGGGTGTAAACGATGGTGTCGGGGGTGGATTCCTTGACCGTCACATAGGTCACATTGTGCGCCGGGCTGGAAGCGGGGATGGTATAAATGGCCTTTGGCACCTCAGCGCACCAGGCCCAAGGGCCGGTGGCGGTTTTGGCGGAAAACCAGACGCCCTCGTCGCAGCAATAATAGCCGCTATCCACCAGGAACACCGAGTAGGGCGAGTTGACGGCGTATTTCACCGTGGTGGTTGGAATCGGTTGGAAATTCGGCTCACCCTGATAGGTTACCACGAGGGTCGGCGGCTTTTGGGAATCGACATAAGTGGATTGCGGCACGGAGGCGAGCAGCACGGCATCGGCGGCTTCGTCAGTGCCGGGAACGGTGGCCTTGAGGAACGCGAGTGGATGGTCGTCGGGGATTTTCGCAAAATCCTCAGGAAGATCGTTGCTGGCGGCGCTCCACGGGCCGTCGAGTTTCGGCGCGCGGAACCAGCGACCTGCGGCTTGGAAATAGAACTTGCCGCCGGCTGAATCGAGTATCAGCAGGCTTTCGGTGTTGGTGACTTCCAGCAGCTTGGTCTGCGGGATGGGATTGTATTCCGGTTTGCCTGCGGTGAGCACTAGCTCAGCGGGCTCCTTGCTGACGAAGACGTGCGCGGCGACCCCGGACTTCTTGGCCGGGACGTGCTTGCGGACTTCGGCCCAGTTGTCATCCTCCGGCAGCCTGCTCAGCCTCGCGGGCAGGGAATCGGCGACAATCCACGGGCCTTCGGCCGATTTGCTGGCAAGCCACTGGTCTCCGTTCAGGAGGAAATAGCTTCGGCTGGCGGGTTCGAAAAACACGTCCCAGTTCGTGTTGACGGCGAACATGAGATCCGGCTCGACCGCGATGACGGGTTTGAACTGTGGCTCGCCCACGAAATTCACCAGCACAGCGGGCTTGTCGCTGTAGAATATCTTCGGAGGATCAAGGTTCACTTCGACCTGCTTCTGCACGGATGTAGAATCGGCATTGAGGTAGGTAAGAATCCGGTCGAGCGAAACGGTGATGACCTGTTGCGGGGGGCGCAGCTCGACAATGGCTTTGAGCAGGGAAAGCTCATCGGCACCCGAGACACCGGAGAAACGGATATCACGTTTTGTGGCGAAGAGTTCAACGGTACGCGCCTTTTGATCGACGATCGTCCTAGCCTCAATCTCCGCGACTCCGAACTTGGGTTCTGTCAAAACACCTTCAAGCTCTACGGCGCAACGGATGTGAATCACCGAGTGATCCTTCCACTCATCGACCTGCGGCTGGTAGATGATGAGCTTTCTCTTTTCTAGGACGTATTCACGAGGCCAACCAGGATCGGCAGGCGGTGCTGCTTCCTCTGCGGATGAGGCGGGGTAAATGATAAAAAAAACCGCCGCGAGCGACATCAGGGCAGGAATGTAGTTTGTAAATGCTATCATTTTCAACTCTGGGGATGGGAGTACGAGGCAAAAAGTTAAGTTGCCAAGTAAATTGTAAGGCAAATTGTAAAAAAGTCATTTTAAATCATAGGTAATCATTACCAAAAGCTACCCCTTGGCATCTTGCCCAGACGCGAGATGACCTCAAAAAGCGCGACCGCTTATTAACTCGAACCCACCATTTTCTGGGTTAGTTGGGAAAATATTTACGCGAGATTAATGATTCGCCTGCATCTTTTTTCCTGACACCTCGACAACGCTCACAAGTTATAAGTTCGGGCAGGCCACTGCGATGTGCTGCAATAAATCGGCATCAGTAGTCGTATTATCTGAGTAACTGTCCTTTCATCTCCCTTATGAATCGTCGTCGCTTCCTTCTCAGCACCCTTGGCACCACGCTTGCACTGCCTGGGCTGCCTTCGCTCATGGCCAAGACGGTGGGGGGAAACTCGGCGGCTCAGGCCGGGAAGGGGGCGGGAATGGGTGCTCGGCGATTTGTGGCGATTGGCAATTTGCTCGGCTACCAGACCAAGCAGCTTTTCCCGACCACCACGGGCCGCAACTATGAGAAGACGGCGCTGCTGGAGCCGCTGTGGGACAACCGTAGCCAGATGACTCTCTATCGCGGTCTCGACCATGGCGTGAAGGGTGGGCACTTCGCGGTGCATTCCTTCCTCTCCGGCGTGCTGAATTCCGAAGCTCAAAACCGCCCGGATGGCAATGTGACCATCGATCAGTATCTCGCGGACGAGGTGGGCTTTGAGACACGTTTTCCTTCGCTCACGGTCGGTTCAGAGGGCGGTATTCATGGCGGCTGTCAGATTGCCTGGACAAAGTCGGGCGTGCGTGTGCCGCCGGTCACGAATCCTGCGGAGTTATTTGAGAAACTCTTCGTTACCGATTCAAAGGAACGCCAGGTGCGTCGTTTGCAGGAAAACAAGGTGCAGGCTTCCATCCTTGATTCCGTGCGGGAGCAGGCAAACAGTCTTTCCCGTCAGGTGAACAAAGAGGACAAGGACAAACTCGACGAATACCTGACCTCCGTGCGTGATGTGGAGAAGCGCCTGGAACTGCGCCAGCGCTGGACGAGCCTTCCAAAGCCGAAAGCGCCTTTTGATAAGCCTGCGAACCGCAATGCGGTCGAGGATCTGCCTCTGCTGTATGAGATGATCGCGCTCGCCTTGCAGTCGGACAGTACACGTATCGCCACGCTGGAGATCGGCGGGGATTTCATGCCACAGCACCTCGGCATCAAGAAGGACTGGCACGGCCTCTCGCATCACGGCAACGACCCGGAAGCTGTCGCCAGCCTGATCACACTCGAGAAGTATCAGATCGAGCACTTCGGCAAATTCGTCACCCGCCTTTCAAAGATGAATGAGGGCGAGCGTACACTGCTCGACTCGACGACGGTGCTCTTCGGCAGCGGCATGGGTGATGGCAACTCGCACAAAAACTCCGACCTGCCCGTGATCCTAGCCGGTGGTGGCTACAAGCACGGCGAATTCCGCGAAGTGCCGCGTGAGGGCATCAACAAAGTGCCGCTGTGCAATCTGTTTGTGGACATCGCGCAAAAGATGGGCGTGGAGACCGATTCATTTGGCAGCAGCACGGGGCGTTTTGCGTGAGATCAGAGGCTCCAAACCGATGAGCAAAGACGTTTGAGAATGCCTGGGGTCATGCCTTCTCAGCGGCAGCCAGGGCTTCAATTTTCTCCAGGTCTAGGGCACCACCACCGCGCAGGTGGAAAAACGACACACCCTCACGTAGGGTGCGGTAGAGAGCAGGGTCCGTCAGGGCTAGCGCGGGTGGCACATCATGCTGAACATAACGCACCAAGGCTGCCACATCCGCCCAGCGGCGTTCTTTGAGCCGCTGGCCCAGCAGTTCGGGCTTCTCTAACATTTCACGGGCGGTGAGTTCTTCTTCGCGTGCGGTCATGATTTTAATATCTCCAGATAGATGAGGTTTTCGAGCGCTTGTTGCCTGGCGGGTTCAGGCAATGTCTCGGCGCACGCTCTCACGGCTGCCGCAGTGACACCATACTTCACGGCGAGGAACAGGACATCCTCCACGTCACGGGCATCTCCTCGCGCCAGCTTGGATGCGATCAGATTCGGCCACGGCGGCAAATACACATGCAGCCTGCCCATGCGCGCCCAAAGAACGGGCGTAAAGTTACCTGTCTGCGATGGGCTCGGTGTGATGAGCTGCACATAAGGACGGTCTGGCTCCAGGGAGTCTCGTGGATCAAAAAGCAATCCAGCCGCCTCTACGGCACGCTTCAGCTCCAGCCGGTCAAAGTCACTGCCAGGCTGCCATACATCCAGATCACGCGAGGAGCGACCAGGCATGGCTTCCAGCAGGCAGGCCGCAGAGCCGATGAGACAAAGGCGCACGGGATAGCCTTCTCGTGGGAGTGCTTCTGCGATCTTTTCCAGCAGGTTGATCCAGCTTTCCCGATCCAGCTTATTCATGAACGCTCCTTTCTTTCTTGGTGCCTAAAGCGGGCCAGCGCAGCCAGCCGATGGCTTGCAGCGCGAGCCGGTAATACGCATCCGCCCTGCCGCATGCAGCAGTCACCAGTCTGGAGGCCAGAATACCGTGGGATGACGAAATGACAGGCATGGGGCGAAAATAGTCCGGCCCGCTATGCCTGCAACTGCCCACCCATTGTGATTGGTCGCAGATGAAAGAAATCAGAATTCAGATCATTAGTGTTATATCAGCGTCATATTAGCGGTTTAGATATGAACGTCCCCGCGCTCAAATGCTTTCGATTTTGAACTCCAAGAACCTCATTCAGAACCTTCTCCTCACTTCAGTGGTTTTTGCGGCCTCGTTCCCTTCCGCAGCCGATGCGCCACCAAAGCTCGTGCAGCAGTTCCTTGGCAAATACTGCCTCGAATGCCACAACGCGGATGTGCAGTAGGCTGCCGAGTTGTTTGAGCGATGATAGCCTCCACCTATCTCGGAAACACAGTGAAGGAGCCTATGGACGCTGGGTATTCTGCCTTTTCAGGGTCTGCCGCACGACACGATCGAAGATCTCTCGTTGCTGGGCGGTGAGGTGTTCGCGTAATCGCGGAGTGAGCTCGCGGAAGAGGGTGATTTTTTCACCAAGTCGGCGCTCGTCGATCTGGGTGGCTTGTTTTTCCCAGTCTTCGAGCAGGCGGGTGATGGCATGGTCTTGATCAGGAGTGAGCTGGAGTTGCCGACGCATGTGTGCGAGCACTTCGGAGGCAGGTTTTCCGCTGGTGCGTCCGCCGGGCGGGGATGTGATGATGGTCTCGACTCGGCGTTCCTTGATGAGCCAGCCGGTGGCAAAACCGGAGGTGAAGATGCCGATGACGCAGGCTGCGATGAGGAGACGGTGGCGGGTGTTCATCGCTGGGTGAGGAGCTGGGGCTGGTGTTTCTCGGTCACAGTGCTGAGCATGGGGCCGAAGATGTCCGGCAGTTCCTGCTCGGATTGAGGCACCGTGAGATGGGCGGTGATGAGCAGGCAAACGGAGGCCGCCATGCCCCAGGTGAGGCCGCGCAGCCAGGAGATGGGGTTTGGCGATTTTTCCTCGGCCCAGGCAAGGGCCATGAGGCGGGTGGCGAGGCCGTGAGGGGCGTCGTGTCGGCTGTCATTCGGGGCCGATTGCTGCGCAGCACGACGTGCGGCTGTGAGGAGGCGCGTGAGGCGGTCAGGTGGGTTCATGGCGGGCTGTGGATAGTGGATGTTGGCGGGTCTTCGAGGGATTGAAAGGCTTTGCGCAGGTGTCTGCGGGCACGGAAGGCGCGGACGCGGACAAGAGTGCTGCTCCAGCCGGTGAGGGCGGCGACTTCGGGAATGGTTTTTTGCTCTAGCTCCAGCCAGGTGAGCAGCAGGCGGTCTTTTGGCTTCAAGGTATCGAGGAGCCGGTGGATGAGGTTCTGGGCGCTGCTGCTGTCGGGGTCGGCGGCCTCGCTATGGCCGGTCTGTTCAAAGGCGTTCTGCTCGGCGGGGCTGAGATCACTCCAGAGCAGGACGGGACGGCGGCGATGATGGCGGAGCCGAGTGAGACAGACGTTGACGGTGATGCGGGCGACCCAGTGCGGAAAGGGCTGGAGGGCGCGGTATTGATCGATCTTGGTGAAGACACGGAGGAAGGTTTCCTGGATGAGGTCGGCACTTTCTTCCTGTGGAGGGCGGTGGGCGGCGACGATGCGCGAGATTTGCGGATGCAGGCTCTCCACGGTCTCGCGGGCGGCGGCCTCGTCACGCTGGCGGAGGCGTTGGACGAGACCGGCCCACGCGTCTGGTGCCAGGGTGGTGAGTTTGGGCATGGGGGAGTCGTCCATCATGGATCCATGGAGAACAAACTCAGCCGGCTGGCTGATGAAGAGTGCGTATGGCATGACGTAGGCATAGTGTGTCAGCGTCAGAGATGCCGCAGTTGGCGGGTCGTTACAGACGGGGAGAAAAAATTTGCGGTCGGTGTAACGCGCCGCTGCGACCGGCATCTCGGGTGGGTGAAGGCAGCACTTATCAAGCCGCTGTCGGAAGAAATTCGCAACATCTCCAGTCCCTATTCCACCTCTATGAAACATCACCCCATCCTGTCCTGGCTGCTCATTTCATGCTCCCTGGCCGCCCCCGCCATGGCGCAGACATATCCGGCTTTTAACCCCATCATCTCCACTACCATCAACGCACACACCGCCGACCTCGCCGATGGTAGGCAGGATGGCATCATCCACTATTCCAGCTACACGGTGCGTGCCGGACGCCGCGTCCGCTACGTCAACAGCGTAAACCCGCAGCATCCCGTCATCATTCATGTCACAGGGCCGGTGAGCATTCAGGGCATCGTGGATGTGTCTGGTAATACCAGTCTCTCCACCCGCAATCCAGGGCCTGGCGGCTATCCCGGCGGTGCCGCCGGCCTCGGCATCATGGTCGGCCAGCCCGGCCAGGGTGACGGGGCAGGATTCGGGGGTGGGGTGCCGACCAACATCCCTTTGCCAGACCCGCGCAACAGCCAGGGAAATGCTGGAGGTGGTGGTGGTTATGCCACACATGGCCTCGTAGCCACCAGCAGAACCGGTCACCATCCAGGCGCAGGAGGCTTCCCCATGTCACGGAGGCTGATCTACCCCCTGACACCCGGCGCAGGCGGAGCAGGCGGTGGCGGAGGCAGCGGCAGGATGGTCGCTGGTGTGGCGCCCGTGAAAGGTGGCATCGGCGGCGGTGGCGGCGGTGCCATTCGTATTGAGAGTGATGTCAGCATCACCATCGGGGCAGCAGTCGCCAACGATTTGCCCTTGGACTCATGCGGCATCTGGGCCCGTGGCGCGGATGGAGGAGTGGCCTATGGAAATGGGCTCGGCATCGGCGGCCACGCCGGGCCTGGCGGTGGTGGTGCCGGTGGTGCCATTGAGCTGAGCGCTCCATCCGTCCACCTGCTCCACGGCACCCTGCTCACCGCCAGAGGCGGCTTTGGTGGCGGCATCAGCAGCCAGCCGGTGTCGAGGGATCCTGAATACTTCTCCTGCGGTGCTCATGGTGGCGAAGGCTATGTGTTTTTTGATACCTCGACGGTCTATGTCCGAACCGGCGTTGTCAGTTACGAAGCCACCTTGACTTGGCTGCAAGGCGCCAGCCTTATCTTCACTCCATGAGGCCCGGCAGCCCGCCAGGAAAGCAAACGTAGATTCAAGCCACTCGGGGTGAAGGCAAGAATGCCTTCACCCTTTGCTTTTGTAACCGTCAGGCATCATCTTTCAGAGTGCTTCGCGCACCGCAGAATTCTTCGTGAACTCTGCAGGCGCGTCAGCAAAGTAGCCATCTTGCTCCGCAAGATGAGCTCAGAGCTTTCGCCAACACTTCACGTTTTCTTCGTCCTATGATCCAATCTCTTTTCAATGTCCCACTCTCTTCTCGCGGAGCGAGAGGGCTAGTGCGCTGTGGAGCGACACGATCCTCCGGGGTGGAAGACCCCGGCCATCTGGAACCGTGTTCCTGGTGAGAACTTGAAGTTACTGCGTCGCCGTGAGGCGGGGTGGAGAGCAACGAAAA
>Ga0247832_1008420_pt1 | contig 10291 bp, 10 predicted proteins | sample LaCruzMarch2015__10_FD_192407 | JGI IMG/M metagenome (GOLD analysis project Ga0247832, IMG submission 192407) | Freshwater microbial communities from meromictic Lake La Cruz, Castile-La Mancha, Spain - LaCruzMarch2015_4m | ecosystem: Environmental > Aquatic > Freshwater > Lake | place: Spain...
TCGAAGGCATCAACAACAAGATTGGTGCCATGCAGCGCATGCATTACGGTCTTCGTGACTTCGAGTTCCTCTCCTTGAGAATCCTGACTCTTCATAAGGCTAAGCACACTTTTTGCGGATGAACCGAAAATACCGCTCATTTACCCTCATGGGAATGAGATTTTTGCCTCCCCATGGGTTCAGCCGGTCGGCATTCGCGGCACGCTCGAACGAGCATTTTCCTTTACACGCGGGAATAGAAAAAGTCGGCCCTGACGGAGCAGTGCCCTCCAATTGGGACGAACGCGCCAGCGTGGTGGGGCGACCTCTGTGCGCCGGATTTGCTTTCCGCGCCGCTGAAAAACTGTGTAGGATGCCGAGCGCAACGGGGGTATAGCTCAACGGTCAGAGCAGGCGGCTCATAACTGCTTGGTTCACGGTTCGAATCCGTGTACCCCCACTTTTTCAGGGCTGTAGAGCTCCTCGAAGGTTTTTCGCAAACCCTCACACCACGCACCTTCGACCAAGCTGGCGTCGGCTGCATCGCATTCGATAAATGCGGCGGTTGGGGAAGCTCCGCAGATGAGAGCGGATTCGGGGAGACGCGCGGTCACCAACGTTTTCTTGATCACATCATCGGCCCCTCCGCGCAGGGTGGCGGAGACGATGCTGGAAAACCTTTGCCAGGTGGTTGCGGTTGCGGGGATCCGGCGGCGACGGCCCAGCGGGGTTCGGATTTCCGGGGCCTTGGCGCGCGCGCGCTTCTGGCAGTCCTCGTGCCAGCGAGCGATCTCTGGATAGTGGCGGAAAAACTGCTTGCGGATCCCCTGGCAATCGTGTGTGGAGGCGAGGCCGGATTGGATCAGTTCGCCGCGCAGGGTATCGGCGCTGTGGCCATGGATGAGGGTTTGGTTCACGACCCTTCCCACCGCTTGTTCCTCGGGGGTGACAGGCTGTCTTTCGAGGACCTGGGCTGCAGTGAGGGCGTGGGGATTATTTCCCTGCTGGATGGCTGCGAGGAGGGCTGGTTGGCCTGAGACGGCAGCAGCAATCCAGACCGGCAGCGGCTCGGCGTCCGCGATGACCAGCGCCCGCCCGGGCGGGGCCTGCAGGACCTGGGGGAGTCTTGCCAGCAGATCGAGCAGACGATCCTGCGGGCCGGCAAGTCGGCCGTTCGCGCCGAGAAGATCGAGCACGTCCTGGCATGCCTGGGCAAGCTGCACGGATTTACGAAACAAAAAAAGCACCCGGACGACCGGGTGGTCGGGGAATTTCAGAAGCGCGGAATCTGCGGTGCTGCGGACCGGAAGACCGGCGCGCACGAGCGCCCGCTCGAGCTGCGCGGAATTTTCCAGATCCAGGGAAGGGGCAGCCAGGGAGGTTCCGATTTCGGCCGAAATCGTCGCCGCCTCGCGCTGGAAAGATTTTTTCAATTCCGCGATACCGGCGCGATCAACCGGCACGCCCGCCTCATCGGCCTGCGCAAGAATCGGAATGGCTCGGGATTCGATTTCGAAGACCGGTCCGAGCGAGGCTTTCGTGAGGGCGCGGTTGAGCGCGGCGGCCAGCGCATGGAGGGATTGAACTGCGCGGCGGCCTGAGGCATCGCAGCGGACTTCCTCATGGTCCCGCGCGGCAGCGCCCTTCACATGCCGGGCGAGCACGGCCTGCAGGGAAAACTCTTCTGCCAGCCCGGCATCGAGCAAGCGCGCCGCGGTCTCGGTGCAGAAGATCTGCCCGGGATATGGACGGAACGCCGCTAGGGCACGAAGACAATGCCGCGCACCGTGCGCGATCAGATCGCCCTCGGGAAAGCGATCCGCCAGATCCGGAGGAAGGCCGGGGCCGGGCTCCAGCATCCAAACCACTCCTTTGGAATTTGCCACCGCCAGCCGGGGTGCCTGCGCCTGCTGGTCCGATGAAAAAAGCCCGAGGTAGCCGTCAAGACCCCATGGCCCCGGCGCGGCGGATGACGGGGAGGTGCCCCAAGCGACCGCATATTTTTCGCGTTTTTTCAAAAATGGTTCACCGGCTTGTACCGGATTTGCCGCGTTGATTGGCAGACATATTTTCTTGTCTCTGGAGGCGACCTGTTGAAGGATACGCGCGATGTCTCTGGCTTCCTACGACAAGCGCGCCCGCAACAAGGCCGAACGCATCCGCCGGCTGAGACGGCTTGCCAAAGGGAAGTTTGTCGCCTCGAAAAACGTATCCGAGGTTCTGAAGCGGATCATCGAGCCGGGCGACATTCTTTGCCTGGAGGGCGACAACCAGAAGCAGGCGGACTTTTTAGCCAACGAGCTGGCGGGCCTGAGCCGGGCCGACCTCCACGACATCCATCTCGTGATGTCGTGCATCACGCTTCCGGCGCACCTCGAGCTCTTCAAGAAGGGGATCGTGAGCCAAGTCGACTTCTGCTACGCGGGCCCGCAAGGCCAGGCGGTTGCGCAGCTGCTGGAGGCGGGGAAATTTCCGCTCGGGGCGATCCACACGTACAACGAGCTTTACGCGCGGTACTACGTCGACCTGACCCCGCGGGTGGCTCTGATCGCGGCCACGCAAGCCGACCGTCAGGGCAACCTCTACCTGGCGGCGAACACCGAGGAGACGCCGGCGATCGTTGAGCCGACGGCATTTTCCAATGGCATCGTCTTCGCCCAGGTGAACGAGATTGTCGACTCCCTGCCGCGGATCGACATTCCGGCCGACCAGGTCGATCTGGTTGTCGAGGCCCCGTACCCGATGCATCTCACCGCGCTGTTCACGCGCGATCCGGCGGCGATCACCGACGTGCAGATCCTGATGGCCATGATGGCGCTTCGCGGGATTTATCAAAAGTACGAGGTCCAATCGCTGAACCACGGGGTCGGGTTCAACACCGCTGCGATCGAGCTCCTGCTGCCGACCTACGGGGAGGAGCTCGGGCTGAAGGGAAAGATCTGCAAATACTGGATGGTGAACCCGCTGCCGACCATGATTCCGGCCATCGAGTCCGGCTGGGTCGAGGCGGTCTTTTCCGTCGGCGGAGAGGTCGGCATGGAGCGCTACACGGCGGCGCGGTCGGATATCTTTTTCACCGGGCGCGACGGCAGCTTCCACTCGAACCGGGCGATGGGCCAGCTGGCCGGGCATTACGGGGTGGACATGTTTATTGGGGCCACCCTGCAGATCGACGTCAACGGCAACTCCTCGACCGTCTCGAAAAAGCGGATCACCGGGTTCGGCGGGGCTCCCAACATGGGCTGCCAGCCGACGGGCCGGAGGCATCCGACGAAAGCCTGGCTTCAGGCGGGTGCGGAATCCAACCCGGGACCGGGAAGCATCCCCGGCCGGAAGCTGGTCGTCCAGCTTGCCGAGACGTTTCAGTCCGGTCGCGTCCCGACATTCGTCGAGGAGCTCGACGCGCAGGATCCAAGTATTAAAAAGGCGCTCAAAGGGGTCGCCCCGGTCATGATCTACGGCGACGACGTCACGCACGTGGTCACTGAGGAGGGCATCGCCAACCTCGCCGCATGCCGGTCGATCGAGGAGCGCCGCGCCGCGATCCGCGGGGTGGCCGGCTACACGCCGGTTGGCCTGAAGCGCTCGAAGCGCGAAACCCAGGCTCTGCGCGCGCGGGGGATCATTCAGCTCCCGGAAGACATCGGGGTCTCGCCGGCGCAGGTCAGCCGCAGCCTGCTCGCCGCGCAGGATATCAAGGGGCTCGTCCGCTGGTCGGGCGGTCTCTACGACCCGCCCGCACAATTCGTGGATTGGTAAATAGCCATGGAAAAATTTGATAAATCCCTCTCCTCGCGTCCGTTTGCCTGGCCGAAGCGAACCCCATGGTCGTTGGCTGGTGTGGTGGGATCCGGCAACCTGGAAGTTCTCCTCGAGCCCAACCCGAAGTCGCCGGGCAAGCTCGAATGCCGGGTCGAGTCATCGATCCCCGGCTACAAGGATTCCTGGATCGCCGCCCTCGACGACTTTGCTTCCAACTACCCGGCCGGCGGGATCAAGGCGACGATCCACGACCAGGGGGCCGACCCGATCGTCGTGACATTCCGCCTGCGGCAAGCGTACGGTGAGCTTCTCAAAAAATCCTCATGAGCCGCGCCAGCCTTTTCCACGAACAGACCGCCCGCCAGCGGATCGCCTCGCTCGTTGACCCCGGGACGTTCCAGGAATTTCTCCCCCCTCCAGAGCGGGTGATGAGCCCGTACCTCCCGCTGCTTGACATCCCGGTTTCGTTTGATGACGGCTTGGTCATCGGCCGCGCCCGCATGGGAGGCAAGCCGGTTTACATGGCAGCCCAGGTCGGCCAGTTTGTCGGCGGCTCGATCGGCGAAGTCCATGGGGCCAAGCTCACCGGGCTGATCCAGTCCGCCGCCCGCGACGCGATCCCATGCGTCCTGCTCGTCGAGAGCGGAGGGGTCCGGCTCCACGAGGGGTCGTCGGGCGAGATCGCGATCTCGGAAGCGATGCGCGCAGTCTTCGAATGCCGCGCAAAAAAGGTGCCGACGATCGCGGTGATCGGGTCCGACATCGGCGCCTACGGGGGGATGGGGATCCTGACGACGTGCTGCGACTTCCGCATCATGACCGAGCACGGACGCCTTGGCATCTCCGGCCCGATCGTCATCGAAAAGTGGATGGGCAAGCAGGCGTACGACTCGTCGAACCGCGCGCTCGTCTGGAAAACAAGCGGCGGCAAGACGAAATTCCTTCTCGGCGATGCCGAGATACTGGCCGGCGACGATGCCGGCGCCATAGCCTCGGCGATCGAAGCCCTGCTGGAAAAATCCCGTCCGCTCACGCTCGCCGGCCTCAAATCCCGCCACGGCGACCTCGACACGCGGCTGAAAAAGTTTGGGAAGACCAGCGACCCGCACGACCTCTGGAGCGGGCTCGGAATCAAGGACACCCCGCAGGCGTCGCTCGCCTCGGCCAAAGAATTTGTCGCCCTCGCCAAGCGGAAATCCAAGTAGCCCGATGAAAACCCCAGCCTTGCTTCAAAAGTTTTTTGGGAAATCCGCGAGCGCGATCACCGTGAAGGATTCGCTGCTCACCGGCTGCGCGCGGGTCGGAGACCAGGAGGTCTGCGTGATCGGGACCTGCGACGGCACGTACATCAACAATGCCGCTGCGCTCCGCCTGGCAGGCCACATCCTGGATTGCATCGAGAACCGCCCTAAGCTTCCGATCGTCATGCTGGTAGACAGCGCCGGGCAGGAGCCGAACCGGACCGCCGAGATGCTCGGGCTGGCCAGCTATTTCGGCCATCTTCTCAGCTGCCTGCAGCTCGCGCGGCAAAACGGCCACAAGCTGGTGACCGTCGCCACCGGCAAGGCAATCGGCGGGGCCTTCATCTGCTACGGGATGTTTGGCGACCGCATCGATGCCCTGGACTCCGCCAGCGTCGGCCTGATGCCGATCGAGGCGATGTCGGCTGTGACGAAGATCCCGGCGCCCGTCCTTGAAAAACTTTCCCGCACGATGCCCTCGCTCGAATTCGGGGCCAAGCCGTTTTCCCTCCTCGGCGGAGTTGAGGAGGTCTGGTCAAAAACCGACGACTACGCCGCGAAGCTAGCCCAGGCAATCGCCGCCGCATCGTCCGCCGACAACCGGGCCGCGCTTGGAAAAAAGCGGGGGGGCCGAAAGCTCGCCCTCGACGTGCGCAACCGGGTCCTCGCCGAAACAGCCCGGTGACACCGTTCCGCCGCCACACGCTCGTGTGGCTGTCGCAGCCGCCACAACCGAAATTCCCGGATGATGCCGCAGCCGCTGCGGCGTGGCATGCGGCCGGACATCCGTTTGTCGTGTGCCGCCAGCGCGGCGGCCCGCTCGCGCTCGGCTTCTGCCTCCCCGCGCCCGGCAGGCGGCCCCGCCGGATTGCCTGCCATTCGGACCCCGCCAGTATCGTCAGGGATTCCCGCCCGCCCAGGCTGGCCGATGTCGCGGCCGGACCCGGTCCGCTTTTTGCCAAGATCTCGGCTGCTGCCCGCGACGCCGGAGTTGATCTTCGGGTCTTTGGGAGCTGGATGTGGCAGGCACTCACCGGAGAAGTTCACGTGGGACCGGCCTCAGACCTCGACGTCCTCGTTGATGTCAGCGGCCGCAAGGAAGCGGACCGCGCCGTCGAATTCCTCCGCTCCGCCTGCGAAGCATCCCCGTGCCGGATCGATGGGGAGCTGGCATTTCCTGCCGGCGACGTCTCTTGGCGCGATTACGCCGGCACCGCCCCTGAGGTCCTCCTCAAATCCATCGACACGATCCGCCTCGTGCCAAGGGAGGAATTGTGACGGACCTTCCTGAATTTTGCGGAGACGACCTTTCGCTCGCGCAGTGCGCAACCGACGCTCTTTTGCAGGAACTCGAAGTCTTTCCAAAGCCCGGGCTGGTGAGCCCGATCGATTCTGGGGCGCATACAGATATGGACTACGCACTGATGTGCCGCTCCGCCGGGGCGCTGTTGAACCCACTGGCCCGGATCTCCGCTGCTGGCCGGGCCGGAGGTGGGTTCCTCAGCGCGCTGGTCCCGCTTGGGATCGCTGCCGAGCGCGACATGCTTGCTGCCACCGACGGGGTGAATACCCACCGGGGTGCGATCTTTGTGTTAGGGATGCTCGTCGCTGCGCTCGCCCGCACCCAAGCTCTCGGCATTCCCCGTTCACCGCCCAGCGTGCGCGAGGTGCTCCTCCAGACCTGGGGAGACGAGTTGGAGGCGCATATGTCCCGCGATTCCGACAGCCACGGCGGAATCGTCCGCCAATCGACCGGTGCCGGCGGCGCGCGGGCCGAGGCCGCCAGCGGGTTCCCGGCCATCTTTGAGATAGGGCTGCCCGCCTACCGGAGCGCGATCGCGTCCGGGTTAGACTCGGCTGCCGCCCGCATCCAGACGCTGTTTGTGCTCATGGAGGCGGCGGAGGATACCAACGTGATCTTCCGCGGGGGGCCCGAGGCCGCAAATTTCGTGCGCCGATCGGCCGCCGGTTTTCTCGCAGCAGGGGGATGCTCTGGCGACGGATGGCTCGCGCGGGCGGAGGAGTTGCACCGGGAGTTCATCCGACGCAACCTCTCCCCCGGCGGATGCGCCGACCTGCTCGCAGGCACTCTTCTGGCGGATGATTCGGAAGCCCAGAAGCAACTCGACCGCCGCGTTCTTGTCGTCCGCACAAAGTAGCCTGTGCGTGGGCGGACGTGGGTTTAGGATAAAAATCTGCGACTCCGTGCGAACAGTGAGATGTGCCGGGGAGTGCACTAGGCTTAGCCCACAAACCTCACGGTCGCGTTGATCGGCGCTCTCTGAGCGTCGATGATAGACAGCGACGGTCACAGACCGCCGCTACACACTGGGTTTCAATTCCCTTCGGGGAATTCTCCGGAAAAAACGTCCTGCACCTGCGGCCGAGCCTCGAAATTGCGTCGCCATCTGGCGCGCCATCGGCGATGATGCTGGTTGATGAGTGGCCGATCGGATGCCGACACCCCCCCGGATGGCGAGAGGACGCGCCGCCTGGTGATCCTGCGTCGGTTCGGCCAGCTGGCGAAGGCGTTTTTTCTCTACGGAACGCGCCACGAGACGCGGACGTTTGTCATCCTCCTGCTCGTGCTCAGCGCGCTCGTCGGTGTCGTGCAGGTGATCGTCAGCTACGCCGGCAGAAATTTCATCACGTCCCTCGCGCAGCGGGACAGCGTCGGGTTCTACCGGAACCTCGGTGTCTATCTGGCCACGTTCCTCCTCGCGGTTCCCGTCGGCGTCTATTACCGGTTTTGTGCCGAGCGCCTGGCCCTGCTTTGGCGGCTTTGGATGACGAACATCCTGGTGAGCCGGTTCTTTTTCAACCGCGCCTACTACCGGCTGCGCATGGCCGAGCGGGTGGATAACCCGGACCAGAGAATTTCCGAGGACGTCCGGTCGTTTACCACCGGTGCGCTCGGGTACCTGCTCACGCTCATCAACTCCGGGGTGACACTCTTTGCGTTTATGGGCGTGCTCTTTTCCATCTCGTGGAAGCTTCCGCTCGTGCTCTTCGTTTATGCCGGAGCAGGCACCATCCTCTCGATCCTCATCGGCAAGCGTCTCGTCGGCATGCATTTTGTCCAGAACCAGCGGGAGGCGGATTTCCGATATGCCCTCGTCCGGGTCCGCGACAACGCCGAGAGCATCGCATTTTTTCGCGGGGAGAAGCGCGAGCAGCACGACCTGATGGGACGCTTCGGTCTGGTCGTTGACAACACGCTGCGGATCATCGGCTGGAACCGGACGCTCGGGTTTTTCACGCACGGCTACAACTACATTGCCCTGATCGTCCCTTTGCTGGTCGTCGGCCCGATGTTCATGCAGGGCAAGATCGAGTACGGGGTCGTGACCCAGGCGCAGGGGGCATTCGCGGCGGTCCTCATGGCGCTGAGCGTCATCGTCTCGCAGTTTGAGGGGCTCAGCACGTTTGCCGCGTCGATCCAGCGTCTCGGCGATTTGTGGGATGAGCTCGACGAGTACGACATCGAGGACTTCCATGCCAATGAGGACCCCGGGATCGGGGTCAGCGAGAGCACGCGCGGGCTCCGCCTCAACGACCTGACCATCGAGACTCCGAACCGCGAAAAAACCCTGACCCGGAGGCTGAGCTTCACGCTTCCGCCCGGCCGAAGCGCGCTGATCATGGGCGAGAGCGGAACCGGCAAGAGCTCGCTGCTGCGCACGATCGCCGGCCTGTGGCAGTGCGGAAACGGCGCCATCGAGCGCCCGAACATCAACCGCCTCATCTTCCTCCCGCAGCGCCCGTACCTCCTGCAGGGAAGCCTGCGCGAGCAGCTCGTGTACCCGCGCAGCCCGGATGCTGCCGACGACCCGCTGATCGTTGGTGCGCTGAAAAAGGTCCATCTCTCGGACGTGCTCGATCGGGTGGAGGGCGACCTCGGGCGCACGGAGGATTGGACGAATATCCTCTCGCTCGGCGAGCAGCAGCGGATCTCGTTTGCCCGGATCTTCCTGAACCGGCCGGCGATCGCGTTTCTCGATGAGGCCACCAGCGCGCTGGACGAAACGAACGAGCGCCTGCTCTACCAAAACCTCCTGGCCGAGGGGATTTCGTTCGTCAGCATCGGCCACCGAAGCACGCTCAAGGAATTCCACGACTTCCTCATCGTGCTCGGCAAAGACGGCTCGGCCGCGATCTCAAAACTCCGGGAATGATAATGCACCGGCGGCCCGGTCACGCGGCGTCGCGAAATATTTTCCCGATCCGGGTGAGCCGGTGTGCGCGGGGGTCAAAGATCGATCCGAGCGAGTACTCGTCGTCCGCCCGGTCGGCGAACCAGGCGTAGCGCTCGACGTACGGCAGGCTTTCGAGCAGGGCGAGGAGGTTGCGCAAAAAGTTTTCTGTCGTCTCGGGTGTGGGCTTGTGGATCTGCGGCTGGCGCCAGGCGCTCACATCGGCAGCGCCGCATTCGGTGAACCAGATCGGGAGCTCGTATTTCCGGTGCGCGTCGTCGAGCATCGCCGCGATCCTGTCGACCGCGGCCGGGTCGCTGATATCCGGGTACATGTGGACGCAGACAAAGTCGATGCGCAGCCCCCGCCGCTTGGCCTCGGGGATGAAGGAATCGAGCCAGGTCGAAACCGCCGGAGCCGGGCTTCCGAGGCGCTGCTTAAGGTCCGTCAATTTTGGCCACAGCGCGAGGCACTCCTGCGCGGTCAGGTTTGCCTGGCCGACCATGTCGGGCTCGTTGAAACCAAGAACGTGGGTCGCCTCGCTCTGCGCAACCGCCGCCAGGTTCTCCGGTGTCACGTCCGTGGCCCCCCAAAACATGGGAACAAATTCCACACCGGGGACCGCCACAATTTTCTGGGTCGGCCGCCAGTTGTAGTACCAGCCGAGATTCAGCCGGCGCAGCTCCGCAGGCGAGGTGAGCGTGCTCCATGCGCCCAATCCTTTTTTCCTGCTGCGACGAGGTGCCGCCGGCTCGCCCGGTCCGGGCTTGGGCACCTTTGTTTTTCCGGCGAGGAGATGTTCCCTCGCCTGAAGCCAGTGGTCCTTGTCGCGCCCGTGCGGACATCCTTCCTGGAGCCAGAGCCGGTACGCGGTCAGCGCGATTTCTTCATCGGTGGGATCGAGGGAGTGGTGATCCGGTGCATCCATGGATTCGGGTTTACCACCAATCCCATGCCCGGAACAGAAATAAGGAGGGCCTTACCCGCCGCGGGGCGCACGACGCCAAAGTTACCGGGGGTCATGCGGCTTTCTGGTCTCTGGCGAGCCAGAGGTCGTCAAATCGGTTGCTCAGCAGGAAAGTTCGGAGGTCCAGGACGTTCTGCGCCCCCTTGACG
>Ga0247832_1008425_pt1 | contig 10277 bp, 8 predicted proteins | sample LaCruzMarch2015__10_FD_192407 | JGI IMG/M metagenome (GOLD analysis project Ga0247832, IMG submission 192407) | Freshwater microbial communities from meromictic Lake La Cruz, Castile-La Mancha, Spain - LaCruzMarch2015_4m | ecosystem: Environmental > Aquatic > Freshwater > Lake | place: Spain...
ACACGGAATATTCTGGGGCGAACCGACACGCTAAAATCTATCCGTTTTCCAGCCCAACGCAAGGCCGCCCCAGCCTCACCCACGCCCATCAGCGCCCCCGTTTCCCGCCAACTGAACTACTGAACACCGAATCACTGAACACTGCGGCATACGGCCGCTCCCTCATCCTTCTCGTCCCGCCGCACGTCACGGGGCGCTCAGCGCCCCCCTCCGTGCCCCCGTGTCTCCGTGAGAGATATACCTTCCAGTCTTTAGCCACCGATGGAAGAGGATGTCAGAGGATGGTTTCCCCAGGTGTGACCCGCACCAAACAAGAAACCCCGCGCCTGTTGGGACGCGGGGCTTGGTGAGTTATTCCGTTACGGGACCGTATCCTCACGGCGTTGCCGCCGTGACACGATAGAACTTGCTGCCGCTGGCCGGAACGGTGATCTGCTTGCGGGTGTAGCCGGCGGGCGGAGCGGGCTCGGTCGGACCATCGACCACGCTGACCGTGCCGTCGTTGGCGAACGATGTAGCCAGGTTCCCCGTGCCCTGCACGTTGTAGGTCACATCGGGGCGCTCGAGCCACGTCACGACCAGGTTGCCACCGGAGACGGTGGAGCTGAGAAGCGAGCCGTTGCCCTGCGTCGGGTTCGTGCCGAAGGCGTATTCCTGCGCATTGCTAAACGAGTCACCGTCGGGATCGGCGGTCGGAGCGCCGGTTGTCGCCGGGTCGAGGCCGAAGCCCGAGACCCAAGTGTCATAAGCGTTGCCGCCACTGCCTAGGATCGAGAACGCTTGCGAAGCTGGGTCAAAACCGGAAGCTGAAGCGGTAAGCGTCGCCGTGAAGTTTGCCGAGTTGGGCAGCGCGACCAGGTAGATGAGCACGGCATTTGATCCGGTCGGAATAGTTACGGTGCTGGGCAACGGTAAGTAATTGAGCGACCCATCTGTGTCAGCACCGAATGTACCTGCCACGTTTTGGGTCAGGTCAACTACAAGTGCCGCATCAGTTGCGCCGACACGGCGGATCTCCACGGTCGCCTCCTCGGTCACACCGGTGCCACCCGCGTTCAGTGTGAGCTTGTTGGACTGGATCGAGAGAACGGGTGTGCCCGTGAAGACGATATCCGCCAAATCACCAGGCCCGACAGCAATGACTGTTGCACTCGTCCGCTGGACGATGCCGGTCAGGGTGTTAGGGCCGGCCGGGATGGGTGCCCCGGTAATATTGGAGTCGCCGAAGATGTTGCGGAAAGTCCCGGTGAACTCACCCGCAGTCGAGGGATCGGCAATCGGCGTTGTGCTGCCGCCGCCGCCGAAGGTCTGGCCGGCGTTTTGGAAGGTGACTCCCTGCATCACGACCAACATCGACTGCACGGCATTGCTCAGCGTGGCGAGGGTGACGGGCGTCGGCGTGACCGCATTGCCGGTGGACACCGGCGTGCCGAAATCCTGCAACGGAGTGAGTTGGAATTGCCCGCCGAACACACCGAGACGGCCGGTGATGTTGGCTACGTTGTCGCCGGCAGCATAAACCGTCGTTACAACGCCGGCGGTGTCATCAATCTGGATGCCGGCCGCGTTGTCTTGGAAGAACTTCGTATTGCGGAAAGAAGTGGCCGCCGTGAAAGTGACCTGCTCGGTCACGCGATAAATCAAGCCGGTCGGCTCGGCCTTGAGAGCGGTGAGATTCGCCACATCCTTCGGCATGTCATAATCAGCCGAGGCGACCAGGCTGGTCGCGGAAGCTCCGGTGTTGATCGCCACGGCCCGCAGCGGAACGGGTCCATTGCCGGGCGTGATGGCGATTCCGGTCGCGTCGTCGTAAAGAAGGCTTCCGGCGCCGGGCGTCGATCCGTCGAGCGTATAGCGCACTTCGACACCGGGCCCGTAGGAGGCGAAATTGGAGACCCGCACGGTTTGCGGCGTCAGGTAGACTCCCGAAGGCAGATCGATCTCGGGAATGGACAAAGCGCCCGCGAAAGCGGTGATGGTGAAATCATCAATGGCCAAGCCCGCATCGTTGCCGCCATCGTTGAAATCCTGCCAGCGGATGAAGGCAGACTGCCCCGGCGCCAGAGTGACAGGCACACCGATGGAGGTGAGGCTACGCTGGTTGGCGGGATCGTTTCCGTCGAGGGCGCCGTTGGAGCTGACCGGACTGGGTCCCACGATGTTCAGCCCGGCGAGGGGCGTCACGCCATTGCTGGCTGTGATGAAGTTGGTCGCCGTGGCGTCAGTTCCGTCAACCACGCCGTAGCCGAAGGTCAGAACATTCTGCACTGACGTGGAACTACGCCAAAACTTCGCGGTCAATGTGATGCTCAGGCCGGTCAAAGTGTTGGTCGTGTCGTTCTTGATCAGAGCGCCAAATCCGACCACGGTCGACCCGGAGGCCAGGGCTCCTAGAGAACGGTCGAGGTTCACGTCGCCCGCGATGTTCGTGCTGCCATAGTTGTAGACCGCTCCGCTGTTGGCCGAACCGTCGTTGGCTACGATACCCGTCGCCGACGTTCCCGAGCCGCTGATCTTGGCGGCATACCAGCCGTCAAGAGCCGGACTGGCGACCGCTCCGAGGCTGGTTTGTTCGCCGGGCGTGCCGGAAATAACGTTGGATATCGTGGCTGTCCCGAGGGAGTCGAAGTTTTGCACGTACGAATTGGCGTTGGTGCTCGTGAGGGAGACGTAGGTGATACCCGCGGTGACCGTTCCGCTTGCCGCCACGTTTTGCGTGATCGCCCCGGTGGCGGAGATAGCGACATTGCCGGAGACGCTGCCGAAGGGCGCTGCCGCGGAGATGCGGACGTAGACCGGAGCCGCGGTCAGCGTGCCGCTGGCCGGCACGAGCGTAGCCGTCGACCCGAACGTCGCATTGTCCGCTGAGACCTCGAAACCGGCAGGCGCCGTTGCGGTGACGCTCCCGACGAGGTTCAAACCGCTGACGGTGAAGCTTTGCGCCGAGGAGGGCGTGCCGAGTTCGGCGGTAAAGGCCGTCAGCGTGCCGTCCGTGCTGAGCGTGGGCGCGAGCGGCTCGACCACGATGAAGCTTGTTGCGCTGGTCGCCGTTTGTCCCGCCGCTTCCACGGTGATCGGACCGGTCGTGGCACCCGAGGGCACCGTGGCGGTGATTTCGGTTCCGTCGCCGTTGACCGAGCTCGCGGCGGCGATGCCGTTGAAACGCACCGCCGGCGCCGCCCCGAAGTTGCTGCCGGCAATCGTGACCGTCGAACCAGCCGGGCCGGAGGCCGGGCTGAACGACGCGATGGTGGTTGTGCCTTCTTCGGGCTCGACTGATCCTGTCAGACGAAATGACCCAGTGTCACCGCCGGCAAAGTAATTCGTGATGCGATACGTCCCCCCGGCTGCGATCGTGCCTCCATTGGCCGATGTGTTGCTCAGCGCAACGATCCTGAACTCGACAGTGCCCGAGAGGCCCGTCAGGGCGGACAGATCAACCGCGGTGTTGACGAACGATGCCGTTTCGGTCCAAGTCGCAAGATTGGCAGTGAAACCATCGACGCTGTAGCGGAGCGCCATGTCGCGCGGACCGGTGTTGGACGCTCGTGTGCCGATTAATAGCTGGCTGAGATTGGCCACGTAACCTGGAGCAACCGCAAAGCCAAAGGTGAAATATTTGGTGCCTTGGGAAGTTGCCGCATCCGCCCACCCCGCGGAAGTTATGCAATTGGCAGTTGCGCTTCCAGTTGTGAGGCCGGAACCACGCGCCACCGCCAGTGCGGTCACGTTGGCTACACCATCACCCGCCGTCGAAACTTGGTTGCCCGGTTGGCCGGCCAGATTCCAAGAAGCGACTGTGGTGGCTTGTCCCAGCGCCGGAGCAACGAAAAGCGCGGGAAGAACAGCGGCGCAAAGCAATGCCGACAGACGGGGGAAGGAACGTGGGAAGGGAATTTTTTTCATGATGGTTTGGGGATGGCAGCTGTAGTCTAAAAGTGTCACGCTGGCCGGAGAAAGCCAACCAGCATTTGTAACAATTTCGACATGCTGACTTAGACCCGCCGAGTTTAGTCAGGCAAGCAGACAATCACTACTGATAAACCACCCCGCCGCGCAATTCCTGCGCAGGACCGTAGATAACAAGGAGTCGACGAGATGGCTCCTCCACGGCGACTGCGGCCAACTCCCGGTCGCCTTGCCTCAATTGGACGATCTTTTTTCCGCGGGCCACGACCACCGTCTTGCCCCGCGAAAGCTGGGTCGACTCACCGTTGACCTCGACCTGCACGGAAGCTGCCGGGCCCAGATAGAGGACGGGCCAAGAATATTCTTTCATCGGTGGCGCAGCCGGAATCCCGGCTGTTTGATAAATGCGCAACCGCGGTTTGGGCTTCTCACCATCTTTGTCCTTTTCCGGTGGCCCCTCAAAAAAAACGAGTGTGGTGCGCTCGCCGCCGGCGAGCTTCACAGCGCCCGTGGCCGCAAGAAATCCCTCCGCTTTGGCCTCAATAGTAGCCGCCTCTGCAGGTATCATGAGCGGTCCCATGGACTTTCCAGGCGCCAAGCCATCCGGAAAAGCGCTCTGGCCGGCCCAGTCCAGATAGAGTGGCACCTCAGCAATCGTGGCGTTGAAAAAAGAGACATCCGCAGTCTGCGCGCCAGCCTCGGATTGCGCGTGGGCACTGGCCGCAGAAATCAAGACCAGAAGGAGGAGAAGTCGGCAAAAACGATTCATGTCTAAAGGTATTGAAACCACACAGGGTCAAAGATTCCAACTCTGAATCACGCGCGGGATGCTATTGGTGGTCAGTCCCGCTCCGTCACGCATGGGTTGCAAGTAGATTTGGACGGCGGTGCGTTCCGTAGAGATTACTCCGAGGCCGTTTGTTTGCAAGGCTTGGCCGATTACATGGACGAGAAAATTGCGGCTGCGCACGGTGGCCAGCGGATAGACACGAGCGAACCATTCTTCGATCAACGCATCGTTGCCCGCGGTGATAGTCTGGCGGGTGCGGTTGCCGAACACCGCATTGGTCGGCCAGTTGACCACAACGCTGTCAGTGCCTATCATGTTGAGCTGCGATGGGGAATAAAACGGCTTCTGCGTCCGGAAATTGGTCGCGGCCCGGACAAAATCGTCGACCGCCGAGGCAGGAACGACGGCATTGCTGCCGTTCCCGCTGGCGCTAAGGGCCAGCGCGTCACCGGTTAAAAACACGCCTGCAGCCAGAGCGCGCAAGGCACTGGTTCCGGCAGTGTTGAGATTGATCCTTCCGGCCGGGCGGCTGGCCACAGGCCCGGTCGTATTCGTGCCAGCCGCGAAAATATCGAGCAACTGCGCCGCCCGCGTGCCGTCGTTGGTGAAGCGCGTCAACTCGGGCCGTCCGAGGCGCAGGCTATGCCCGCCCGCGTAGGCTGTGCTGTTGGTCGCCGACGAGGTCAGGTTCGCCCAGGCCCCGGGCTCGTTCGGCCAGGGTGCCGACTGGTTGGTTTCGCCCCACTGCAGGGGATCAAAAATGCCTGCGAGGTCGGTGATCCTGGCGAGGAGCCCGTTCGTCGCGGGGTTGGCCCGGGCCGGCGCATAATCGTTCTCGGATGCGCGAAACAGGCCGGCGGCTGGCGGCGTGGTGCCGCTCCCCCGGGTCCCAGCCGTCCCGCTGTGCCCGCCATCGCCCCAGTTCTCCATGCGAACCTCCCGGGAAAGTCGTGCCGTCGACATGCCGCTCTGCAAGTTGCGACCGCCAAAACTTGTGTTGCCGCTGAGCCACGACGGCTGGATCTGCGGCCTGGGGCTGCCGCCTGATGTCATGTAGTAAGTGGCCCGCGGATCGCCGACCGAATTCAGAAAATCCGCATCGGCAAGCCCCGCGATGTTCAGCTTGCTGCCCAGGCCCGGGTAACTCGCGGAAAAGTAGACCAAATCACCCGGGCGAAAGGGCTTGTCGGAGTAGTGCGAACCGCTGCCCCTGTCATAGACTGCGCTTCCCGCCGCCACGGTGTACTCGATCGTGCGCGTGTTGCCAACGAGCGTGCAAATCGGATCCGTCACAGGGGAGGCGAAAGCGGTGACACCGAAAACATTGGTGATCGTCGGCGAGTTGGTCACGAAATAGCTTCCGGGCGGCATGGCCGGGACGTCGATTGTGTAATTGGTGGCGATGTTGAAATTTGTCAAACCACTGTAATTCAGAGGCTGACGGTTGGTGAAAGAAAAGTTCAAGGCAACGGCGGGCGATGTCCGGTTGTGCAGATTCCAGAATTCCAGATACTCGGTGGTGGCGAACCGGATCTCCCACCGGCCGCGTCCCGCATCCACAGGCGGCCCCTGAAGCACGAATTGAGTCATGCGCTCGTTGAGGAAAGGAAGCAATTCAACGCCCCGGTAACCCACCCCCGCCGCGGGTGTTGTGTCGGCGTCGACGAAGTCGATGATGTTGGCCGCCAAATTATTGACGTAGTCTGCAGCCGGCAAACCGCCTCCCCGGGTGCCGAATCCGGTAAGGTTGCGGTTGATGATGCCGGCCAGCGCGGCTACCGCTGACGCGCGGGTATTGGTGTTGAGATTGTATTTCGCCTGCCCCTCGTCGACATACCTGAAACCGAACGGGATTAGTTCAGGCTCGTTGGTATCATGGCGGAGGTTCGCCGCGAGCTCGGCGAGGATATTGGTCGTCACGGAGGCTTCAACCAGCCTCGCCGTGGCGGGGGTGACGAGATTAGAGCGGGCGCCGACCAGGTTCGTCGCCGCGGCGTTACCAGGATCGCTGGGTGAATTGGTGCTGAAGAGACTCCACAATGCGATTTCCGCCGGATTGGTGCCGGTCAGGCGGCGAGCATTGGTCCGATCCGAGGCGTTGGTCGCACCGACCACCGAGAGGTCCAATTTTCCGCCGAGATCCTCGACCCAATAAGCGAAGCGGGCATTGGTTTGGCCGGAGGCATCGGTCAGGTAAACCCACGACACTGCGGGGCTGGTGATGGACAAGCCGCCGGGCATGGCATTGGTGAAGAGGATGCCGCCGGCCACATTGGTCGATGGTATGGCAGCAGTGACGATGTTAGATACCGCCGTGGAAAGATTAGAGACCGTCGAAAAAATCGGTGTGTAGGAGAAATTAATGCTGTTGCTGATTCCATTGCCGACAAACATCTGGCGATCGGCGTTTGCGACCACAATGAACGTATCGTTAGTCATCGCGCGGGCCAAAGTCGCTTCCGCCACCGCCAACCCCGCCTCGGCGGCCAGTTTGGCACGGTTGTAGTTGGCCACACTGCGCGAGGAGAGGCGATCGGTTGTGGTGCTTTGCATGAAGGCGACAGCGACTACGGCGAGCACCGCGACAACAATGACGGTGGTGACCAGGGCAACGCCCCTCTCCCTTGGATGGTGTGCGAGGTGCGGCTTCATGGGGCGGAAGGAGGCTTGGGGAGCGGGATGCGAAAGGAATAAAGTCCGGCGTTGCGCAGGACGTAGGTGGAGCGGTTGATCAGGTTGGTGTTGGCCAGCGTTGTCGGATCGGCCACGGCAAAGTTCACCTCGATTGCCACGGGGTAGTTATTCGACCCGGGTGTTCCCGCGAAGGGCAGGAGGTCGGAGCCTAGGAGTACGAAGTTGGTATTGTTGGCCTCATTGACAAGCTCACCCAAACCGCGCGCGGCCATGGTGTTGGTCGGCAGCAGATTCAGGCCCAAGGATTCAAACTGATCCGCTGTTTGAGGTCCGGGAAGCGTCCCCCTGCTGAGCACATCCGCATAAGTCTTACTGCTTGGCCAGAAGAGTCGCCGCACCTCGCGGCCCGGCCCATTTGTAGTAGAGGGAAGGATAACATATTCTACATAGCAAATGTCACCTGTGTTTCCTCCGGTTGCTGGTTGCGCGCCGGCGGGAGTTGCGGTGAGGAATTTTAAATAGTAGACATTTTCCCGCCCGACGCGATTGGTTATGATGCGCGGCCAAAAGTTGGTCCCGGGGGGCATCACCACATTGGCCAAATCGCGCGCGAGCAAAAGCTCGATGGCGCGCGCTTCCCGGTCAGCGACAATCTTGTTATCCGTATTGCGCCAGAGCGACATGCTGGTCGAGAGGGCCGAGAACATGACCGCGAGCACGATGGCCAAGATGGCCGCCGAGACCATCACCTCGACGAGGGTGAACCCTCGTGACGGCGTCAATGACGTGGTGCGGGGGCGGGTCATGGCGAGTAAATGAGGGTGGAGAAAAGCGAGGAACGGCTGTTGGTCAATGGGATACTGGCCGGGGCCCGGACCTCGACATTCACGCGGTAGAGGCCACCGCCGAGATTGGTCGCACTAAGCCGGGCCAGCGTATCGATCGCGTTGGCCACCGCACCCGCCGGCATTTGGCCCTGCACCCATGCTGAGTCCGGACTCCCCGCGTCCCGATCGCCGCCCCACAAAAAGTAAGGAACCGTTGTTTGGGATGGGTAGCCAACCACCACAGCATTGTTGGTAATGGAGATTGTCTGGTTGTTACGTTCTTGCAAGGCTGGCCCGTCGCGCAATACCACGCTGCCCAAACTCGGCGCCGCACGCACCGCGGCAAAAAGTTCCTCGGAAATTAACACTCCCCGCGTCTCTGCGGCTGAGTCAGCCCGCATCCGCATGCCCGCGGGCAGCAAGCCCATGACGCCGACGACGACAAACGCAAAAATGCCGATGGCAATGGTGACCTCGACCAAACTGAAGGCTGGCGACCTCTGACGGATCATTGGTGCTGGGAAAATTTTCACTGCGGTGTTTTAAAGTGAAGCATCATCGACGATCACTCGCCCGGTCAGCGGTTGGATACGAAGCTCGTAGTAATTGCTCTTGCTGCCGCGCCAGTCGCCGGTTGGTTCGATCTTTTCGCCAAGGAGGACCGAGACCGCCGTGTTTACGCCTTGCAACTGGCCGAACCGGTTGAAGGCCAGAGCGGGTATTTTTGTGAGGTCTTCCGATCCGCCGAGTCGGGGCAGGGTGCGGGGCGAGAGGGTGGGGTTTGTCAAGGCACCTGATAGAGCCGGGCTAAGTTCGTAAAAAACCCCGTTGGGCAGGCGTTGCCAGCGAGTCACGGCAACCGGCTTGGTCTCGGGTGGTTGCCTGTTGGGGGCGGGATCGCGAAAAACAATGAGGTGCGAGAAGCCATTGGTCATGTTCTTCGCATTGGTCGGAAAACCAACATACGCATTTGCGCCATTTTCGATGGCAGACAAGCGCGCTTGCTCGAGGACAGCCGTCACAGTGTTGAGCGCCCCGCGCCGCCCGCTTGTTCCCATGAGACCTTGCACGGCCGGGGTAATCAGCGCGGAGAGAACGGCGATGATCGCGACCACCACAAGCAACTCAATGAGAGTGAAGGCCGCACCCGAGCGGCGGGTACGGTGACGGGGGCAGACCGTGAAGCACCGAAGGCAAGGAACGGTGCATGGCGTTCGGCGCTCCGCGCTCCATGCTTCACGCTCAATGCTCATCAGCTTTAGTTCCTGATCCAGTTGTTGGTGTTGGTCCCGCCGGCGGTGGACCACAACTCAAAGTAGCTCGTGTAATTGGAATAGCCGTAAAGAGTACCCCATGGATCTGCGAATTGGGGGACACCACCATTGGTCACCACCATGCTCGGGGTCGGCTCAAAATAAACTTTTCGCCCGGCAACAGTCGGGCAGAGATTGGTGTAAAGCGATGTGGCATTGGTTGGATAAAAACCCTCGCCGAGCTTGAAGGACTCGATGGCGGCCGACAATGCCGCCACCTCCGCCTGGGCCCGAGACTCCGCGCCCTTCTTGTTCACATATCCAAGGGTCGAGAGGGTCAACCCAGCAAGAATCGCAATGACCGCGACAACCACAAGCAACTCAATGAGGGTGAAGGCGGCCGACCAGCGCCGTGTGGTGCAGAGACCGGCAACCGCAGGGTTAGCGAGCGTTCGGGGGCGCATAGAGGACCCGGAACAGTTCCGAGCTGAACACGGAACACTGAAAACTGAGCCGAGGCTTGACGAGAGGGGCCTTAGCCAAAACTTCGTGAGGGTAAATGAGCAGCTCATGTAATCACATTGTAAACACCCCCGCCGGAAGTCAACCCCTTTTTCGCGCCACCGCCGGCCATGACAAGATCCGGTGCAGGAGTGCCTTCTCTTCCCGCGGCGGGGCCGGACCCTTTGCTTGCTCTTGTGACTAACCCCTCCCAGCGAAGGGGCGCCGACCGCAGAAGAGTGCCGGCTATCAACAAAATACTGGACAACCCCGGGCCCGAGGTTACGTTTTTGACATACTCTGACAAAACAATCCCCCATGAACACACGCTCCCTCCTCGTGCGGCTCTCTGCCGCGTTCACC